>FLSK01003051.1_pt1 | contig 62803 bp, 74 predicted proteins | sample 1550541 | NCBI WGS metagenome assembly FLSK01 (sample SAMEA4031773, study PRJEB14383) | metagenome | biome: human; feature: oral; material: saliva | place: Philippines | collected 2014
CCCAGTTTTCTTCCATCGTCTTCAAGTAGCATTTTTCTTTGTCGTACATAATAGTTACCCCCTATTTGTTTTTAGTTTCATTTACCTTTTTAATGAGATCGTATTTTTCTTTGACTTCCTTATACTGTTGATAGTAGTAGGTCGCGGCTTTATCTCTGATCTCCCAACGGCTTTTATACATATCTTTTTCTTGCTGTAAAGGTTGGTATTTCATATAGGCCATGGTATAACCAAACCAAATAGAAATACCCACAAGCGCAGATACAAGGCATGAGATAATAAAGCCAAAAATGAATTTGATAGTTGCTTCTCTTTTCATAAGCTCCTCCTTTTCAAAAAAAAAAAGAAAGCTGAGTAATTTACCCAGCGTCCTTATTAGAATCTAATCCCTAATGAGATTACGATATCAAAATCATCATCCACGAATGGAACGACGATGTAACCGAATTTCTCGATAATAACTGTTTGGATCAAATCGATATTATTCTGTACGCCATATTTAGAAATCCCAATAGCTTCTGCAATATCAGTAACTTTGATATTAACATAAGAATTAGGATCTTTCATATAACGATCCGTAATAAGATCGTCGATCGCATCAGCTTTGTTAGCGATAGCCTTCTTAACTTCATCGCGCATTTCCATACGCATTTGCATAATTTTATTCATCATAAAATCCTCCAAAATATTTATTCTATATAGTGGATTGTAATTATTTTAGAATAGCCAATCTAGTAAGAATATAGCTAGTAAAGTTTCCCAGAAGCCCATGTCGCGTTCATCTTTCTTAGTCATCTTATTTACCTCCTTAAATAAAAAAAAAGGAACTTGGTTGTTCCCTTTGAGTTAATCGGCTTTACCGAATAATTTCAAAAGAAATTCACCAAATCCTTTTATAATAGATACAATACCTCTATTAAGTACGAACAAAAATACCAATGTGATAATAATAATTGCCATTTTATTTTCCTCCAATATATAATTTATCTATTCTATATAGTAGAGTGTAAAAATTTGAAAAAAAAATGAGCGTTGTAAGTTTTACCCTATCAACGCCCTTATCGAGCTATAATATCTCAGGCTCATTGAATTTCTCACCGTACCATTCGCCAGTTATATCACCCATAGCAATCCAACCGACAATACCGTTATGGTTAATCTTAGCCCAGTGCCAGTCACATTGTGTAACGGTCTCAAGGACTTTATACTTACGGTTTATATCACATACTCCTAAGGACTCGCTTGTTCTGGTGGGTTCTTTTCGAATATGTAAAGCTACCTTAGGCATGAAGTGAGTTGGTTTCCAATAAGCGTCTTCGTACTCAGCAATCTTACGATTTAATGCTTCTAGTCCTTCTCGCTTAACCCCAGTGCCGTCATTCGGCCTTAATACACCAAATATCCGTATAAATACAGGAGCATTTGTAGTCCATACATAATGGACTAGATCACGACCCCTAGATTCCTTATACACCTCTCGAAGTCTAGCTAAGATTTCCTCGTTTTCGATATAAATTATCTCGTTATCATCACCGTTATAGAAATACACCTTGCGAGGATCCCAACCGTGTAAATAAGGTTGTCCTGGGTCACGTCCCTCAATACGGAATGTAAAACACATACTCATATCAATACCTCAATGCAGCTTTTGTATTCTCATCCCTTGTTGTAGGTCTAACAACCCCAAATATACGATTATATACTGGTGCAGATGTATTCCACTCGTAATGTTTTAAACTTCGTCCATGAGTGTCTTGATAAATAGCTCGAAGATATTTTAGTTCTTCCATATTGTGGATCGGCTGTACCTCATTAACCGCTCCATTATAGTAATAGATGGTTCTCGAGTTCCACGCCGCCTCTCCACCAATCATAAATGTAAAGTCCATAGTTTCTCCTTCGCCTGATCCTCCTCCACCGCCACCAGTAGATCCTAGTCCGTCAGAATATGGAGGATATATAAATCCGATAATGTTTTCTGTTGGGTTGCCTAAACGTCTTGTACGGTATCGAGCAGGACCCCCACTCATACCACCGTCAACGTTCTGTTCGACAGTCTGGAAGTTACCATTTCCATCAGGTTCACCAACAACAATACCGGTATGACCGTAGCCGTGATAAGATACCCGCATACAGAATATAGCACCAGCGTGGGGTAGTTCATTACCGCCTGTAGTACGCCATCCTAGACCCTGTCCTGCTTTTAACATATCTATACCATTACCCCACATAGCACGCCCAAAGAACTTCTGAGCGACCATGTTAGGGAGGTCGACACATTGCATGCCATAAGCACCATCTGCATCAACCCCGATACCACGGTCGGCAAGACTACGCACCCAGGATAATACTTCATCCCTAGTTGCCATATAGCCCTCCTATAATGTTATTTTCCGTCGTCTTCTGCGGCTTGCGCTTCGTTATAACGTTTTGTAGAGATCATAAGTACAGAACCTGCGAAGGTCGCAAAGAGACCGATTGTCGCAGTGATCTTAGTTGCATCAAACCCATACAAGACACCAAGCCCAGCAATCAAAGTTACTAGGGCAGGTACTACGTTGAGTAAGATGAATTTAGCAGTATTGTATTGTTCATTTGAAAGTTTCATTTATTGTTACCTCGCGATTCTGTGTAGCTACGGACAAGCACTTTGATCTCGTCCATGTCGGTCTTTACAGATTTAAGACTCTCGTTCATGTAATCCATTCGTTCCACTAAAGCCCGAATAATCTTCTGTTCCTCTTCGTACTTATCCAATCTCAAAGTATGACTATCCATAAGTTTTTCATTATGCTTGTCAGATACTTCAAGTTCGGTTAGACGGTGCTCTAAATCTGCCGCCCGGTTCTTAGAGGAAATGTAGAAGCTACCTAGACTAATAATGATTGGAATAACGACAGTGATAAACCAATGCATTAATTCTCTTTCTTGCATATTCCCTCTCTATTCAATACGTGGCATAACCACGCTAAGTACTCCTTGTTGGAGCATTTCCATTGTTTTCTGGCCTTTATAAGTATAACCTTCCCCAGATTGCATTGCGAATGTGAATAGGGTTGGTGTATCTTTAGGCCATTTAGTGTTCGTGTCATACGGATATGGCATTACAACAACATCACCATTATTATATCGCTTACCATTAACTAACGGTTTCGCTACAGATGCGATTCGACGATATGCAGGTAGATTCATATTCCCTTGAATAGATACCGCAAATGCGACAAGGACATCCATTGCGTCATCCATAGAACCAAGTTTCTCATCGACTTTTTCAAATCGCTCATTCTCAGCCTTTTTAGGGAAGTTGATGTCATAATGCTTCTGCATAGCTAACTTGTACAACTCAGCGTTACTTAGGTCAATAGCCGCCTCCTCTAGGAATACATTGACTACTGAGTTATTATCGTCAACAAGAATGACATGAGTTTGCTTGTTGTTAGTTGGATCATAGTCCAACGATTTAGATTTAAATTCTAGTTTAGACACTTAAATCTCCTTTCTTAATTATAGTTGTATGGTGGGTACCTTATTTAGTTGTTGGGAACGGGTCTGTTGTAATATAAGTTATAGTCCCCGTATATACAGCGGTCTTAGTAATACCTGTAGTAATACGTATAGATCCGTCTGGATAGAAATAATACATAGCATTACCTAAGAAGTTAGCAGACTCATTCAGCGCCAATATCATAGTTGCAACGTTAGTTGGACGGAAACCTACTGGTATTGTCTCAGGAGTTATTGAATTTTCAAGACGCTGAGTGATAGTCGCGATCGTTCTAGGGGTGTGGATAGTGACTAGATCACCGCTCCTTGTAATCGACGAAGGTAACTTATAAGGCATGTTGTTAGTAAAATCCTTATGGATAAACTTAGGCGGTTCTGGCTCAGGGACAGGGACGTCTGCTTTACAAACATAAGTTTGTTCCCAGTCAGTCCAAGTATTACCCCAGTCTCGCCATCGAACCCAGGTGTTTAGACGGTCGTCCATGAACCTTTGGAAGAGCTCCCGGTGATTTAAGGCGTATACCTCAAGCAGGCCGTGTTTCTTAGTATCAGGCCCATTTTTTGCACCTCCATCTTTACCATATACCATGTAAAGACCAGTTTCGGTAAAGGTATTATAGTCCTTTCTAGAAAGACGAACGTCTTGGATACGGCCGTCTAAAGCTGTCAGAGGGTATTGTTGAATATTCTTATTAGCAACACGAATACCGTTCATATTCATGGTACCTGAAGAATAAACATCACCAGCAACGTCAAGAACTCCACGTTCCCGTATCTTACCAATACCAACCCCTGTCTGGTCCATAGACATAAGTACAGATCTTGTTGGAACCTCAACCCGGAACTCAGAGCTAGTAAACTTATCTCGAGCAGTCCCGATGATAACATAAGAACTACCTGAAGAGAAAGTACCGTCTAGATTCGCGGCTGAATTGGTGATCTGAGACATCGTAGTAAATAAGGTATTAGCTAGCCCAGTATTCTCAGTAAAGGTGTTAGAACCAAACGGTGCAGTCTTAAAGGATATCTGCATCGTATTTCTCTGACTACCATTGAATGGGAGAGGCGCCACTTTAGCATTGCGAATGACTTGGATTTGCTCGCCGTTAGTTCCTACACGCTTAGCCTCAAAACTAATTTGAGGTAGGAAGTAGTCAAGGAATTCGATATTAACCCGTTTAGGTTCACTAGTTCGACCTCGACTATCTGTAACAGTTGCCTCTACGACAGCAGCGCCAACCATCTCAATACTACCAATAATCCCATTTTCATCATAGGTAGAGTTTGGCTTACCAACAATAGTTGCTGAGTAACTCGATATGGTCGATCCATAGGCACCAGTCCCTTTAGAGAAATCTACTTTCAGATTCGATAGAACCGAAACAAACTTATTCTCGCCAAGCAGGTTGTTAACTGCAGTATTCGTATCTCGAACTGTGAACGCCGATAAAGTAGGTTTAACTGATTCAGGAACAGTTAAGGTTAAGTTCTTCTTATCACGACCGATTTCTTTTCCATTTTGATAAGTTATATATGTAACCGACCCATTACCTTTAACAGAATTAGGCATTTGGTTACACAACTCCATAGGTGGAGTCCAGTTATAAGTAGAAACGAATTTACTATCGCCATTAATATTCTGTCTCCAATCACCAAACCAAACTTCTACAGAATGAATATATCTTGAATCATTACGGTCGACAGAAAGAGTTACAGGGCTACCGATTGTACCAGATACGTCTTTACCTTTACTATACTTGAGAATATCGTTAAGCTTGAGGGTAAACTGCGCTTTCGCAGTACCGTACCCGCCTAAGTTAATAGGATACTCACAAGATACAGTAATTGTCTTAGTACCATCAGGGTTATGTGGAATAAGGTAGTCTTTACCGAAGATAGCACGTTTCTGGTTTTTACCAATAACCGGGTCGATATCATAATGCTCTTCTATACCGCCAACATTCAACCAAAGTCGTCTAGTACCATTGCCTGAGAAGATCTGACCGCCACCTGAGGAAAGTAATCGAACCTGCACGTTGACAAGTGTGGCGTTTTGCTCAGGCTTTGACGCTTGCCAGTCAGACCATAATTCTAATTGCACATCCCCGGCCCAAGGACCCGAGAAGTTTACTACTACCATCTACTATACGCCTCCTACATATAATGTTATATTTCTATCTGGATTTGATGGGTCTTGCATTGTCACAAATCTACCTATACGAAGCGATTTCACGAATACCCCGTTATCGATTTGTAACACACCTTGAGAGATTGATGCAACCTCTTTACCCCCAGATATGAAAGAGATGCGATCTGTTGATACTAAGACTTTTGAAGATCCGTCTTTCTGACCTACGATAATACCTTCTTCAGATTGTGACATATAGGTGTTAACGAACTCAGTCATGATCTTCATTTCACCGACTTTGTTTTGTAACTCAGCGATACGTTCACTAGCTCGAATAGTAGCTTGCTCAGCGTCTTTTCGGCCAGCCTCTTCGATATCAATCAAGTTATGCACTTGGTTAATCCATTCGTCGACAACTTCCTTAGTTGCTTTTGCGTCTAACTCCGCTTTGAGCAAAGCGTTGCGTTCTGAGAGTTGGTTGATCTGATCTTGGGTTAGTAACTGGTCAGCTTTAGAAGCTATAGCACTATCCAAATCCTCTGGAGCAACGGTATAGTCGGTAGTGGTATTACCGAACTCAATCTTAATACCAGTAATCCAAGCAGTACCCGTCTTAACACCTTCGAATAAAATACGTATATCAGTCTTCAACTGGTCATATCTTGTATCCCATCCAAAGTTATAAACTTTTTCAAGTCTAGTCCAGTCGGAGCTACCAGTGAATCCGAACATCCCCGGGTAGTCTGCTGATGATATTCGTCCAGTCTTAGAGTTACGTCTCCAAAGTCCTCCCGATTTAAAGATGTTGAAGTTAGACCAAGGGTATTTACCCCTCTGGACATTTTCATACTTCACCCAACAGCTCATGGTGAGTGTTGTATAGAATCGACTTGTGAACTCAGGAGCTAGATTGAATCTAAGATTATCCTTCCCCTCTTCAGCTTCAATTCGGAAACATTCGGTCTGACCTGTTATATGGTTCTCCGGAAGTTTCTCTATAGCGGCGTAGCCCGTAGCTTTGCTGTTAATCCAAAGGTTACGTCCACCGATAACTAGATCTCCGTTTAGGGACACCCATTTATACCGTGCAGGGTCACTGCTGTCGCCTTGTTCAAAGTCAGTGTAAGTACCGATGTACTTCTTACCACTAGATTGAGCTAAGCTGAAGTCAGATCTACCATCTGCACTGTTGGCATAAGCGAAGTGTACATATGGAGTACGACCATCAGCACCAGGCTTACCAGGAACCCCTTGCTCGCCGTCTTGACCTTTCCAGCGTGTCCAACGATACTTGCTTGGTTCTGGACTATCTTCTCTAATAAAGTCTTGGTAAAGCCCTATAAAAGGCTTGTTAGAGTCTGTTTGACTAAAGCCAATACGACCGTCGTCAGCATCGGAATATGCGATGTGAGTGTATTGAGTTAGACCGTCGACACCTCGAGGGCCAGGAATACCTTGATCCCCTTTAGGACCTTGCAGACCTTGAATACCTTGTGGGCCAGCAGGACCAGCAGGGCCTTGTAAACCAGGATCCCCTTTATCACCCTTAGCCCCATCATTACCTTTAACCTTCGTCCATTTATAGACATTAGGGTTGGTACTATCAGCTTCGGTAAAGTCGGTGTAGGTACCAATATACTCTTTGTTAGTTGAGTCACTAACACTGAACCCACTAGTGCCATTTGCCGAATTAGCATAGGCAAAGTGGATATATGGCGTCTTACCATCTTTACCTTTAGGCCCAGGGATACCGTTAGCCCCATCGTCACCTTTCCACTTCGTCCATCTATAAGCAGACGGAGTAGTACTGTCAGTAGGGTTAAAGTCTTGGTAGATACCAATGTAGGCTTTACCTGTTGCAGTCTGACTGAACCCATTACCATAAGCGTTATCAGCATAAGCAATGTGAGTATACTGAGTTCTACCGTCAGCACCTCTCTGACCAGGAATACCCTGATCGCCTTTAGGACCTTGTAGACCTTGGACACCTTGAGGGCCTGGAGCGCCATCAGCACCTTTTATAAGAGACCATTTATACTTCGTAGGGTCAGTACTATCAGGTTGTTCGAAGTCGGTGTATGTACCCATATACTTCTTATTAGGATCCCCATATACAGTAAAACCAGTTCTACCATCTGAAGAATCAGCATAAGCAAAGTGGACATACGGAGTTCGTCCATCAGCACCAGGCTTACCAGGAACCCCGTTAGCACCATCAGCGCCACGTACCTTCTGCCAACGATATCTTGACGGATCATTTGAATCTGCTTCTATATAGTCAGTGTATGTACCCAGATATAATTTCTTACTTACATCGACTTTAGTTACGACAAGTTCTGAGGCAATATCACCCACATTAGCAAATATTATACCCGTCGTAAACCCAGTATATCCATCAGGGCTATCCGCATAGGCAAAGTGGATATAAGGTGTACGACCATCAGTACCGGGCGCACCTGGAACACCAGTAGCACCGTCTTCACCTGCCCATTTAGACCAATGATAGTCTTCAGGGCGATCGCTTCCTGCGAAGTTAAAATCCTGATATATACCTATAAGGTCATGACCATCAGCCTCAGCAGGATCTTTAGTAAAAGTGCCAGGTTTCGGAATGCGTTCACCGTTATGTATCGTACTTATACACCAAGCAAGGTGGGTATACTGGGTTCTGCCGTCATCCAAATCGACAATAGTAATCTGACTAGTTGAAATTAAACTCATTACACGCCTCCTTCCTTGTCTTCTGGTGATAACGAATAGTCTGTCGCAACTGTACCCTCTTCGACTTTAACCCCAGTAATCCAGGCAGTACCTGATTGCGTGTCCTCAAGCATGAAGCGAAGATCCATTTTCAACTCATCATATTTTGGATCCGAACCGTAGTCATAAGTTGCTTCGATACGCTTCCAATCAGAAGATCCCTCGAATGTAAAAAGCCCAGGGTAATCAATAGGTGCTGCTTCATTTGTCTTGGAGTTGCGTCTTTCCAATGGGACTGATTTAAAACAGTTAAATCCTTGCCAAGGGTTCGGACCCTTTATAACGTTCTCATATTTAACCCAGGCAGACATAGTGAGTTTCTTATAGAAACGTTTAGTAAAGTCGGGAGCAATATTAAATCTTAGATTATTCTTTTGTCCGCTCTCAATACGATAGCATTCCGTTTGACCAGTAATATGGTTTTCAGGGAGTTTCTCAATAGCGGCATAACCTTCACATTTAGATTTTACCCATAAGTTCCGACCAATGACTTTGGTATTACCGACCGTATCGTCCCGTTTATCTTTAGTAGGGTTTGTACTAACGGCCCCGTTTTTAGTTGTAATTGCGACCGAGAATGTCGCTTTATCTTCGACATCAATACGAGTAACGCTTACACTCTTAGCTTTAGACTCAGGGCGTTGCCCCCATGGTTCATCAACTTCCCCATTAGCGTTGGTCTTAGTCCAAATATAGTTGAAAGCCTCACCACGAGTATCAATCTCGACATCATCTCTAAATAACTTAGCGGTTAATACAGTGTCAATGACGCCGTTCTTAAACACATCTCCATTACTAGACTCGATTGTAGTCAGAACCGGAGACACCCCGTCATTAACTGTAGCGATAGTTACATCTTGGAACTCTACCATCTGACCTTGAACCCAAGCCTGAATGGTAATAAGAGCATTACCGCTAGTACCTACATTAGATCGCGATGCCCGGAATCGAGTACCACTACCAGCAAGGTTGTTGTCAATAAAGTAACTAAAGTCAACGTCAGTTACCTCCGTTTTACCTTTATATAATGTTGGGATAAGCTCACAGCTATCTGTCAACTCACGGAACATCGTAGGCCCTGTAGTTTTTACAGTCATTTTGAAAGGTTGAGCATCATTGATCATCCGTGACATTGTATTCATCAACGTTGAGTTGTTAGTTGGTCGAACAGCAACAACATTCGATAAAGTAAGCTTAGTCTTACCAGGATCGGTAGAACATCTTACCATCTCGACAACCCGTGCTCGAATTAGAAGCCCGCCGACAAAGTTTTCATCTGTCATGAAGATTACATCACCAATCTTGATGTCGTATCGTTGAAGAACTACAGAAGAATTAAGGTTAATCTCCCATGTAGTTATAGGATACATGTAATTACGGAGCATCTTAACCCCGTAAGCCCATGCTTCATCTGCGTTAGTAAACTCAGTTTTCACATCACGCACAATCCATGGGTCACAGTTATCACGTTTATTCACGGAAGGATATAACTTAGCTGAGATAGGGGCATAGATTGTATGAGACCCCCGGTTACAGTACATCTCAACATGTGTGCCGTCTGGAGCTTTGATCTCGCGAGAATTAGGGAAGGTGATATAAGCACCGTCTTTGTTCCGCATACGAATAGCAGAGAACAAATTCGTCTTATCTTCTTTCTTAATAACAGAAGCTACATCTCTACCCATCTGCAAACGAATATCTGTACGGACTCTACCTAAACCAGGTTCATGGTCTTTAGCGTTGTTACGAGATTTATAAACATTAAGTATATACTTATCAATCTGGCCACCATCGGTAAGTTTGGTTATAATCTCCATCTCACCATCAAAGTGCTCAACCAGTTTAAGAATTCGAGCCAAACATGTATCGTCATCAGATTCAAACTTAAGCGTTTGCTTGGTATTACGAACTTCGCAAATTCCCAATTCGATACGAGTAAATTTAAAGAGTTGCATAGCTTCGATGTATTCTAGGAAGGTTTTAGCATCCTTACTTTCATAAGCAACAACCTTCTCATTAAGCAACTCTAAGTTAGTTGAAACGCATTCCAAAGTAATAGTATAGTCAGTTTCTCTACGAGTCATTACGTTAAACACATAGTCAATATCGTCTTCATGAAAAGAGATATAAGACTCGGTAGTAAGATTTGCTATACGTTCATTTAGAACGCCATTTGAATATTTATCGACAGTAAAAGTAAAGGTAGCCGAACCCTTACCGCAGTATTGATGGAACTCTTCATCGTAATATTTCAGAGAACCCGGAACGTCGTTGTTAATATGGTCAACGATATTCATTGCGTTATCATGAACTGCTAACTGCCATGCAGGTTTTACATTCATTTTGAAGTTTCGGCCTCCTTTCTTATAGCCATGCTTCTTCCCACTCTACAGTAACCTCAGGGGCTGTTGTAACGAAGCCGGAAGAATGAATTTCAAGTTGTGACTCCCCTGGAGGGATTGCGAAATACCGAGATCCGTTTGCTAGATCTCCTTCAGCTCCAACACCTTGGCTAGATGCCTCTGGATCAGAGATATATGAGATTTTACCTTCATACATATCCACAATAAGTTCGCTACCGGCGTTATACTTGTTTGGAACAAGGTCATAACGTTGGACGTTGGTCTTCTGGAACTTAATCGATTGTACGCATAGAGTATCTAGATGTCCGACACCTGGCCGTTCATTTCTGAGTCGACCGTATAGAATCCAGATCTTAGTACATTCCAAGTTCTCCTTAGTAGCATCAACGATAGTCTTAGGAATACCATTATACCCATATGTGAATTTAGGCCCGTCTTTAATAACATAAGCATTCCCTGTTCTGCTATTGAAAGCAGGGTTAGGCCGTTGTTGACCTGGCTCATTGTTATTAGATCCGAAGATATTCTCTTCACGAGGCAATGTATGAATATCAGTAGTAGTAAAGACCTGAGCTACTTTATCACTATCAGTTGTCCATTTATCCAGACTATATGCACAGATAAGTCGGTCGTTATCGTCCATAAACATGATTGATAACAGACCAGTTTGACCAATCTTAGATGCCCAAAGCTTCAAGTTAAAGTCACAACGGAAATTCTTAGCACCTTTCACATTGTTCTTATCAGCGGGTAAGGTATACTCATATACAGCACACCCCCAGTCTTGACCAACACCCTTAGATCCAGAACGAGTCCAATGCAAGCCAGGACAAGGATATCCCACGCTACCTGCGTCTTGTGGTGCCCAGTCAAGTGTTAGATCACTGATCTCAGCATGATTAGCCACAGTCAAAGGAGATTGGGATTTAAGTTTTCCGCCGATATTAACACCCTTCCGCCATCCAGCAGAGTCGTTAGGAGTTAGGTTAAGTAAGAGTTGCGATTGGTCATAGGATCCGGAAGCGGTTACAGCACCGTCTCGTCCAGAGGCACTTGTACCGATTTCCATTATACCGTTTTTATTAACAATACCAATCCAACCGTTAGTTCCTGCGTTCTTAATTCTAATGCGAGGATATGCGGGTGCACTTCCTGCATTATTTAAAGTCATTTTGACAATATTCCCCTCTTTAGTAAGAGAACCGATATCTGGAGAGTTAGTCTTCGATGTCAGTACCTTTGTAAGCTCGGAATGTAATAAACCATCCGGAACCTCAAATGAAATAGACACCGTAGCCTGACTCTTTTGTAAATCCTCAGTGAACTTAGGTTGACCCGATGTAACGGCAAGGTAGTACTTACCATCTTGATCATCAAACTGTAATTTCTTTGGCCCATCAGGACAATCAAGAGCCCGAGCCAGTTTCGTACGAAGCGATAATAGCTCAGCAGGGCTCCCTGTCTTTTGTCCTTCAATTGTAATATCATAAGAGCTTCTTCTACCAGAAACCCATGTCTTACCAAAACGGCCAGTGCCGGCAGAATATGTGTGTTCCTGACCAGCACCAGCATTACGTTCAACCTTAGTTACAGCATCGAGGAGTTTACCGATATCAACAGCATCAGTTCCTTCACCAAAGATTATAGAGAAGTATGATTCATCTCTCATAATCGTGGTAACACTCCATCTAACATATTTAATCGATCACTGTAAGTCCGTTGTGCATCTGCCATTCCTGGCGCCAATGCACGGTTTACAAGATCTTTATCCAAGTAAATTGGGTTGACTTGTCCTTGAGCAAGGAGATCGTTCCCAATAGCAGAGTTCTCAGTAAGCGTCGCTAATTTCTGATCTACATTATTCAATCCCCGTACCACTTCATCAATAGAATAACGATTAGAAGCAATACTACGACTTGTAGGATTAAGCGACGAATAATTAATATTTGCACCAGTGAGTCCAAGATAACCAGATCCATTCCATGTATAACCATCAACATTAGACATATCCAAGACAGGAGTGATTACAGGAGAAAGCTCCATGTTATCATCAAGGTACTCAGATGTTTCGCCTAGGGCGTCTTGAATTGTTTGTTGCATACTAGACATACTCTTTGAAACAGCATCAAATGAAGCAGTAGAACCAAGACCTGATGCAAACTCTCTTGCAATAGCAATACCTGAGCGCTTAACCTTACGCCAACCTTCTCCTGAGAAAGGACCCATCTTAGCCGGAGAGTTCGGTAAGTGGGCTTTCGCTAATCCAACAAGCCGAGCGGCAGCACCCAATACAGCATTAGTAGCTCGGGCACCAGCAAGACCTGCCGCAAAAGATTCAGCAATAGCAGCACCGGATCCAGACGCATCAAACTTCATATTTTCTCCAGCAACTGAAGCAATACCGGAGGCCTTATCTCTGGCCAATCTATTTCTAGATTCGATACCCGTACCGAACGTATCTCCCGCTTTTTGACCAGCAGGAGTACCATCAACGGTTTCCAAGCCTTTATTAGCGCTACTAGCAACATTCTCAGCAGCCCCCTTAGCTTTACCTCGAGAGTTTTCGATAATAGTAGCTAATTTTTGCATCTCATCCTCAGTAAGCTGTTTACCTTTAGACCAGTCTGAGATCAATCGATTAGCTTCTTCTTGACTAACTTGGATCTTACCGTTAGTCTCTCGATACATATTATCAACTGAAGTTAGAGCAGACGCTTTGATCTTACCAATGTTGTCTTCTACTTTAGGAGGAGCCGCTTCAACAGGCTTCATGAAGTTGTCCATGTGCATTTGAGCAACTGAAGAGAAATCACCCTTAGCCAACTCTGCAAGCATCGCAGGCGGGATATTGCCAGTTTTAAGCGCCGCCAGTGCCAGAGTAACATCTAGACGTCCACCTAAATATGTGTCCAAGTTCGTAAATGCTTGGGTCACAAGACCGACATCGAAATTACCGTTTCCAGAAAGCCCTACTTCTACAGCGGCTTTAACCTCTTGTGCTCTCTGACCTGCCGCTTCGGCAGTCCCATCAAATCCAGACAAATATTGTTGCATTTGTTCCATGGACATGCCTGAGAAATCGCCCTCCGCCATTTTCTGAAGCATCTCTTGAGGGATCTGTCCAGATTTAAGAGCGGCCATAGCCTTAGTTACGTCGAGCTTACCACCAAGGTGTCCGTTGAGCATGTTAAATGCATTATTCAGCAAACCTAAGTCAAAGCTACCATCGCCACCAAGTCCTTGTTCAAGAGTCTTCTTGATATCATCAGCATTGGTCTTAACTTCAGGCTTAGCTGTAAGTACACCATTCGCATAGTCATACCCTGCTTTTTCAGCAATTTGTTTGACCTGAGCTTCAGACATACCCATCTCAACCATCTTAGCGAAGAGCTTACCTGCTTCTTGAGCATCAATAGTCTTATTCTTAAGACCGTTAATGAACTCATCTGATCCCTGAATACCTAATTGCGAACAGAAGATCTTAAAGGCTTCAAGTCCATCTTGTGCCCTACTAGCAAAGCGAATTGCAGATTGAACTTCTTCCTCTCCAAGTTGATCGAGTGTTCTAATCGCGGCTTCTATACCATTTTTAGCCGTAAGTTCAGCATATCGTTTTGCTTCATTTATTTTTTGTTCTTGCCATTTTGAGAATTCATCGGCAGCGTCATATGCAGCCTGCTTAGCGTCCTGCATCCATCCACTCAGACCCGGTATTAACCATCCAAATGCAGCATCAATCGAATCAGCGATCATACCGATAAGGGCAGCAATACCCTCTGCAATAACAGATGTTATGGCCGCAAATATTTCCATTACAGCTATAACCATGACGTTCTTGTTATTGCGAATCCATTGTGCCATCTGTAACATACCAGATAATATAGCGTCACAGATATTTATCACGAACTGGGGAATCTTATTAAGAAGCATAGTAACTGCACTAGCAACTACTTCAACAAGCGCATTAGCAATATCACCAGCAGCACGACCAATACCAATAATAATACCTTTAATTAGTTCGACACCGATTTCAATAAACTTGCCAATATTACCACTAATACCACGAACCAGACCAACGACCATACCTTCGGCCATACCAGCAACAACTTCAGCGATATCGCCAGATGACTTAGATGCCTCAGCAAAGAACTTACGGAAGTTTTCACCACCCTCTTTACCAAGTCTTGATACGGTGTCAATAAGTCGAGTAATAGCGTCTATAACAGAAGCGATACCTTGTAAGAAGTAACCAATACCAGCAGATGCAATACCGATAGCACCACCGATCATCAAGAGACTAGTGCCAAGTGCGGTGATGCCAGCGATTGCTTCAAATCCACCAAACTTACCAAGTAAACCGCCAATAGTAGCGATTGCAGCGACAACACCTACAAGTAATCCTACTTGCAATAATATGTTATCTACTGGTATCTTAGTTAACTCTTTAAGCGCAAATACCGAAGCCATCAAAGCAACGACTGTAGCACCGAGACCGATAATACCTTCTTTCTTAATGTTCTGTGCGGCTTGTCCGATTTTAACAAACAGATAAACAACAGCGACCAAAGCAGTACATGCAACTACCACTTTACCAAAGTCACCGTCCATCTTACTCAAAAGAAGAAGACCGGCCGAAGCTATTAACACCGAGCCAGATAAGACAGCTAGGTTCTTAATACCCTCATTTATGCCCTTATCACCGATATTATTCTTCTGAAGAGTCATCGCCAAAGCACCAAATGCAGCAGTTACAACCGCCATAGCGCCAAGGGCTTGTACAATAGCATCTGGGTTCTTCATAGCTCCGATATTCTGTGCTAAACTACGCATCATATAAAGCATAGTAGCAATACCACCAAACATCACAAGAGCATTCTTGGTAAATGACTGTTTAGTATTGTCTAATTTACTAAACGCTAGAGCAATACCACCAATAACGGCAAGCATGACGGCAACAGTGGCACCGCCTTTAAGAAGAACATCCGTGTCAAGCGAGCCAAGTTCGGCCACCGCTTTAGATATCCCACCTACAGCTTTAGCCATAGTAATAAATGTAAGAACAGATGATGTTTTAACTTCCTTAAGGTTACCAGTTGCAAGAAGAACAGCAGACATACCTACAATAATAGTAGCGACCGTGTAAAGACCTTTATTAAGAGTACTTTCATCAAGAGTACCTACATCTTTAACGACCTTAGCCACTTTCTTAATAGCATATGCCAAACCAATAAAGGTTAAGATACCAATAGAAATCTTAGCAGAACCACCGTCAAACCCTTTAGCGTTTCGTTGCATATGGGCCATTATAGCCATCAAACCACCCATTGCAACCAGAATAACACCAGCAGAAAACAGACCTTTCGTAAGAGACCCACTATCTAACTTACCTAGAAGCATTACAGAGCCTGAGATCATAAGAATAGAGCCCGCTACACCAAGCATACCAAGCATCATATCTTTAGCATTTTGAACTTTGCTTTGATCGAACTTCTTGGTTGTCGCTGACAATGTTAAGTAGAATACTTCAAATGCACCAAGAACTGCTACCAGTCCAAGGACACCCCGTTGAAGTTTGTCAGCAGGGATCATTGATAATACTAACAATGAACCTGTCAAAGTAGCAATAGCAAGGGCAAAGGATTTAATGTTTTGGAATTTGGCTTTGGCTTTAAAGTGTCCGCTAATAGCTTTAAACATATTCGTAAGAGATCCTGTTACGGAGTTAGCCCCTTCGAAAATACCTTTACCGAATTCCCGGAACATGTCTTTAATACCGAGCACTTTCTTACGAGTATTCCAAAGCACAATAATCGCCGCGGCTAAAGTAAGGATCTTACCAACTGCCGCAGAGTCTGCTTTGTTGAATGGTGCTAATACAGCACTGAATGTCTCACCAAGAAGTTTGGCCATGTCACCAATGCTTGCAAAGACACCTTTACTCTTTTCATGTACACGGTCGACACTATCTCCTAAACGGTTCATTCCGGCTTCGGCTTCTTTCATCTTACGATCTCCGAAGTCAGCCTCTGTAAGTTCATCGGCAGATACACCGGTAACTTTAAACAGATCTTTAAAGCCTTCCCAGATCTTCTTAAGGACTTTACCAATCTCTTCAAGGGCTTTCTTAACACCCTTACTTACAGAATCGACAACCTCTCCAAAGTTCTTAAATGAGAAGTTGGCGTCTTTAAAGCTTGATCCGATTGATGAGGCGAATTGCTTAATAAGATCCCATAGTCCAGTTAATACATGTTGCACACTAGATGGTAAGCTTGAGAAGAATCCTTTAAACCATGGACCAAATGTACTAGAGATCCAGCTCATAGCCGTGCTAAATCCGTTCTTGATACCTGCTCCAATTTTAGAGAAAGTATCACCTGATACGACATTAGCTAAGCCATGCCAGAAACCATGGAACCAGCCCTTAAATGTTTCTAGGGTTGTCTTAAAGTTACTGAAGTCAACCTTAGATTTACCCATTTCTTTACGAATGGTATTAAAGGCTTCGCCGATAACGCCTGCCCCTAATCCTAGGCCACCAAAGATAGATTTAACAGCACCTAGCTCGCCAACCCACTTACGGAATCCGTCAATAGATTTAACGATACCAGGAACAATACCTTCAGAGAAGTTAGCAGTAAGAGCTTTACCGGCGTCACTAAAGACTTTACCAGCACCACCGAAGTTAATCTTACCAAAACTAATCTTCGAGATCTTAGAATTAAACCATTCAAATGCCTTACCGACACTATCTACGACTGGTTTAAGGAAAGACAATGAGAATTTTACTTTGTCTAATTTATCAGCGTACTCTCCAAGAGTAGGCCAGTGTTTACGAACAATATCACCAAAGGCTTTAAGAGAAAATGTAGAGTTTTCTAACCATTTTGAAAGTCCTTGGGTACCGCTCTTGATCGCGCCAAATGGATTAGACGCAAAGGCCGCGAAACCTTTCTTAAGTCCAGACATATCAGGCATAGAGAACTTAAAGTTCTTGAACATGTCGCGAATGCCAGGCGGAATCAAGTATTCCCACTTAACAGCTTCACGGAACTGCTTCCAGGTTGTAATCTGGCGATTAAGAACTTGGTCCATAGCCCCATTAAGGCTATTCCAGAACGTTCTATGACTTGTAATAGTCCGTCTATAGTTGTTACGTAGACTGTTGTAGAAACCTGAAAGGTGTGTTCTTAGTTTATGACCGAATTGTCCAGCCCAAGAGTCCATACGGCCAGTCGCATCATTGAAATGCGAGAATCCGACAATGAACTTACCTAGAGCTTTACCGAAGATAGGGAATCGCTGTACAGCATTACCTACCCAGAATGACCACTCATTGAATTTCTTACCGTTATCGCCAAGAGCATGACCTAAAGTCTTAAATGGATTAGCAATCTTAGAGAAGAATCCGTGTAATTCTTGCTTAAGGTGTCCAATAGCAGGAGTTAGTAATTTAATTACTTCCCATAGCTTCTTGAACCAGTCCATAACTTTCCCGACAATACCAGGAAGTTTATCAAATGCAGCAGACCACTTCTCAGAGAAGTTGGCTAAGCCATTATGTACTGCATCCCAGAACTTATTAATAGCGTTTCCTACGAAACTAAAGACCTTACCAATCTTGCTAAAGTTTATTAGTTTACTAATAAATACTTCAAACGCACGAATAGTTGTCCATAGGGCTTTCGCTATCATACCAACGATCAGAATAAAGTCCTTAATCATATGGTTTGGAATAAGCGTCGCGATGAGTTTCATCTTAGCGCCTACTTCAGTACCGATCCATTTAAGACCTTGGAAGACTGCAATAAAGATGTGTTGGAATGCATGAAGTTCAGCACTTCCTAATCTCAATTTTTCAGAAAGTTTTCCAATAATATCGACTAGCTTTTGTCCAACTACAGTACTTACATTTCCACCAAATACATGAGTGAAAGCACCACCGATAGATTTAAATACACCACCGATAGATCCGAATACCGAATCCATAAGGCCCATTATTTTGTCTCGTCCGCCTAAAGATACAAATGCTTTCGCAAACTCATTAGCCTTTTCAGAAGTCGCGCTCAAAGCATTGGCCGCAGCATTACCCCATTTAGTCCAGAACGCAGTAAGCTCATCACTACCTGCTTGACCAAATAAGGTTTCCCATACACGAGCCCAGCCAGATGTTACTTGGTCTGCAACAGCCTCTGCCGCTTCACCAAAGGTGTGGAAGTCAGAAGCCATCTTCTTCAAAGTTTCATCGTTAGCAAGCTGTTCAAGAGATTTGATTAAGACCTCGTTAGTCAACCAGCCGTCTTTAAGAGACCCCCGGAATCCTTCAGATAAGTCGACGTTTTGTCCTAAAGCCTTAGCGGTTTCAACCAAGATATCCTTAAACCGTTTAGTTGCCATACCGGCATTTTCAACAGACATCCAGTTCTGAGTATTCATCATACCCATTTGCAATGCTTGTTGTACCCCGAATTGGAGTGAGCGGTTAAATCCATCTGTACTTGCACCAGCAGAAGCGGCCAGGTTACCCCAACCTTTCAATGCGGTAGTGGCATCATCAAGACCCACCCCGGCATTTACGAACTGAGCAAGTGAGTTGTGCATTTGCTTAACTGAGTATTTGGTTGTCTCCGCATACTTTTGCAACTCATCAAGGGATCCAGTAATGTGACCCATTTCAGATTTACCCAATGCAGCAACCAACATGTTTACTGAGTTAACCTTGTCCTCAAACTGACCAAACCCTGCTTTAAGAGGGGCAATGGTATGTAGGATTTTTCCCCCAAAGTCCTTAGCAATTCTCAGACCAGTTAAAGCAGCCGTAGCGGCAATATTACCGAATGCGATAGATGCTACAGATTGTAACATCCCAAACTTACCGCTTGATTGTGTTGTAGCAGTTCCGATCTTAGAGATTGCGTCCGAAGCTTTACCCCCACCTAGTGTTATAGGTGAAACGAAGTTTAGTATACTAGACGCAAATTTACCAAGGCTTCCTGTCGCACTACCAAAAGCAGATCCGATTTTATTAAATGCCCCCATGTAAACATCCCCTAGTTTAGGGGCAGAGCCCATTAATTCGGTAAGGGAGCGACCTAGAGATTTAGTGGCTTTCTCGGTATTTGCAAAGCTAGATTTACCATCGACTTTTGCAAGGGATTTATCTAAGTCTTCAAGAGACGATAAGGACTCTTTAAGACCTGTCTTGAACTGTTCATTATCAATACCGAGCTTAATAAGACGTTCTTCAATTATTTGTCTACTCAATTACTTTTTCCACCTCCCTCAATATCTCATCTGCAATAGAATCTACAATAGGAGTAACAAAGTTATTAGCAGGAACATATCCACCAGTACCAGTACCGTGGCCGTTAACAATAAGCACAACAAGAGGGGTACCATCTTTGATCTTCTTAGAGTTGGAATAGTATAAACTTAAACCATTTTGAGATTTTTCAACCTCCATACCCCAAGAAGAAGCAGTTGACCCTGATCGTTTAGGAGTAGCAGAAATCAGCCGGCTCAATCCACTCCGTCCACGAGATTGTAAAGCATGCCGAACTGAATCCATGTTTTCGGCTTTCTTAGCCATTGTAGACAACCCAGTTTTCTTCTTAATTGTCTGCACCTTTATTCTCATTTCGTTCACGCTCCTCTCGCATCTTACGAATTTTCTCTTGCCGTTCATTATTAATACGATCATAGTCATCCAATATTTGACTCGTAGACTTCTTCTTCTTAGGTGCATTGAATTCACCGATAACACCTAAAAGGGTTAAGAGTCTATGAATGTTCCAAGTATCGCATTCGAATGGAACCCTCGCATTGGCCATATAAGCATATATAACCTCTGACGTCATAACCATTCCATTATTACTTGGTTTCTCCACTGGATTGATAACTGTAGCTGTTGGTTTATCCTCCAGATACATTGAAATCTGTTCAATTACATCTGGTGTTAAATCCGAGTAGCTTATATCCTCTTGACACATTATTAAGAAATAGTCAAAGAGCTCAGCAGTGGTCTTTTCCTCTCGAGTTAAAAAAGGCTTGCGATATAATGTCTCCCACTCCGCAACAGTTTTTAAACTATGCTCGAAATGTAAACGGCGACCTGGTATAGTTATGAATTGATACGTATCCTCATTATAATATTCCCGATCGGGTGTATCAATAACTAACATATATACCTCGCTATCAAATAAAAATAAAAGAGGGGTGTAAATTTACCCCTCAATTATCTTATTTCTTGAGTTTAGAAACTGATTCCGGAACAGTTCCTTTATTTGGATCACCTACAAGGGCGCTAAAGAACTTAGAAGTTTCTTTACCATCTGCAGATACTGCGTCTGTAATCATATCAATGAATAGTTCAGAGTATGCTTCAGAGTTAGCAAAGTCTTCTTGAAGTTTCTTGTCTTTACGGAAAGTACGGCCATCTTCAGAACGTTCACCGTAAGCCATCTTAAGAATAGATTCAACGAAGTCGAAGATCTCATCAACGTCTTCACGGCTCATCATTTCTTTGATATAGTCGTCCCAATCCTTTTTAGCACGACCCATGATACGAATAATTTCGTCTTTACGTAAGTGGAACCAAAGTTCCTCTGTTACTGGTTCCCCAGTGAGTAAGTTGTTATAAGTTACTGTTTTAGAAATCATCTCTATACTCCTTTAATGTAGATTTATATTTCATTTTGAATTTTTGACGTCAACACGAACCTCAGTTGTCCAACCCCTATCCCACGTCATTAAATTCTAATTACCCAGCGACAAGACCGAGAGTAGTGAACACTTCTTCTGGTGTTGGAAGAGTTGGTTCAGAATCAGCAGAACCATAAATTTTCTTCTCAAGATCAGCAAGTTTGTCTTTGTCAACCAAAGTGCTGTTGATTTCAACGTGCGCAGTTGGTTTCATACCTGGTACTGGTGTTGGTACTGTATCGAAGTCCCAAGAGAACTCAAGAGCGTCTGGGCTTTCATTTACAGTTTGGTATTCTTTACTTGACACACCAGCAGATGCTGAGTAAACAAGGTGAAGAATGTAACCATGGTCCAAACCTTCAGTATCGTTACCGATACCAGTACGATATGAAAGACCGAAGTCAGAACGAGCTTGACCAGAAACAGTTACACCAGCGAGTTCTTTCTTACCACCAGCTCCGTTTGTAATAGGGCTACGTTTACCTTGACATTTATTCCATTCTTGTGGATAAGTGTAGGCTGAGATTTGACCTTTGAAGCGTTCGTCTGAGCGCAAGTTAAGGTACTTCTTGTTGTTAGCGTATTTAGCAGTAGATTCTGCACCTTCTGGTGATTCTGAGACTTTAGTCAAACCGTCCCAAGCAACACCTTTTTCGTAGCTACCATCACTTTTCTTAAGGAAAAGAACACCGTTGTCAACACCATATTCGTATAAACGTTTAGTATCCTGATCCCAAACCAATTTTGTCATTTAAAATTTCCTCCAAATATTAAGCTTCTGAGAATTCACCAAATGCATTAATGCGTTCGCCGTTCTCAACATTACCACAAGCAACATAACGTCGCTTACCACTAGTTGCACCGATGTAAGACAACCAACGATATCCGTCAGCATCCATCCATTGATCGTAAATGAATGTTTGTCCAGGTGTATAAACTTCTACGATCTCAGCAGTAACATGTGGCTCAGTACGGACATTAAGTCCAGCTACCATTACTGTAAATTTCGCAGTTTCTTCGTTTACAACAACCTCGTCTGCAGGAGTCTCTGGTTGAGGTGCGATGACAGGATCTCCTTGAGGAAGACCAGTATATGGTGGATAGAACCATCCAACAATACCATCAAAGTTACGTTCATTGTATCGTGCAGGACCACCAACGTATAATGAATCAGCATTACCGTCAATGTTTTGCTCGATAGTTTTGATTGTGTAACCATCTGAGTCTTCGATAACAATACCCGTGTGACCATAAGGGTGGCCATACAAGTAAGTAGTATCCATGACAAAGATCGCACCCGCTCTAGGATTTACTCCCACAGCATCGTATACAACTTCATACCCCAAACTTGCCGCAGAATCCAATAGGTCAATAGCATTACCCCATAGAATTTTACCGAAGTAAATTTGAGAAATACTATTTGGTAAGTCTACACATTGAGTTCCATAAGAACCGTCTGCATCAGTACCTACCCCTTGATCCGCTAAAGAACGGGCATAATTAACAACCTCTTCTACTGTAGCCAAATCGACATTCCTTTCTAAACATAAACCACAAATACTTTGTGATATAACCCATTAACCTTATACTCAGATCTAAAAGCAGAATACATAAACGTATTCGAGATCTTCATAAATATTTCATCCGACTCGTTCTTAGACATATAAACCACCTTATACCCCATGTTAGACATATACGGCTTGTTATTTGCCTTACGAACATCAAAGTCTTCCCTAGTAACAACACAAGCTGGAAACTTTAGAGTAACATCATCGGGAGGAGTGAAATAAACATTCGGACAGATCTCTCGTTTTAGAAGTTCGAGGAATTGCTGTCTTGTCTTTGTCCCCATAACCTATTACCTCACACTTGTTCGGCAACTGTAGTTGATAGAGCTTTAACAAGGTCAACATACTTCGTTCCATCCCAGACCTGAATAATCCCATCTTTTAGAACTAGTGAATTCTTTTGAAGTTCAGTAGTTTCTTCTGGAGGGGTCATCAACACACCCAAATGATCAAATGCGTCAATTTTTAATTCATTTTGAGATTTTCGAGAAGTTTTGTTCACTCGCTGTTCTAACTCTGATTTAAGCTCTGACAATTCGAGATCTTCTACTGTTAACGCAACCCGAGGAGGGTAGGGTCGAATCGTCCCCACTTTATAGAATGAGCCCATATAAAGAATATGACTAATTCTATTCACTCTATCAGATGCGTCATTAGGCAAAAGAACATCAAACTTAAGTTTCGACTTAGTCTTCGAGTTAATTGAGTCAGTATCATCAAGCATAAATGACTTAGTAGATATTCTAGCAATTAACAAAGGGGATACCGTATAGGTATAACGATGATCCCCAATTTCAACTTCTTCTGTCTCTTTGGAACGGAAGATAAGTCTAATTCCAGCTTTTGTCATTTCGTTACCTTCCTAACTTTCAAAGACTATTCAGCTTTTTTAGATTTCTTTTGTTTTGGAGCTGTTTCGACATCACCGAGTTTCTTTTCTTCCTCAGTCATAACAACTCCGTTAACTGCAGCGTCATAATCTACAGCTTTAGCACCTACACCTTTGAATTCAGTTGGGTCTGTTTGTACAGTCCAAGTTGGTTTAGTCTTAAGACCTGTAGAATCGAAGTTAGCAACAGCTTCATCAGCAGCAGCTTTATCAGTTACAGTAACGACGATAAATGATTTAGGTGTACGGATAGCACCAGAAAGACGAGCATGCATCAAGTACTTATGTTGCATGAAGTCGATATCAAAGCTATCGAATGTAGCGATTTCACCGTTCTTAGACATACCGAATTGATAGTCTACAAGGTTACCGATGATGAATGTTCCTTGAGGAAGGGCACGGTATTCAACAACTTCATCACACATGAAGTATGCCGCAATGTTTGCGTTACCAGGTACTTGGTTGTTGTCCATGGATGGAGCATACAAGTAACGACCGTTCTTGTCTTTAAGAGTCTTCAACTTAGCCAAATCAAATGGGTTGATGTAAAGACATGGTTTACCAGAACCTTGGTATGCAGGGAATGCTTTACCGATCACTTCATCAACTGCAGTTTCAAATGTAGCAGCGGTTACTTTGATCACGAACAATGGATCATCTTTGATGATAGGGCGAATGTGTTTTTCGCTGATCTTTTCAGGGTTACGTTTACCGTCAGAAAGTGTCAAAGGACGTCCGTCAGACAAGAAAGCCGCTTTAACGATTTCTTCTTTGAACTTAGCCATTTGAACTTGTTGGATAAAGTTAACAGCAGCGAATCCACCATCTTGCAAGTCGATCAAGTCATCATGATCGATTGTTTCACGACGGTGAACAGATCCTGGAGTAGTTTCACGGAAGTAAACTTCTTCGATAGAGTCAAGAGTTTGATTACCTTTGATGTATCCACGAGCGCGAGCTTCGTCTTCTGTAAGGTTAGCAAACATGTTCTTAACGCGAGGAAGTGGAGACTTACCGAATTGTCCCATGATCTTGTCGATGTTAAGTGAGCCTGGGTTGTAGACATTGATTCCACCGTTAGTAGCAGGTTGTGGGAACAATGTTTCCATACCTACCAAACCGTGTTGAAGTGAGTCTTCACCTAGAACGTCGTTAGCACGAAGTACGCCTGCGAATGAAGTTGCGTTTCCTTGAATCGCGCTTTGTAGTAAAGTATCCAATTCTGCTTCAGATACAGCAGCATTAGTAGTCCCTTGGAATTGATTGTGTTTCAAAACTTCTTCTCCTTCGAAAATAGAATGTGATACTGTATCACCAGCATCTGCACTAGATTCTACAGCGACTTCATTGTCTTCTGTAGCTCCGTCAACAGTTTCGGTTGTGACTTCTTCGTCCAAACCGTTAACTTCTAACTCATTTTGAGTTTTTTCAGTTTCTTCTGCTTCTTCAGCTTCTTCAGCTTGCAAAGCGGCATCAACGTCAGCTAGAACGCCACCGAGGAGAGTTTCAACCTCTTCATCAGTTAGACCTTCTAACAGTTCCTCATATGTACGAGACATGTGTCCCTCCTTTTTATCTTCTAACTCATCTTCAGTATCTGAATGAATGAGTTCCTGAGTGATACCAGTATAAATGGTAGCACGGTCGCTTTCGTACTCTTCAGTCCCGTATGCGCTATGGAGCATAACATGTTCGATCAGCGCACCAGGATTGGCACCTTTAAGAACCAGACTTACTTCATAGATTTCACCATGAATTACGTCGTTGCCGTTCTTTCGGATACCGCGAGCCCCAATAGACATAGCGTTTAAATCACCATGTTGTAGTAGGACTCTAGTGTCTTGAGCATGTTCGGTATCATTTAGATACCCATACCCATAAACACCCTGGTCACGATGCTGAAGTTTCATGTACCCCAACACATTTGAGGGACTGGAGTAATCATGTTGCCAAACGATAGGAACTTGAGCGCCATCACTTTGTAGAAATGCATCATGACGAATCGTGACACCATCACTACAGCGAATGTCATTCTTAGTTACCCATCCAGCAAAATCAGCCTTCTTTTGCAACTAGAAAACCTCCATAAAAATTTTATACATCCAAGAGACGTCCATACTCATCTACCGGATTTCCGTCCGCATCGACATACCCACCTTGGCCATCGTTGTAGATTTCAGGATACCCCTGGGTTGTACCATTAGGATCACCAATACCCATTAGGTCCATACCAGTAGAGATATTCTTATTAAAGAGCATATCTGCGATACGACTTGGGTGAGGTGCTCGACCTAACATTGCACGGATTTCATTCGAAGTAAATATTGCATTCCGAGCAAAGAGATCTGCCGCAGTACCTAGTTGTTCAACTGGTAACATACGGAATGGGTCACGATAATACTGAATTACCTGACCTTGCGTTCTAGCAGTCTTGGTTAAAAACGTTCTATTAAGACCATCAACAATAGTCTGTAGAACAGGGTCTACTGCACGATGATAATAAAGATTAAGTTCAGCTTGTCCTGCAGTACCATCAAGAATCTTAGAGGAGATACCGACTTGGTTATAGTAATCTTGTTGTAACTTACGTAAGTCATCAACAAGGTTGTTCATGATGTTACCACCAGTGTGAATAAATTTCTCATTCGCATCCAAGGTAGCAATACCGAACTGACTATTAGCTAGCTCTTCTTCGAGTTTCTTTTTACGGTCTTGCGCTAAAGCCTGCCTATGTTCACTCTTAGTAGCGTATGGTACTTGAATGAAACCATTCAAACGACCTGCCACAATCGCCTTGTCTTGAGAGTACATAAGATCCATCTTCTGCTCTATCAATCGTAGAGTAGCGTTCTGGTCTTTAAGTAGCCCAATCAAAGGAGATTCTAAGATAACCACTGATTGCTTAGATAAAGTTAGGTCTTGTTCTAAACCATTTTGATCATTATAGACCCTAACCCGAACAGCTCGAGGATACCATTGCATGATCTTACCTACTCGCATAGATAGGACATCATAAGATCCTTCATCATTCGGTTTTGTAGTCGTATCAACGGGGACAATCGCTACAGTACCCTCTTCCAATAGCGACCAGGCCAAATCGTAAATAAATGCACGACCAGTTTGGTCAATATTAGCAGACAGTGTTAAGCAATCGATCAAACCTGACTCTACAGGGGTTTGATTACCGTCTTCTTCGTTGATCTTTAAATGTTTAAAGTCGACCATTGCGACGTCAAGAGCGATCATAGAGATAATACTATTAACCAAATCTTGACGTTTGAAATTGTAACCACGAAGCGCACTTGTCGATCGTCCCCAACCAGAGCCGGAAACTAATGACTCATCATAGTCGAGCCCGTTGCGGGTTGACATGAATGCGTTCCATGATCCTAAGGGGTTATTTACCATCCTACAAGAATGCCTCCTTATTACGTTTATAGGCAACCCAAGCATCCATCAAAGCGGCAACGTTATCGATCTTTTCATTGCTTCGCATTTTAGAAAGTTTGTAGTTACCGTTATTGTCTTGAATTACAACAGCATTACCCATTGCGTATTTCATAAGCTCCTCGAAGAAAATAAGGTCGCGAGATGTCGCCATGTTCTTAATTTCACCTAGAGGAACAGACTCAGTTCTAACACCTTGTCGTACGACTTCGACACCAACGTCTCCGTTTTCCATAGTCCAACGATCAACAAACTCAGCAGCATTATATGGGTCGTATCCGAATGAGATAACAGACCATTCCATCTCGTCGATGTACCGCTCAACATCGTCATATACTTGTTCCCAGTCAAGATAGTTACCGGGTAGTATAATCAATGTTCCTTCAGCTTGAAGCTGATCGTATTTTTGTTGCGCTGCAGAGTTAAGACGTAAGTATTTAACTTCCGAAACGTATGACCTTGTTTGTACACCGTATCTACCTCTACCAAGAGGTATGATCCAAGTGAACGCCCAGAAGTCATCACCTTGAGAAGCATCCATACCCATTGAAACTTCCATACGTCTGAAGTTCTGTCTTCGATGAAGTTCAGTTTCTTCGAAAGTAAAGAAGTATGTTGTCCCTTCTACAGGTATCCCAAACCGTTTAGCCAGGATATCGTTCCTGTTCGCAGGAGAGTGTTCCGCCCGTCTAACGTCACGTTGATAAGCTTCATAAGAAACTGTAATACCGATGTTAGGACAAGCCTTCATCCACATGTCGGGATTGGCCACCTCTGAAAGATCATCTAAACGATAATACCAGATAGAGGTATGTGGGTCGTAGTACTGACCACGAAGGATATCAAGAAGCTCTTTCTTAATAGCATCCCCTACCGAGTCACGAACTGTACCTTCAGAGGATACGGCTAAGATAATGTAGTCGTCAATACCGTCTTTAGAAGCAGATTGTTCAAGGGCACCGATGATATCCTCTTTGATATCACCAGACAGCCACTCATCGACACTGGCATACTTGGCACGAGACCCTTGAAGTTTACTACGAGTCATAGGTTTGACCTGTAGTATGGAGTTTGTCAGTTTATTAACAATACCATCTTTCGTAACAGCAAGCTGAGCTTGTGACTTTTGAGTACGAGCTTTATTAGAGCCTTTAGTAAGAACTCTGAATAAAGGGAACCCCTCAGTCGAACTGGCCGCTTTAGTTATAGCTGTAGCAAATGGGTACAGTACCTCTTCAGCCTGAGCCATAGTTGGGGCAGTCGTTACTTGTTGTGTAGAGTTCGTGTCGATTACCAGCCCATAGGCATGGTGTAATGTTGCGTATAGAGACTTGGCATTACCCCGGGCGACAATTAGATATTGTTTGTTTCTAAGTCTGCGCTTATGTTTAACTATTTTGAATTTTCCAGTCTGTGGGTCATAAACCTTCTCTTCCTTGATCTCAAACCAAGCTAGTAGGTCTTCTGCCCAAAGTCGGAAAGTAGGTAATAGGGTCAATGGTCGGCCATCAACTAGGGTCATCTCATTCTCACAGAAGTCAATAAACCCTTGGATAGCATCGCTATCGTAATAATAATTTGGGTTGGCGATATCCGCATCGATTCGGTTCATCTGCATCGAGACCTCGCGACATACAGGAATCTCACCGCGTATTACAGCGTCTCTAAATCTACCGTACTCGACAGGAACCGCAGTGTTGCTAAATACCACTAGCTACTCCTTTTTCCTTAAAGGTATTATTTACGTCTATTCTTAACGTCTTTAGCATGTGCCGCCGCCATATCTTTAGCATGTTTACGACGTGCCTCAAGAATTTGAGCGACTTTTGTAGAAGCTTTTGCATTACGCATATAAGCATCGTGATATTTTTGTTCGGCTGGATCTAAAGTTTTACCATTTCGAACACCACTTTTGATCTTCTTGATGTTATCTTCCATATTCCGATCAACCGTTTGCTTATCACGTAAAGCATCTTTAACATGTTCGTCAATCGCTTTTTTATCAGCAGCATACGCAAGATCTTCAGTAAGAGCTTCTGAAGCCTCAGCAAGCGGATTCTTACGTTTTTTCCACTTCATACCTTTCTTGCCGTAGTGTTGAAGCAGATCTTCATTTGACGGTACATAAACGCCATTAATAATTTCACCCATCTTATTTATCTCCATTCATTTGATCTTTAGTTAGAACCGCACGCAAATCTTTTGTCTTCCGAACACTCTCAGGTATATAAACATCAACACCGTGAATGTTAACAGATTGCGTGAAGTTCGTCATAGTAATAGGTACGTCTTTAAACGCCTTAGCCCACTCCTGCCGTACTTTGAATTCTTCTATAGCTTTCTTGACAGCATCTTTGTTGCTCTTATCGATCTTTCGAGTTGCAACAGATGATGGTATTTTACTATAAACATCAATACCAGCAGAAATAGCTTTACCAATAAACTTAAGTCGAGCCTGTTGTTTCTTCTTAAGCGCTTCTGCTCGAGCTTTACCTGGAGCTTCTGCTAACTCTTTAAGTTTACGTTCAGACTCAATTCTAGCAATTTTGGCTTTTAAAGCGTTAGTCGATACTTTATCTCTATGACGATAAAGATTAATAACTTCTAGCTCTCGTTGATACTCATCAACTGGCATACTTTTTTTACGCTTCGAAACAGCCTTAGCAACCGCCGTTTGTTTACTAGATTTACGACGTCTACCGCCTATACTACCGCGAACGGAACCAAAGATATGATGATACCACTTCTGTCCCTTTCGACCATAATGAAGTAGTACGTCATCGGATGTCTTTGTTGACATATTCTACCTCCCAACGAGCTCGAGTAAGATTTTCATCACGAGCTTCTTTTAGTGCCGTAAGGACCGATGCTTGTGGAGGGTCATAAGAAATCATGACACTTATACCGACAAACGTCTTAGCAAAAGACATATTATCAAGACGTCGTTTTATACCTTCATCCAGATCATCGATATGTCCATAGAAAAAGTCACTCCACGTAAGATCAGGATTAGTAACAACACTACAAGTATGTCCTATACCGTTTTGTACAAGAATACCTAAGGCAGTATCGATAGCCAAACCTATCTGAGTTTTAACAACTTTGTTGGACTCGGGATCGGAATCATGTAATACACCGACGAAGTTGAGAACGTCTTCATAGATTGTGTTCATTCATTTCATCCTTACCATAGTTTTGTATCACCCGGTTTACGTTCCACCCATTCTTGATACTCCTTCTGATCGTAGTGGATTCGTTTATGGGTATAATCAGAGACCGTGATAAGTCCGTCAGGATCGAAACAATTCTCGGTCAGATTCTCAATGTCTTCTCTTGTTAGAGGATTCATATGATGGACAGTTATAACGCCGTCAACATAAAGACCTCTTACCCCAAGGTCCTGTCCAAGATCTCGACGAATAATTTCGTTTCGACAATTAAGCCAGGCTCTTGATTTATAGAAAGGATTAGAGATGTCTCTCGGAGCCTCGTGTTGAATACCACGAAGTCTGAGATACTCCAATCGCTCTGTATAGGATTTGAGTTTAGACATTTCTTTATAGGACAATCTATTGCTCATAGAATGTTCCCTCAATAACATCAGACGGTTTACCAGCATAACCTTGGAACGCTTTGTGCGCTTCCTTAAAGTCAAGTTCAGCTTGTTGGTCGCTACGAATCAAATCGATACGTGCTTGCAATAGCTCTGCTTGCAGTTCAAGTTGTTTGCGCTCAAGGCGAGCTTTAGGACTTGCTTGGTTTAACCAGTATACAATCTCCGAAGCCGAAGCAGTTCCTTCCTGAAGACGCTTTTCAGATAGCTCCATCGCAAGTGCCATCATTTGCATTTCACGCTGTTCAGGCGAACGTGCAGGTTTGTAGGCCCGTTGAGGAGTATCATAATTAGCAACTTCATTTGTCATAACTATTCAGCCTCTTCCTTTTGTTTCTTAGGTTTAGTAGTATCTGGCTCGATGATGTATGGACGGTTCATCACATAACCTTCTTCAGTTTTAACCCATTCAGAGCCAACTTCAGTAACGATTAGTCGTTCACCATTATCTGCCAGTCGAACAACATTTTCTTCTGACTGTTGCGGTGTCTGTCGAATGTAAACTCCAGCAGGGGCCACAACTTTGTATGTAGTTTTACTAGTTGCCACTTGACTTTTCCTTTCTTTGTTAGTGTTGTCGAATCCTTTCTTGTGCTTTTGGACTCAAATAGACCGACTTTAAGTTAGTTTTACAAGCACTCCAGTCCTGTCTAAAGCACCCGTAAACTAAAACTATACGGAAAAGGAGCCAAACACGTATAGTCCCAGAAACCGATCTTAATATCGGCCTGTTAGAATCCAAAACCATTTTGAAAAAATTCGCAACGGGGGAATTTTTGATACCAGCGCCGATGCAAAGAAAGGGAGGGCTGTAATCAGACCCCCCGGGGGTATCAAATTTTTATATCATCTTCAGAGTCTTCGAGGAAAGTAAGGTCCTCCTCATAATCAGCGGGTTTAGGAACAAGCTTCAAGTTTCCAAAGATGTTTTGTTCCAGAATTGAAGAAACAGCAACTGACCAAGCATGTTCATAGTCTTCTATCGATGCAGAAGTGAGCATTGGCATTAGTGTTGCAATGTAAGACTCAAGATTGTAACCATGACTAATGTCCCACTCACGCCAAAGGTCATACTGAGTCCAAGGATCGAATGGATTGTCTTCGGTAGTTAACATGAGTAGTCTCCTTTCTTTATAGGATAGAGATAGATTAGCCTAAGCTTATAGCCATAGCTATACCTATTCCCTTTGCGATAGGCACACAAGAACAGTAGGGTTTGAGAACCCACTAAACTATTCGTTCTTGATCTTCCCAATAGTTGTTGGACTGACCCCTAAAGTTTCAGCAACTTGAGAGATTGTGTAACCATTTGCAAGTAACGCCTTGGCTTTGTTCTTTCTAGCGTCAGTCATAACTTTGTTAGGACGTGGTGTAGCTAGTGTCTTAAGCTGGGCGTCATCCATAAAGGATACCAGTTCTTTTAGTAACGTACCCGATACAGCATTAGCTTGTACTGCATCCCATTCGTCATCAGTGATTGTAACAGGGTTCCGTCCTGTACCAAGCTGGGCACGAGCCTTGTTCAGGGCTTGCTGCTTGATCCGGGAGATGTCATCCTTCTTCAAGACTTCGTCTTCAGATCGTCGAGCAATCTCAGCTTTACTTGATACTTCAGCCATACGTTGTGCTTGTCTCTCTTTGATACGATTAATCTTAACTTGATTAACTTTCTCTTTCATTGACAAGACTTCTGATGCATAGATCTTAGCAGCCTTAGGATCACGGGCTGGCATCTTGATATCCGCTGACTCAGCGTCTACCCGTTTCTTATATGCCTTTAATTCATTTACGTAGTCCGCATAATGATGCTCCGTTTTTGTAGCGTTAGGCCCTAAGAATATATTAGCATCGTCCACCATATTCACAAGATATGTTTCTTTTTTATTTCGCCACACCATTTTTGTTTTGCCAGTGCTTGATTTTGGATCCGGCACTTCTACACGGTACCCGTCAGTTATGACGGTTTGTTTATGACGGGATATAATTGTGGAGGCCGATGTATATTTAGCATCCGGATTTAAATCTTTTTTAAGTGTATCCGGATCGACTACCCTATCAATTTTCCTAGTCTTAGGATTATATCTTTCCAGTTCGCCATACTTAATCCTATCGACGTGCGTCATATACCGCTTCATTAATGCATCGATCCCGTTTTCTTCAGCAGACCGTTTATAATTTAGCTTATGTTTTTCCGCATCGATAACTACCATCGAATGTTTTACGGCACGCGCAATCTCACTCGTTGGTGCGCCCTGCAATGTCATATCTGTAATGAGGTTAGAAACGACCCCCATCAAAGTTTGCTGGTATTTCTTTTCGATAGGCTTAAATGTTCCCGGCTTATCTTGATACATATTAGGATCAAAGTTAGCCAGCTCTTTTAAGCTGTTAGCTGTCTTAAACTTCCCTTTGTTATTAGGAATAAGATATGCTGTATCCCCATCAAAGTCAGCCCCTGACATTTTAGCAGCGACCTTAGGGTGGATACCCACAGCATCAGGACTGTTCTTAGATATCATTTTGCGAGCGACACTGTTATTATTTACAGTGAGCTCAGGCATTTCAAATCGACCCCCATGAGGATATCGTACAAGAACAACACGTTCCCCATTCTTATAATTAGGAGCATAGATTTCATTCTCCTTCATATCCGGAACAGGAAGAATAACATGCCCCTGGAATCCTTTAGGAGCTGCTGCTTTCATATGTACCTGCTTAGATTCCAGATCAGATGAAAATGAATCCAATAATTGTTTTCTAATTACCGGGTTGTTTACTTTCTTGATACTATCATACTCATCATCGATTTGTTTTAGAGTAGCCTTCAAACGTTCATGAACAACAGTCGTAGGTTGTTTGGATAGGAATTGTGAGGATAATGTTTTAGACCAGCTAGCCCAATCACCTTCCTCATTTACAATATTGACTGACCCAATTTCAGGAACCTTATTACCATTTCTATCAGTAACCCCTTTTTTATATACAGGATTTCCTTTAGAGTCAAGAAGAACATTCTGACGTTTTACTGTAGCACCAAATGGGTTAGGCCCATCGATAGGTGCACCACCATCAGGGTTCTTTTTCAAAGGTTTTAATACATCTTGAGGTGCCTTATCTTTTGTTTTATTAGTATTGAATATGATATCAGTACCCTTAGGAACGTCTTTAAACATTTCCTCAGTACCATATAAAGCCATACCCTTAAGATAATGCGTATCACCTACAGCAATACGGACCTGTGCATAAGATGCTTTACCTAAATTAAGGTCTTTTACACCAGGGCGTAGGAACATAGCTCCGTCCATTGTGGATCCATCATCATTTGTACCGTGACCACGTTGTCCTTCAGGGATTGCATAGCGAATATGTACACGATCCCACCCAATAGACTTAGGACGTTCCATTTGTTGGAACATTTTACTATCCCCATCAATAGCAAACTCCTCAACAGGACGGATTTTGTCCATGTTTTTATAGATATCTTTCCGTTCTACCCCCGCTTTTGTCAATACTTTGACCGGAGTTGAGTTATTTTTGTCTGTAACCTGGGCAATTCGGAGGCTATGGACCTCATAATCACCAGATTCGACCAGTGCATTTAGTCCAGCTTTGAGTTTTTCCTTGGAAATACCCATCTGAACCTCGACTCCTTTACCCACATCCACGTATTTTGACCGTTTTACAGCGTCTTTTAACGAGTCTGCAACCGCTTCAGTCTGCACTCTTTGGGCTCGAGAGGACTTATTTGGGTTGTTCATTTCGTCAATATAGTTGCGAACAGTCTGCCCAGTAGTACCAATTTCCTTAGCAATATCGTCTATAATTTTGCCTTCGGCCTGCAATTTTGCAATCCGTTGCATATTATATTCCTTCAATTCCTCTTTGGCAATCGTTACTTTTGAGCGATAAGTAGTGGTTGAAAGCCCCATTTGTTTTGCAATTTCGTTGTCGGAAAGACCTCGTTTTTTGAGCTCATCCCGCTCTTCAATGAACTTATAGTTCTTCGGTAAATGCAATAATGGGTCCCAAGGATAACGACCAGAACGTCTTTTTACCCCATAATGTTTGAGGATAATTTCTCGTCCTTCATCAGAAAGTTGACTTAAATCGTCCATGATTTCGTCTTCATTTTCGAAGACATTTTTGAAATCCAATGCAAAACCCTCCTCAAAATAATAAAAATAGCGCTTTTTACAGCACGTCATTTAAGGCCCCTAGCAGGCCCGTAGAGCGATTTTAGCACAAAGTGGAACTATTTACCGACTATATGCTTAAAACGCCGTAGAGCGCGAATATGAGCCTCTCAGGCCTATTCTAGCCATTTTGTTTCTAGAAATCTCGAAAAATCGTAAAAATCACAACATTTTATCCTATTCCCAATTGGATATCGATATGAATTCTAAACCGCACACAATTTTAAATATGCAAGTTCAGACTCAAGTTAATAACTTTTTACATAACCTATTTTAACCGCTTAACAGTAAAATGTAACGTAGAAAATATGAAAAGGTCCATAAAATGAATATGGGTTGTTGTCGATTGGAAAACTATTGGACGAACCGCTCGACAAGAAATCATGAAAAAATGTAATGTAGGGAGTAAAAAATCTGCTTTGTTGATTATGTATTATGAAGTTCAAAAATATTTTATAAGGAGGTAAATATTATGCCAGCACTAACCGACGCAAACCTCGCATATAAATTATGTGCAGTTTGGAACTCATATAAAATATCCACTCCAAAATAAAAGGTTGTGATATATAACCCGATTTCTCAAAAATCACAAAAATCTCAAAAAATCAGAAATTCCTCGAAAAACCTCTAAAAACTTTAATAAATATGTTTTCCCCACAATCCCCACGTTTTTTCAGAAACTTTTTATATATATTGATTAAAAAACCTTATTTATTTAGGTAATTTTATATATTTATATTATAGTTCCCGTACGCGCGAGATTATTAAAAAATAATATAATATATATATAATTTAAGACAATATATAAATATGCATAATATACCACAATAAACACATATAATCTTAATTAATATATTTAAAACTTTTCTGAAAAAACCGTGGGATTTTGGGGAAAACCTCTTTATTTTAGCAAAAATAGGCCAAAAACAGGCCAAAATGACCCCTTTTTTCCAAATTTGCCCCTGACAAGCTTTTTAATTTTCCCCACATTCAACTTGGGGATTTATAGAAAAACTTGGGGAAAACTTGGGGAAAAGACCAAAATCACCAAAGTTCCGGGACTTTTGATCCGACTTTTGATCCACTTTTTAAGCACTGAAAAACCTCTAAAAAATATGCAAAAATAGGCCTAAATTTACTCATACATTATAGCAAAAAAGGGCCCAAAAAAGTGGATCAAAAGTCGGATCAAAAGTAGGTCAAATGTGGGGAAATGGGCCAAAAATGGGCAAAATCCCCAAGTTTTTTGCTCTATCCCCAACTTTTTTTTGGGGAAAATTGGGGAAAATCACGACTTTTGATCCACTTTTGTCAGGGGCAAATTAGCGATTTTGTTCAAAAACTGTAGAATTTTACACATTTATCCTACCATTTTGACCCTTACCAGAACCTAAATGGTCTGATTTCGGCTTCTTTTTCATCAATAATCTTGCTCATTTCCTTAATATGTGACATAATCCAACCAATATTCCCATCATTTTCACCATCAATTCGGGCTTTATCGGCCGTTGTGACCTGTTCAGTAAAGCCATTTCCTTGATACAACCGTTGAATAATGGTAATTTTCTTAGGATTTACGTTGTATTCCAAGCAAAATAGAGCAGCATAGATGTCTAATTGTTTAAAAGAAGGCTTAGAAACACCAGTTTTGAGGTCATAAATGAGCAGAACCTTGTTATCAGCATCCCATTTAATACCATCAGCAGTGCCAAAACAGTTATCTGAGTAGTATAATAACACCTCAGACGACATACCTTCACGTATACAATCGTTGACAAACATGTTTAGAGCCTTCTTTTTAGGTGCAAGCTCTGTTTTTGACTTAATAAGTTGCGACGCCATCTCATGTAAAGCCGTCCCACGAGCAACATTTTGCTTGTTCTCATAGGATTTAGCCATCTTTTCCGAGTCATATCCCAACCACGAGTAGCCCGAGGGGGATAAAAATGCGTGTTTACCTACTAAGTTCCAGTGCGGTATCCATTCCATTTATAGCTCCCCTCTAGAATATACCTTACATGGGATAATACGGATCTCCTTATCCACGTCACTACCATCATCTGAGAACTTGTAGACGTAAATATCGTCGTGGTTCGCATTGATAGTACAGATCTTATCTAAATATATAGGAACTTTAGACCTGGATTTAATATACTCCGTAGCTTCCCTAACCGTATTAAACAAATAAGGCATGTGGAGTTGTTCATTATGGATAAGACAATCCGCACCTTGTAGTTTATTAAACCGACCTGCCAATTCTATAATATACATTATATATATATCCTTTACAGTATATAATAGTAGAAAGTTATCTATTTTCCTTTAAGATCGAAATATAGATTTGGGTCTAAACCGAAGAATTCACACATATACCAGATAACCTCATGCTCATTTTCAGGATAAATGAAGGCAGTAAAGGTATCCTTGCCGAATTTCTCGATGTAATAACCTTGATTCGGACGTTTCTTAGCCGTAGCAGAGCGTTTAACCTCCAGTAAAGCGTACTGAGAGCCGCATAGAACGATTAAATCAGGCATCCCTTGTATTGACCCAGGGTCTGTCTTAGCGACCAGCAGAAGCCCTCTATAGGCCTCTCTGAGCCTTTTAACGACCATCTTTTGGAAATCAGCTTCCAATCTCGACGCCATATAACCAGTCCTCCTCAAGCTTTTCAATTTGCATATCAATAGGAACAAAACCTTGTTTCTTAGCCCAAGCAGCCTCAGTAAACCGTTTCTTATCTCGTACAGCCTTAAGAATATCTTTATCAACTTTAGAAAGAGAGGTGATATAAGTATAATGTAAGTCTCTGTACGGGGTATTAGTTCGATCTATCCGTCCTTCTGCCTGTTCCATTTTCCTAAATGAATAGTTAACTGAGTAAAATAGGATAGAATCCGTAGTAGTACAGTTCCATCCCTCAGCTCCAGCCGTGTATTGCACAAGATATATCCATTCATCAGTAGATGGGATATGCTCATGTTTCAGGCCGTTCCATTCTTTGTATAGTAGGTTGTTGCGTTCACAAATATCCTTTAATATATCCAACTCATAGTTGAAGTTATAGAAGACGATAAGCCGTTTATGTGTCTTAATTAGGTGTTCGGCTATACGAATTCTATCAGGATCTGTGTTCACGATACGTCGAACTAGCTGTGTGTACTCAGCAACATTCAATATAGGCTCGTCTGTGAAGGGGTTCCACCTTGTGTTAGCCAAATCCAATAATGCCTTAGAGTCAAATTCAGCATAGACATAATCCCTATGTCTTACTGTCTTGCGACTATCTCCCATAGGTACTATAATCTGGTTCCTGTATTTCTCAAGAACGGCAGTACCTGTGTAGCGTTTAACCTTAGGGAATTTGACATATGGATCCCAAACCACATGACGAGAAACGAACTCAGTCTTATTACGGTAGAACTTATTAGCGATGAAGACAGGCATATAGTCCATCCATACATCACCGGGTGTAGCTGAGAGCAATATCCATTTGTTATCGTTCCAAGCTGTCTTAATGAAGCACTTACCCCATTTCCCATAACCTACAACCCTCTGCTCGTCAAAAATAAAAACGCTGTTAGATATATTATAGTACTTCTCAATGTTTTGCCATGAGTCTACTATATAATTATATATCCCACAATTTTCCAGAGATTGTTGCCAGTCGGGTTTATCAGCACCTTTTTCAATCAAGTCCCGCTTCATAGCAGTAGTGATTACGATCAAAGGCTTTTCTTCCGTAAAAAAATCGACTCCGTATTGGGAGGCGGCCCAGAATATAGACGTATATGTCTTACCTGAACCAACACCTCCCATTAATATAGAGCCGGATTTGAGCTTAGAGCAAGCTTCGTACTGCTCAGGCTTCAAGGTTATCTTCCCAAGTTTTTTGGGAATCATTATTATAAGTAGTTGATATCGCGTTCAAACTCTTCCATATGTGGTGCAAGTTCAGGATCGATATCATCTAAGTAGATATAAAGCTTCTTAACATAAGCCTTGATACCAGAATTAGATCCAACAGTCCAATGATATGGATTAAGGATAAGGTTTGCACGAGCACCAGGTGTGACATTGTCAAGCATAGCAAGTTGCTCAACGTCATCTGGCTGTACAATAGTACCTTGACCGTTGTTAACAAGGACAATTTTAATCCATGGTTGAACTGTAGGACCATTAGACAAAGTTACAGGCAAGAAGATCTTACCATGTGGTTGGTCTTCAGATGGGAATTTAACATTCCAACCTTGACTAGCCAATTCTTGACCGACTTCAGGATCTAGTCGGGCAGAAAATTCGCGAGAACCAAGCTTATTATGGTCTGTAATGCGTCCTCCAAAGTTAGGGAAGATAACGCGAACGTTTTCAAGTGTAAGTTGTTGTGTATTTGCCATGATTTTTTCTCCTTTTCTAGCAAATAAAGTAGTTAAGCGATAGAGAGAGTGGTATATAATAGTAGAAAAATACAATAAATATTTTACCTATAATATATGAGTATAAAACTCTCCATCTCACTCCCTCTATTAAGAGCTTTGTAATAAGTTACAGATTTATTATAGTAAAAATGAGATACATTGAGGACTTATTCTGGTCTTTGGAAGTGAAATTTAGGTAAATAGAAGCGTTGAGTCGTCTCATAGTTAACCCTATCCTCAATTTCCTTAGACAGAATGTTGGTGTTTTTAAGCAAGTTGTCATAAACCTCACTAATGTGTAAGCTTATCTTACGAGCTGTGTCGTTGTCAATGAGGAAATAGTCGAAGTCCGTCTTAACCCCAGGCAGGTCAGCAGTGAAGATAATATCTTCCTTGTGTTTGACAAACTCCAGTATTTCATCACGGTGTTCGGTATAGTAATCAGGTCTGCATAGTAGTTTCATTGAATCATACCATCCTCTTTCAACTCAATAGCCATTTCGACCAAGTGGTAGACTGTGTTAAGGATATCGATATCGATACCTCTGTCTAGGTAGTGCTTGTAGATAGCAGTTGCTAATAACATACTGTTAAGCCTGATGCCAGCAAGTCTGAAAATGATATGTAGTTGGGAAGATAATTGCTTGACTTGATCAGGTACGTCCTCAGGATGGATCTTAGCTGATTCGATACAATATGAGTGGAACTTAGAATAAGAGCAACCTGTAGTGACACAAAATACCTCAGCTGCGTTTTTGGTACCACGAATCGACTCAATCAAACTACCTGGTTTAATATCATCAAGAATAAGACCGATATACTCAGCAGTCTGGTCATTAAGTTCTATAGTGATTGGTTCTGCGTCTGAGTTACCCTCATCATAGTAATTTTTAAGCTCACCGGTTTCAGCGACTCTGATATGAGTGAATTTAGGTTTGTTGTCTGGCATTTCTATTCCTCCCTATTCCAAGTAGTCGTTATAGACAATGATAGCGATTTCCTTAACGTTATCAGTGACGTATTCTTCGTCGACAACGTTCATAACGATTTGCTCTTCTATGATGTCAGGGATCTTATACAGATCATTAGCGCTCATAGTGAACACTACAAGTGAGTTCCACCAATTATCAGCATAGTTCTCACTGATAAGCTCAATGATAATACCACTTTGTTTTAGACTAGCAACATAGCCCATGAGTAGATCATTTTCGCTACTAGCTTGAGTTAGATTAACTTTGATAACATCATTCGACATTTTCTTCACCTTATTTTTCTTCTTAGTCTCATAGGTACAATAATTATCATATCCCCGCTCTTCGATAGGGCTGATAAGAAATTCACGTCCTTTGTAATTACCTACCCATAATTTGTAAACAGATGTAGCCCATACGCCAAAGAGATATATAATCAGTACACCTTTTAATAGAGGTAGGAAGTGCGGGTTCCACATAAATAGAAGAACCAACACGCCAATCAACCCCCAGAAGAAAGCCGTACACATAGTGAACGCTATAATGAATATTGCATGTTTTGTTGCTTTATCACTCAAGATAAGTCTCCTTTGCTAGATGTTAGAACCATTTATTCTTACCAGTGTTATTTCTAGGTTTTACGATGCGGACATCGAATTTGAAATGCTCATCATCGTCGTGAATAAACACATCGATAATTGGTTTCGTTTCATTCGCAGAGGCAATTCTTGAAATCGTAACCAAGTTCTTAGGCAGTTGTCTGTGCCAGGAATCCCTAGTAGCAATAAACACACAATCCATTTGTAACAGATCCCAAACATCGCTTGCGTCGAATCTGTAATGAGAACCTTTGACAATTTCGTCTATGATCTTATGTAGATCAGCAATATACTCTTTGTCATCAGTTGGATCCATCATAAGAATATCGAAGGCTGGTTCTAAGATATCCTTAATACTTCTACTGACCTCTTTGATTTCAGGTCTTTTTACTTTTTTGTTTTCTGTCATTTTACTCCGGCCAATCTAATTTAAATTGTTCGACTAGTTCGTCCCTAGTCCCTTTATATGCGGTTACGCCTTTATTCTGGTTGACGACAAAGACGTAATGGTCTCCTTCAATATCTGACTCAACGAAGTTCACCCAATCTGAGTTGTATGCGTATTTGAACGGGTCATCAATCGCTAATAGGATAGCGACTCGTCCTTGATACCATTCGTTGTAGATGAATAGCTCATCTTCGATAATATCTTTAGGCATACATGAACTTAGATAGGTGAACATCAAAGCTAGTTGTTGAGCCTTTGTCAGATAGCTCTTATTGAACTCCAGTCGTTTAAGAACTTCTGAGAATCGGTTATAAACATTAATTAGCCCATAATTCTCAAATATACTTAGTTGCTGGTATACTGAGAATGGTGAGCCATTAGTGTTAACTAGGCTATAAGGTGTCTCTGGTTCTCTCACAGGCGGTGTATCTTCCTCTCTCAGGTCTGTGAACACTGAAGTCAGGGCCATAATATACCCTAATAATAGGAAGAAACCGAAGATGAACCCAATACCCTTAAGTACACTAAACTTCATTGCCAACCAGATAATAACCATAGTTGGCGCCGCGTACATCATAGTCAAGATAACCATGATGAAGAAGAAGTAGATATACTTAGCTGACTTTTGCATACTTATAATCCTCCAATCCTTCTAGCACAATATCCTCGTGATACCAGTCGTTAGATTTCAACGGGATCGTCCGAAGACCGTTCGCCTTACGAATTTCATTAATCCGCTGACGAGCCATTGTCTCATGGTATTTGTACGCTCGGCTATACTCAATACGAGTTGCTTGAGAATGCCGTGAGAACTCTTGGCATTGATCATAGATAACACCACGACGGTTCATATAGCTCGCGATACTATTCCATAGTGACTTAGCATATGAGTGTGGACCCCATGCTTGTTTGAATACGCGACCTTCGGTGTTAGTAATTTGTTCAGTCATTTTGTTGTTCTCCTTTTCCAAATGTTGCACGGATTTCAAAGATATCTAGATACTTATTAAAGTATATAGCTCCTGGTTTGGTATAGATATTATCAACATCATTAGGCGTAATCAATTCCATAAAAGCATCGTTTTTCTTTATAGCCTCTTTTATAGATTCCCAATCAACATTGTTAATCTGCTTTTTAGGAAATAGCGCTGATAGAGTTGATATAGTGATATACGGTTTATTGTCAGCGTACGTGCTTTCAACTTCGCAAGGTCCTATAATCAGATATTGTAAAGTGAAAGTTTGCTCTGTAGACTTGATATGAAAATCAATCTCCCTAACTGGAATTTCTATACACGTTGAGCTCATTAAATACCTCCTTAAAAAAAAAAAATAAGAGCTGGGTAAAAATACCCAAACTCCTATTCTTCAGAAATAATAATTCCTTCATCCTCTTTTTTACCGAATTTACTTGTAACCCAATTTTTGGCTTTTCCATAAGCTCCGGAATGTTTTAGCAATTTGTGTCCGATAAACAGACCACAACCAATCGCGATGTACTTGCCAACATTAGATGCGCCTTCTTTGACTTCAGCAGCGTGTTCTTCTTGAACAGAATACCAAAGTTCAACGGCTTCATCTTTTTCCATTGGTTTGATACATGCTTGATAGCTGTTCTCTGTATCCCAGAACAATCCATATGCATTATCGTCTCCTTCTAATCCTGGAAACCATCCATCGTATTTATAGCGTTTTTCGTTTTCCATTTCGGAATCCTCCTTTATTCTTTCTATATAGAACATTGTAAAAATTAGACTACCAGATTATAGTAAAGCGTAGACCTAGCTGTCCTGGCATGTCAAGATACTCCTCGAATACCATCTTATACCAGAATCCCTGTACATTCACCAACCATAACCTGTAATCTTGGAATTTGCGTTTGAACTGCTTCTGATCCTTAATATGATAGAACCATAAAGTCATACCTTCAACTGTACCGTCTTGTTTATGATTGTAGTTCATCTCATCAAAGTGATCCTTAAGCTCTTTATATATACCCTTACCCATGTTTTTACCTACAATAGATACGTTGGGGGCATATGTAGATAATAGCCATTGATAGGGTGCTTCTTAATACTGATCTTAGCAGGGAAATCGTGAACTGTAACACCCCATTCGTCTGATGCTGATTGAGTTGTTAAAGCTTCTTTTCCTTCTGGGATCTTTTGCCAGATGCGGACATAGTCTTTTACAGTCAAATAACCATAAGTCTTAGCGTGCTCATGCAACTTCTTATATAGATTGACCAAGGTCTTCTTTGACCGTGAGTAAATAGTGCAGAATGTGATTAACTTGATTTCGTCCATTTCACCACTCCTTAAACTCTTCAATATAATAATCAGATCCTAACGGTGCATTAGGTCCATAATATTCGAAATACCCATTACCTTTGTTGTAGATAGTAAACGGTTTCAATGCATGGGATTCAAACGGCTTGTCTGAGATATACCAACATAAACCATCTTTATCGCGATATACCTGCATGATAGCAGATACCGGATTCATCACACGACCATGTAATGATGGTCCTTTATGACATTTAAGAATGGTGTTCTCAATCGTAGGATGGGCAGCATAGATATAATACTTGTCTGTACCTAGGATAGACTGGCATAGGTTATTAATGAAGTCAACTAAGGGTGGTAGCGTATATGGTGGCGTCTTACCTTGCATGTAGCACATAGTCTCTGCCATACCTTTAATACTACCTACATGATGTCTAACAATCTCAACAACATTATCTCGACCCCACATAGTCTTAAGACAGTTCGCACCACGATCAAGTTCGTCGTCAGTTACAAATAGTTCCATCAACATCCTCCTTATGATCAAAAGCGATAGACATTTCTCTATCTGTATCGGCGGTAATAGTAATAATATCGCCTTTACCTAGATATGTAGTAACCTGATCTAGTAATTTACGTAATTCCGTAATTTCCTCATATGACAATGAGGATAAGCTTTTATGTGTTTCTTCAGTAAAGAAATAACCGTAGTTTTCAAGTTCCATTTGTTTTGCTCCTTTATAAAAAAAAAAGAGGAGGAATGTATCCTCACTCGATTAGTTTTGCTGAGACGTTACATAGAATCTATTAAGTAAATTACGATCCTCTTCTGGGAGTTCCGTAAAGTATTTAATACCTAAGTAGCGAATAGCTTCCTCATCAAGTTTGGTCCATCCAACCTCTTTTCGTAGATCTTCAAGTAAACCACTTAGATCATCTAATAATTTTTGGCTTTTTTCACCTTCGAAAAGTTGCATAGTCCAATTGATATCAGTAAAGATGCTTTCCGCAAATATAGTCCATCTTGATCTAAAATATTGTTCTAGAACTCGACCCATATATAGGCGGTTAACATGTCTGCTATAACCAATAAGCGGTACAATATACTTTTCTTCGTATTCCATGCCTTGATAATTAAATGTAGTCATAATTGATTACCTCTCTTTCTATATAGAAAGGTGTAAAAATTAGACTCCAGGGCCATGCCACATTTCCCAACGCTCTTTGTTTTTACGTCGGGGTTGATCTGCGGCGCTAGGATTATTGAAATTGTAGTCATAATTATCAGGGTTAATGATACCATTCTCAACGAGTTTACGAACTCTGCGATTTATAGTATCCTTAGAGACGCCTAGACTAATAGCAATCGTCCGATTCGACCAACCGGCTTGTTTACAAATTAGGATTTCCTCATCGTCTACAAACTTCTTAGGGCGACCCATCTGTTTGGGAGACCTCATAGTCCGTAGAATATCTAGTCCGTTATCCGGATTAAACGTTATAGGATCCATGGTAACTTACCGTGTGTTATCGACCATTGGCGCTGGCGCAAGATTAGGATTAATCGCATCAAGTGTAGCTGTTAATGGGCTAGTAGTAATGGCCTGATTGACTTTATTTAAAAAATCTGCTTCTTTCTTAGTTCCTTCCAACCATACTGCAGACATAAGGGCATAGTTAGACAGGTCTTTGAGGGTATCAATAAGAGATTCGTCCGTCACCAGCGCTTCTTGCTTAGATAGTGTGTTCAAACGAGACATCTTATCTTCCATACGGACAATAGCAGCGATCAATCCGTGTTTCTCAAGTGACTCTTCAAAAGAATTACCGTAGTCGGTATTCTTCTTAACAAAGATGTCTTGAAGTTCTTTGTGGGCATCATGCATTTTCTGTGCTGTTAGTTTGGTCATTTAGTTTCTCCTCTTCTTCATGGTATATGTTCTGACCATATGAATAATTGGTCATGATAAGCTTAACGAGATTTGAAAAACCTTTGATGATTTTAGGATCTAGATCTTTAACCTTAGTCGTATGAATATAGGTACGCATTGTATTTAATGCAACCAAGTTATGAAACTCAGGCGTTGTTTTACCTGCAACTCTGACTGGTTGTGGCATATTGTTTACAATAGTGGTTTCCGCAACTAGAACCTTACGAAGCAGATTAGCACCAAGTCTAGCTTTGTTGTTCTTACCGCGTTTCATTTATTTCTCCTTTTTCTTCATACCATAGTTGGCGTACGTAACCAATCCAAGTGCAAAGCTTCCAACGATAACTCCGACAATAGTGATAAGTGTACTTACAATAGAACCGGTAACCGGCAAAGTTTTTTGTGTAAATACGGGAGTAGTTTTTGCTGGTTGAGAAGCAGGAGTTGTAGGCATAATATCATTCTTAACAGGCTCTTTTTCTACAACTTTTTCTACTTTAGGAGATTTAGGTTCTACTGGTTTTGGCGTCTTAGGTTCTTGTGGTTTTGGTGACTTAGGTTCTTCAGGAGTTACTGGTGTTACTGGTTTTGGATCTTGCGGTTTGTCTTCTTTTGGTTTTGGAGTGTTCTTAATGATTTCGTCAATGTTAGCTTCAGGTTTGTCTAATACAGGGGCATCGTTTGGAACTACTCCGCCTTTCCATTCAGGTTTGTCTAATACAGGAGCATCAAAAGGTACAGTTCCACCTTTCCATTCAGGTTTTTCATGAACAGGCGCTTCATTTGGAACCACACCACCAGTCCATTCAGGGAGTTTTTCACGTTCTTCTGGAATACCAGGGATACCTCCTTGGAACTCAGGGATCTCCACTTTAGGAGACTCTTTAGGAATTTCGAATGTAGGACGGGTCTTACCATCAGCACGACCGTTTCCTCCTACAAGCTTGGTTTCGGCATCGAAGCCTGTTCCTCCGCCATCCCAGCTAACATTGATTTTGTTAGTAGGGTTGTACTCCATTTGTTTAAGTTTAGTCTTATACTCAACGTACAAGGTCTTCTTATCAATCTTAGCAAGAGTCGTGTCAAAGCCGTTGGTACGTAGTTTAGCGTTTGCTAAGGCATCAGTTGCAGGCGCGTCATATACAAATGGGTCTACGCTTTTAACATAGTAGAACTTCAAGCTGTTTTCAACGTATTCCTGATCGTCAGACCATGTATCTGAGATGTTGACGTTTTCCATGTAAGACTTCTTGTAGTTGATACGAGCAGTCCAGTTAACCACACTTGGGTCGTCTTTATCCTGCCAGCCGTATTTGTATAGTGCTTCATCAGTAGGTTCTACACCTTTAGAACCAGCATTCAATTCCACAACAGTACCATTGAATGAGATTTCATGCTTAGTATCTGGTTGTACAACTTCACGGTTGATTCGTGTGTTGAGGTTCAAGGTGATAGATTTGTCAAGTGGGTGTTCTGCGAAGTAGTTGTTGAAAGTGGTAGTAACTGTGTTATCAGCAGCCTTAACTTCTGCATTACCTACTTCAGCTTCTCCTGTGTTATTGTATACAGGGAAGTTGTAGTTTGTTTCAAATGAAAGTTCGTTAGGAACATTAAAGGTCATAGTGTCGCCTTGGTTGATTTGAACTTCATCAGGGATATCGGTTTTGATGTTGACATTTACTTCAGACCAGATAGTGTCATCGGATTTTGTAACTGTAACTTCTGGATCAGTGGCTACAAGTTCTGTAGATCCTTCTGCCTTGGTTACATCTGCGAATACATGATCGCTGATAAGAGCTGTGCTGAACAATACAATACCCATAGTTGCAAGTTTGAATGTGAAATGTTTCATGATGTTTTCTCCTTTTTGTTTACAATTTGAGTTGTGTGCGACATGTGTTTCTATCTCTTTTTTATGCTTCATATAGTATACCTCCTCACATAAAAGAAATAAAAAAAAGAAAAGAGCTGAGAAAATACTCAACTCCTAATTCTTGTTAGAAAAAGCGTCTTTCAGCTTTTTAACTCCATTATTAACTTTATCTTGTAGGACAGATCCATCATATACATCAGTCGCGATGACTGCCATATATAGTGCGATTGCGCCTGCAGCAATAGTGTTAATTGTCTTGTTCATTGTCTGAACCTCCTTTTTCTTTCTATATAGTGGTATGTAAATATTTTACGTCCACTTATAAAAACCTTTCTTTTTCTTCGGACGAGGCGTCGTTGTATCGTCTTCGGAAATACCCAACTCACCAAAGGCAGCATTGAGAGCAGCATACCTTGTCTTATCCTTTTTACTACGAGGTAAGAAGGCACGGAACTCGTCATTCCTTAAATTAGCAGTACATGTACCATTCCGACTCTCATACATAATGCCCACATTTAGAAATTGTGGATGCTCAGAGAACCAGTCAACAACCTCACTGAGTGTCTTATCCTGAAAAGTAGAAGATCGGTACTCTCTTACTGCTTGTGGATATCGCTTACTCATCGCTTTTACTGTTGATGAGTTTGGTGACTTAGAAACCTTACTTAAATCATACATATAAAAGCTCAGAATACCCTTAACGATATCTCTATCCAGTGTAGGCCTGAAATGTTTTTCCCATTTATCAGAGAACTTGTATGTGGATATCAAAGTGTACTTTGCTCCATACTTGTCCAAGGCTCTCATGATACGCTCTAATTGTTTAGATGAAGTAGAAATATTGGAATCTATGAGATATAACATAAACCACCTCTAGTAATCAATAGGAATAGGCCAACCAACAACACCACGGATTCCTTGATCCCGCATATCACGTAGAATACCATTAAGCTCCTCAATAGAATAGAATGGTGTTAGTAATAATGATGCGTTAGTTGGTGCTTTGAATTGAATACGATTCTGATCAAATAAGAATAAGGTGCTGTATTCACCAGTCTTAATGATCTCGTAAATCGTTTCTTCTTCTGATGCAGGGATAACGAAGATCTGGGTTGGAACAGCGTCACCCAAATCATCAGATCCCTTCAACGTAGCAATAAAACCTGAGATGACTTTTTCAAATCCCTCAAGTTTGTCCTTCTTTTTAGAAAACAGCTTTTTAACAAACTTCAGCATACTTACCTTCTTTCATATTTAGTTCCTTTAAAGATAATGTTACCATCACCAACAGAGAACACGTCATTGACAGCCTCATGCACAAGCTGGTGATAATATGTCATATCAATATCATCGAAGCCTTTATAATTACTTGCCAGTTCCCAACGATACCCCGTAGTTCCTGTTACAGAAACACGTTTGTCGACAATGGTATCAGGGAAGCCGTTAGAGATAATATAATCAACATCATGATATTCAAGACCAAGTTCATTAGCGATTTTGCGTTTCTTAGCTTCTTCTAATTGAGCAGGCGATAATCCTTGTGACTCACGTTGAAGTAAATATCTAGGTTTGATCCATCGCGATTGAATCATTTGTGCAACATTACTTGGTTGAGTACGAGTGATTTCACGACCTGTTATAGAAGCGTAGATTTGTGCATTCTTACCAATATACTGGTCATCAAGATAAATAGCTGTCTTAACTTCCTTAGTTGTGAAGAAGTCTTTTTCACTAACCTCTTCCTTGCTAAGGAGGGTCTTGTATACATATGGGTTTGTCTTCTTACCGAACTGAGCACCAATAGCTTCCCATTCACCTTTCTCTTTTTCAGGCCAACCGATTTCAGCAATAACAGTAGCACGATTGAGCAAGGCCATACGAGAATATGTGTGTTCGTGTTCGAAGGTGTAACCAAACTCATTAGCTCGCTTCATACAGTAATCGATAATAGCTTTATCACCGTTAACGATCTTGATAGAGTCGGTCTTAATATGCGCAACTTGATAACCCTTAGCTTGAACCTCGTGCTTGAGCATCAGCATAAATAATGCACCACGTTTGGCGATACAGTTGTCGATGTTACGAGGATCCTTGAATTTGTTATTCCATGGCGCTGACGTCATACCATACACAATATTGATAATAATCTTAAGTGCATGGGCAAGACCTTTAACAGACCCTCCTTCTAAATATGGACGAAGTTTATCGGCTAGCTCAGGATCTACTTTATCGAAGGCATGAGATGCTTCATCAATCTTACCATGCTTGATAGCCATACGACATTTAACCAAGGCCTCAAACTTAGGTGTATATGGGCCGAAGTAGTTCATAGCAATAAGACTATGAGGGTGCATAGAAGCGATATCCAATACGATAACGTTCTCATATACACCAGGTTCGGCATATACGTAACCGCCTTCAGATGGGTCCTCTCCCATAAATTCGGATTTACGTTTGAACTTATCGAAGGTGTATCCAGGGAATTCTTCAGCAAGGTCATACCAGTTGAACTTGTCTTGTGGCGTTGGGTCATCACCGAATAAGAACTTCTCAGCTTGTGTCTGAGTCTTAACGTTTGGTGATAGGCCGTTGATTTCAGCCAATACTTTACGAGCGCTCCATGCATCTTGACCGTCTTTGGATTTGAATAACTCTTCCTCTGAGGTTACGTCATTAAGCATATATGCCGCACAACGACCCCATGCATGCTCAGGAAGTGGCTTAGTCCAATCGTATTCAAACTCGTCATGACGTAGACCTAACTTGATCTGCCATTTCTTCAATGACATCTTAGTATCTAGGAACTCGTAAATATCTCCATAAGAGATTTCGTTAGCGGCCCAGATCTTAGCTCGCTTATCACCTTTTTCGATGATGCCTTGAGAGCGTTTGTAACAGTCCATCTCATCATCACCCTGCATACGGCCATAAGCAATATGGTTATCATATCCAAGGTTGTTGAATCCCATCATATTATGCGTATCGAACAACTCTCGTGTACGTTGCGGTGTAGGATTGATTTCAATACCAATCTTGTCTTTGTTCTGACTCCACCATTCGTTAACGAGAATAGTTTCAATCTCACTGAGGCTAGCGCAATCCTCTAATCCTCGGTAGACGGCCTCTGGTACCTCAAGACCGTATTTCTTCCAACCAATCATATATAGGTTACAGAATACTTCCGAGTCGAAGAATGTGATTTCCTCATCAGGTAAGATAAGAGATTCTGAGATTGATTCAGTTTCGTTCTCAGGCACATTAGAGAACTTCATCTGAGCAACCATCTTCATGCATTGTTGTGCTTGGTTAGTTGAGCTAAGTGCAAATTTAAGAACATCATTCTGCATATGTCGTAGGTCATACGTTACACCTAACTCATATGCCTCGTCAAGCTTGTCTTTAATAAAGCTAACCTCTGGAGCCGTCGCACCATGGTGTTCTTTACGCATACAAGCCTCGATGAAGTTCTTGAGTTTTTGTTCTGTCCAAATAATATGTTCCACGTCCTTATACATAGTTTTCTTATCCTCCTTTAAAGGTAGCCCGCTTGAGATATGGGCTACAGGCAGATCATTAGCAGAAATAAGTTTCCGACGTAATGAAGATCCGCCGTTATATACTTTGATTTCAACATCGTCTGAAATACGATTAGCTAGCTTAGTTGGATCTCCATCATACCAATAATGAAGATGAACACCGCCACCTGATTTAGAAACCTCAGTATATGTCGGAGGATATTTAGAAGCCAATTCTAAGTTTTTAGCAAGGTCTTTTTCACCCGCCTCATTCTTACAATCGAAGTCGATAACAATATGCTCGGTTGGAACACGGACAAAGTGCAATTTAGTTGGGTCAATCTCCTTGAGGGTTGTAGTGACATTGTCCCATTTCTTTAAAGGATTACCTGCCTCATTTGTGTATTGTGCAGGCCAGTCTTTTCCTTCTAAGTCAAATCGTGAAGTTGTCCGTCCCATAGTCAGATCAATCTTAGATCCTACTTTGGACGATTCCTGTTTCTTTTTAGTTTCAGGAAAAGCTTCATCGTATTTGAAACCACGATACCAATGACGTTTGCGATTACCCTCCTCATCTTTAGTATCTTTAGTATATGTCTCAAAGAAACGTTGCAAACCTAATCGCAACCGGTTCTTATAACCATTAGTCTCCCAACCTCTTTCTTCTAGCATACCTTTGTAAATAAGCTCGACTTCAGAGAGAGTTGGGTTATTCTGCATCAAGAGTACGTTTTCACGAACAAACTCAAATATAGAGTCGCCGTACTCAAGCATTTCGATATCAACATCATTAGCATAGTAGAAAGCGCCTAAGCGAGAGAATGTGTCAATCGCCTTTTGTGCAATACCTGCTAGTTCATATTGAATACCATTCATTAGCTCCTTATATCGAGGGCCTGCGATAAGATGACCTGTAGGAACTGCTTTAAGTAACCGCCGTACAATCCCTGAGTCAGAGTCACGGAATTGAGCACGTTGGTTAGATGCAGTAATAATCAGACCTTTAAATGTTACAGGATACGGTCTTTGATAAAGTTTACGTACGAATACTTCCTCATGAGATGTTACCTTAAGTAATGGTGTATCGTTCTTAATCCGACTTAAATCGGTATCCGAGTCAATCAACAATGGGAGTTCTTGCAGAGTCCCTGTCGCATACTCAGAACCACTAGTCAGTTGCTTAAGGTCGATACCTCCAATATACTGCCCGAATAACATCTCGATTATTCTAATAATAGTACCTTTACCGGTTCCTGCAGGGCCGTATAGAAATAAGAATTTATCAATATTGATAATCTCCCCTGTGAATAATGCACCTAAACACCAGAGAATTTTGTCTAGTTGGTCAGGAGCATAGAGGACAGATGAGAGTTCGTCAAACGCCGGTGTAGGTTGGGTAGTTGGTGTATAAGGTAGCTGGAATGTAGAATAGTCATCACGAGCCACCTTATAATTACTGAATACGATCTTAGAGTTGAATACTTGCAAGGATTCTGGAGCGTCTTCACAATACTTAACGAAGTTGCGCATAAGTCCTGATCCTGCATTTTGCATAAACTTAAGAGATATGCGTTCATATCCCTTAGTCTTAAGCTCAGCGTATTTCTTTCTAATCTCATGATCGACAGCACGAACTACATCGTTTTTCTCCATCGACCATTTTTCACCATCCCACATTGCATAAAAGGCACCACCTTTTACAACAATATCTTGTACATCAGCGCCTTGGTTATCTAAATAGGTAAAGTCTGCAGAAACGACAGCATCGGCTTTTCGATTAGGCCCCGATAGTTCCTCAACAGTAATATTGAAGAAATCCGGTTTTCTATCTGTCATAAATTAGCTCCTTTAAAATCCTATCATTACAACCTTACTCATATCAATAAATTTTTCATTACATGCACTACCTAAAAATGGGGATTCCCCAACAGAAGAAGTCATATCGCGTCTAATTATAAATACTTCATTTTTAATAAACGCGTCTTTAAATGGTTTTAGATGATCTGATGGAATATAATCGGAACTGAAATTGATACCGTCAAAAGAATATTTTACTAGTACGCTTTCTTGTCCCGTATTATTCATCATCGTAGTCATCCTCCTCCATATTGGCCATGTATTCTTCTTCAAATGTGCTTGCACGTCCGATAAATTCGTTATACTCTGTATATAAACGAACTTCATGACCTGTATCTTCAGGCGCTAGGCGATCTACAACACGACCGAACATACTTAGTTTCTTCATACCGTTTCCGATTTCTCGAACGTTGCGGTGTTCAAGGATCTTGCTGATGATAAGAAGCTTTTGTTCGATCGTCTCTGCATCAAGCAATCCTGATTCATACAACATGTAAGCAACCATTGGTAGCAATGCTCCGTCTTCAGTATCGTCTACGAATTTAGTTGCATATTCATACAAGATTTCACCGAAGGTTACAGGGAATTGTACTGATGAGTAATATGTATCAGGTCCGAAGAAATCAATACGGCGATCATACACATCTTCCCAAACATTGTTATCGAAGGCGTTGTAAGGTTGTACGATCTTCGTATCATTAACTTCAAGCAATTCAGAGAATACATCAATAATAGATACGATGTTTGTTTTACTTAGTAATAGACCCATACCATAGCGTTCAGATACGGCTTGTGCGATAGGAGTATCATCATACAACTCGCTGATCATAACAGCCTTATATTGGTTCCATGCTTCTACGCTATTAGGGTCAGTATCATGGCGCATACTTTGGCCCTCATTTCCTTTTAATTCTTTAGCTGATTCAATTACGAAATACGGAATGTTTTGCTCTCCTGTTTGGAAATATTCGTTTTCTTTCCAGACATTATGATGTTCAACATCTTCTGCAGTTTGAGTAGCGCCCGCATGATAATCGTCTTCATCAGTTGGAGCAATATCCCCTTCTTCAAGAGTTGTTGAGTGAACACGAGTACGAGCACGTCGCATTTCTTCCAACTCTTCGTTCTGGTCTGGAGTTTCTTCAGGAGTACCGTAAACAAGAGCATCAATATGCTCCTCAGCCAATGCAAGTTGCTCATCTCTTAGCTTGATTGTGTCTAGGAGCTCTTGCTTTTGCGCAGCATTTGCTTCTTCCATTTCCTTGATTTGGAGTTTAGTTTCTTTCACAAATCGATATGCGAAATAACCAACCCCAGCGGCGAGTGCTGTAAGGATACCCGCCTTTAATAGTTTTTCTTTATCCATTACTTGCCCCTTTTCAAAATATGGTCAATGCAGTTTCTAATCAGCTCTAATTCGTCAGCATCTAGCGGAATATTCATACCGGTATCATCTGAGTCGTCGAACACCTCTAAAAAGAAAGACCCGTCATCTGAATATGACAGGCTTAGTCCTTTATCGGTTTTGTCTTGTCTAAATTGGATTTCCATAATATAAACCTCCTTAGAATATAGTGGAAGACTGGTATATGAACCAGCCTGGTCCTTTACTCTCTATATTCTTTTGCTAGTTAAGCTTCTTCAGCTTTTTCCGGAGACATAGGAGCTACTACAACCTTTTCGTATAGCTTATTCCATGTGTCTTCAACAGCAGTTGTGATGGTTTCTACATCATGGTCTTCTGAGACTTTAGGGGTGTAGTTAGAACGTACAGTACCGTCTTCACCGAATGATACCCAGCGTGTATCCATGTAGTCAGGCAGGATCATGTTGATTGCGTTAGACACGATAGTTTCACGCTCAACACCTAACTTGATTTCCTGGTTAACCAATTCCTGTTCGAGGAAGTCGCTGTAGTCTTTACGGTCATCAATAACCGCATGTAACAGTTCTTCTGATTCAGCAGCAATCCCACTACGTTTAACCCAAGCAGAGCGGTAACCGTAGCAGTATCCGCCAATAACAGCAGTGGCCAAGAGACCGATACCTAGGTAGAACTTAACTTTAGATTTTTTCTTTTCAGAACGACGTGGAGTTGGTTCTACAACTTCTTCTTCGTCAGACACAATTTCAGCATCAGCTTCAGTTGCATCGAATAAGTTAAGTTGCTCAGGTTCTTCCTCAGCGTAGGCACCTTCCTTATTCTTGTAGTCCTTGAAGTTCTTATACAAAGCGTATCCGATATATCCAAGGTTAACAAGACCAAATGCGATTAGACCTGATTTTACAATACCATGTTTTTCCATAATTTGTTGCTCCTTTATATGTTTTATTAGATAAGATAGTCTGAAATGTCACTACCGTAATCTACACCAGTGGTAATATCCTTAACTGGAGAGAATTCGATTACTGGTACTGGGTAAGGATATCCGTTTTCATCTTTAACCATAACAACATGTACGTCAAAGTCAAAGAAGTCATTGTCTGTCCAACCTAGTTCAGAACCGGCACGACGTTCATGTTTTTCCAATGGGATTTTCAACACATCATAGGCAGTTGTAAGGTTAAGGAAGCCTTGACGACGGCGTTTTTCATCGAGTGCGTTGAACATTGTTGTGATGAACATTTGGTTGTAGTTCAAGTCGTCTTTAACAAATTCTTGTGATTTATTAAAGTAGGCGTACTCCATCCATTGGACATCGTTAGTGTTGATTACAGAAACAGTTTTAGGTTTCTTCTTACCTTCTTCTTCAGGCCCTGCTAGAACTTCTTCACGTTCACCGATGAATTGAGCGTTTGGATCATCAGGATATTGCTCACGGATTTGACGGCGAAGTTTGTGGTTAGCTTGAGTAGCAGATGCAAGGGCTGAGGCAAGTAATGCATTACGTCCTGTCAATACATGGTATGAACGAAGGACAGCAGCAGTTGATAGAGTAGCCATAGTGATAGTAGGCGTCAATGCTTTAGAAACACGAACGATAGTTTCTCCAACTGGGACTGGCATGTCGTTTTCACGCATAGCTTCGATATCTTCAACAATAGTTGTGATCTTAGCTTTTGCACGATATGCAAGTACAGCAGTTGCTACGAAACCAGCAATACCCCCTACAGTCATGATAAGAGGTTCTTTTTTCTTATAGTTGTGTGCAAGTACAGCGACGTTTTCTTTGAATAGTTCATAACTCCATTTAGACATTGTTAAGTTCTCCTTTAGTTAAATAAGATAGTTAGCGCCCATGCGATAATAACTAAAATAATGATGGGGATTAGGAAATAGGCTACGATATATGATAGTATACCTAATAAGGCAAGAAATATAAGTAATAGAATAATAAAGATTAAACTACACATATTTACTCCTTCGTAGAAGCCTTTTCAGTTGCTTCGAGAGCTTTATCCAAAGCTTTCTTACCGTTTTCAACCATAAATGGTACGACACCAAATGCAACGATTTTAATCGTATTCAAGATTACTTTTTTGTTCATGATTATAGCTCCTTTTATTAAATTACTTCAACTGGTGGCAATGCCAATAGATACTTACCACGAGTAGGTACAATACGAATATCTCCTAGCATTCTCCAACCATAAGCGTTGTCTGTATAGTTGGTGCTAGGTTGTCCTGCGTAATCATAGTAGTCAGCAAGACGGGCATATCCATAGGTGGCAATATCCCTATTAAGGTTTTCTAGAACTGTCGCCGCATCATTCCATGTGAACAGTAGAATATCCTTAATTCGTGTAGGCGGGTTGATTGCCTGCGCCTGAGGGTTATTGTTATGGTATGCACTAGAGTAGTTGGTATATGTCTGATTGCCAACACGACTGTTGTATCGAGCAGGATTTGACCATCCACCGTTGTATCGACTACGATCTTCACCATATGCTGCCATGTTTACACCAGTATTGATTGTGTTAACCAGGGTGTCTTTGATAGCAGGCATAATGACTTCTTTACCTAAATATGAGCCGATAGCTCGAATACCGTTTGGTCCCAAGATACCGCGTACAAGTCGTGTCATAAGACCTGGTTTCCGTTCCTCAACCGTAGAGCCTTTAACAACAGCCTTTTTAGGGACTCGTTCGTTTTCAGGTGCTTCGACTGTAACCTTTTCTTCTACTTCAACCTTCGCTACGTTGGTAGAACGGATTTCGTTATAGTCCGTTTGTGTCATATGAATTCTCCTTTTCAAAAAAAAAAAAATAGAAAGTGTTTTCTTGTATACTGCCGGAATCAAACCGGCGCCTCGTTATTAAAGTGTGCTCTCATCATACACCAAGTAATACAAGTTATTCCCTTTCTATATAGTAGGTGGTAAAAATTTTAAAGTTGATAGCCAGACAGGGTTATGCGAAGTTTACCTTCTTCCATATCTGACGGATCTGTGAACTGATCTTTTACTTTAAACGGCATACCTTCAATCGAGGCATGATGTAAAGTGGATCCCAGATTAAGTAATAGGTCAGTTGCTCGAGGGCTATCAAGCGGTTCAATTCGGACAATAACGTCGACGCGATCTGAGTACCGATGTGGTAGTCGCTCCAACGTATATGGATATTTATCTAAATACGTCTTTTTCATACCTTCTCCTTTTCAAAAAAAAAGAAAGCTGGGTAAAAATACCCAACTATTCTTCTTCAGAAACTTCTTCTTCTTTAGTTTCGACTTCTTCATGTTCCATAGGTTGTTCAATAATATCATTCTTGATTTCGGTTACTTCGAATTCCGCAGGCATTCCTGCGTCGTATACCTTCTTACCGAGAATGATAACTCCTAGACCAGCACCAATAGATGCCGCAACAGCCCATGGGTGTTGTTTAATCCAATTCCAGGTTGCTTTAACCTTACCTTGTTTGACAACTTTCACTGGTTGTGTTGGCTCTGTTGGTACTACATCTGTAGTAACATTTTCAGTAGCGGTATCGACAACAGTTTCCACTGCGTCTTCGATAACTTCTTCATTTACGATTTTTGAAACTTTATTTGACATGTTAATGTCCTCCTTTAAATTATTTTTCGTTTCTAATAAGTGGCTTGTAAAAATTTTTATTTAAAATCGAATGTAAATACCCAACTTCTAACTTTATAGTTATAGTAGTATTTCGGACGAATTAATTTATTCGCAATCCGTGGATCTTTTAGGTATAGATCAAATAAGTAATCCCCGATACTTTCCATAACATCTAAATCATCTTCGATATGGTCGGCAGTGCTAATTGGAGAAATATGTAATCTTATACCATGGTTTGATCTAGTATGATGCGTAATCCTTGTTCTGTATAAGGCATTGACAAGGATCTCGTTATTAGGGAATAGTAGTATTTCATTACGCATTAATGACTTCCTTTCTCAACATAAATAATATCACCTTTAATCATTGGGCCAAAAACGTTACCGCTACCTTCAAGCCCGACTACTCGAACATATAGAATATCGCCAATATGAATGTTTGGTAGATTGTGTACGTCGTACATGTTAAATTGTCCATAGACTTCTCCAGGGGAGCCTTTGACTTTGACTTTACCTAAGAAGCCGTACTTCAGAGTTTCTTTATCATAACTCTCAAGTGAGCTTTCTGTGATCTCCAATCGAGCGATCTTACCTTTCCAATCAGCATCGGTGTCGAGTTGATGGACGTCGGCAACGGTTACAATATCTGCTTTTGGTGGGTGCGGTGTGAAATGATATACACAAAATCCAATACCCAAAAATACCAAAACTGCAATAACTGTGATGATAGTAGGTTTCTTTTTCATAGCTATACTCCTTATAATAGTTCATTAACTATCTTTTCTGCATTAGTGATACATTCTTCAATGTAGTATTTGAAATCTGATGCTAGACTATAGAACGATTTACCGCAGTACCATTCACCATGTTCTTCAGTACACCATTCAGCCCATTCATCAGCATCGTTGAACTTGATATCTGTATAACATGTGAGAATAACTGCATCGGCTACAAAATGACGAATGAACTCTTCATCTGTCATCTTGCGATAGCGTTCCTCACGTTGTTCCTGTCTTTCTTTCGGTGTCATCTATACCCCCTCATTCCATGTAGAATACGAACGATATTATAATATGATTCTTTGAAATAAGACCATTTATAAGCTATAACATCTGACATTTCATCTAAATAAGATTCAGGCAAATCGTCCTTAATTAGATCAATACAGTTCTCGAAGTCCACATCTGTAGGCGACAGATCGTATTCTACAATCTTACTCCGCATTCGTGAAATTATCTTATTTATGGTTTCTTGTGAGGTTGATGTTACAACTCGCATCTTGAAATAACCAAAATAGATCTGTCTAAGGTCATCTTTATGATAGAAGACAATATCTGATGTTGTAGTGAAGTTTATAGTCATCATTGTTGTTGTAAAGATGATAAGAAACATTTCAAAGTCAACTTCCGTAGCCTCAAGGTGGTTCTCTGCCAATATTCCATAAATATAGTTGAAGAATAACTGTCGGAATGATCTGTCGAAGTAAGGCTCGTAGTAAATATACTCTGCTGGTTTGGTTTCCATACAAATACCCTTTCAAAAAAAAAAAGAGAGAGTGGTATACACTCCCTACTTTAATAAATTTTCTTAACGAATGACTTCGCGCTTGAAGTGAAGATACCATCTTCAGCCTCATAATCACGAATAATTAAAATACCCAAAATACTTGCCGCAGCGCCTCCGATTGTAGTGATTAGAGCAGCTTTGACTGCTGGTTCTAATTTCTTATCCTTAACCTTAAGTTTACGGTCTTTGATGTCCATAAGCGATTTGGTAAGAATATCGATTTCCCCAAGAGTCGCATCATACTCGTCACTGCCAATTTCAGCAGCGGCAAGCCGAGAATTCAATTCTTCGAGCTTAGCATTGATAGTTTCTTCAATTTGCTTTGAAGCGTCCTTTTTAAACAATTTATTAAACATAATGTTTACCTCTCTTTCTATATAGTGGGGTGTATTTATTTTAGAGATATATTACAAGATAATAGGAACCAAAAAATGAACCGCCAAAGTTTTGGATTTCGCATTCATATCCAAAGTCATCTCGTAATATTGTCAATAGCTTATTATCAAGCTTATCATATAGATTACCTGAGATTTTATCTTCTTCATATACAGCATGGATAAGACGCAATCCTATCGACATTTTTCGTTCCTCAGATGGGAATCCCTGCATTCTATTGAATTTTTGTTGAATTGCATTTAGTACGGTTGTAAAGTCATAGGTATTTAATACAGCTTTATTCCTAGCTATAATCTCCTCAACATTTAGATCTTTAGGGAGTAGTTTGCATTTAGATTTATCATATTGCTCGTTCATAAATAGGCTCCTTAAAAAAAAAAGAAAAGCCTGGAAATTAATCCAGACTAATATTCTTTCTTCAATTTAGTTAGTACAAATCGTGTTACTTCTAACCTCTTGTTCTGAGTTTCCGCGTCTTTATCCAGATACCCTCTCTTGATAAGCTTATCAATATAAGCCTTCTCAAGTACTGCATATCCAGCTAGACAATAGAAACCAAGAAAACGTAAGATTCTTCTTAACATAATAATACCTCTCTTTCTATATAGTGAGGTGTAATTATTTTTTATGTAGTTGAATCACAACACTATATCCGATAATGGTGCCGTCTAAAAAACTATCGTATTTAAACCTTACAGAATATCCAAAGTCATTTAGCAAGACTGGCATAAGGACATCTTTAGAAGCAGCTTCCCAATATTTATAAGGTACACCTTGATCTTCATAGATCTTATTCAAATATGTTGAAGACATACAAATTGTTAGTGGTGTAGTAAGAGTATCCACGTTATAAGGTTTGAAATGATTAATCTGGTCTTGAATTTTATTTAGGATAGGCGTTATATCAATAGCATGATATCTTCTTTTATCTGATTCACGTCTAATCCGTTCCCAGTTTTCTTCCATCGTCTTCAAGTAGCATTTTTCTTTGTCGTACATAATAGTTACCCCCTATTTGTTTTTAGTTTCATTTACCTTTTTAATGAGATCGTATTTTTCTTTGACTTCCTTATACTGTTGATAGTAGTAGGTCGCGGCTTTATCTCTGATCTCCCAACGGCTTTTATACATATCTTTTTCTTGCTGTAAAGGTTGGTATTTCATATAGGCCATGGTATAACCAAACCAAATAGAAATACCCACAAGCGCAGATACAAGGCATGAGATAATAAAGCCAAAAATGAATTTGATAGTTGCTTCTCTTTTCATAAGCTCCTCCTTTTCAAAAAAAAAAAGAAAGCTGAGTAATTTACCCAGCGTCCTTATTAGAATCTAATCCCTAATGAGATTACGATATCAAAATCATCATCCACGAATGGAACGACGATGTAACCGAATTTCTCGATAATAACTGTTTGGATCAAATCGATATTATTCTGTACGCCATATTTAGAAATCCCAATAGCTTCTGCAATATCAGTAACTTTGATATTAACATAAGAATTAGGATCTTTCATATAACGATCCGTAATAAGATCGTCGATCGCATCAGCTTTGTTAGCGATAGCCTTCTTAACTTCATCGCGCATTTCCATACGCATTTGCATAATTTTATTCATCATAAAATCCTCCAAAATATTTATTCTATATAGTGGATTGTAATTATTTTAGAATAGCCAATCTAGTAAGAATATAGCTAGTAAAGTTTCCCAGAAGCCCATGTCGCGTTCATCTTTCTTAGTCATCTTATTTACCTCCTTAAATAAAAAAAAAAGGAACTTGGTTGTTCCCTTTGAGTTAATCGGCTTTACCGAATAATTTCAAAAGAAATTCACCAAATCCTTTTATAATAGATACAATACCTCTATTAAGTACGAACAAAAATACCAATGTGATAATAATAATTGCCATTTTATTTTCCTCCAATATATAATTTATCTATTCTATATAGTAGAGTGTAAAAATTTGAAAAAAAAAAATGAGCGTTGTAAGTTTTACCCTATCAACGCCCTTATCGAGCTATAATATCTCAGGCTCATTGAATTTCTCACCGTACCATTCGCCAGTTATATCACCCATAGCAATCCAACCGACAATACCGTTATGGTTAATCTTAGCCCAGTGCCAGTCACATTGTGTAACGGTCTCAAGGACTTTATACTTACGGTTTATATCACATACTCCTAAGGACTCGCTTGTTCTGGTGGGTTCTTTTCGAATATGTAAAGCTACCTTAGGCATGAAGTGAGTTGGTTTCCAATAAGCGTCTTCGTACTCAGCAATCTTACGATTTAATGCTTCTAGTCCTTCTCGCTTAACCCCAGTGCCGTCATTCGGCCTTAATACACCAAATATCCGTATAAATACAGGAGCATTTGTAGTCCATACATAATGGACTAGATCACGACCCCTAGATTCCTTATACACCTCTCGAAGTCTAGCTAAGATTTCCTCGTTTTCGATATAAATTATCTCGTTATCATCACCGTTATAGAAATACACCTTGCGAGGATCCCAACCGTGTAAATAAGGTTGTCCTGGGTCACGTCCCTCAATACGGAATGTAAAACACATACTCATATCAATACCTCAATGCAGCTTTTGTATTCTCATCCCTTGTTGTAGGTCTAACAACCCCAAATATACGATTATATACTGGTGCAGATGTATTCCACTCGTAATGTTTTAAACTTCGTCCATGAGTGTCTTGATAAATAGCTCGAAGATATTTTAGTTCTTCCATATTGTGGATCGGCTGTACCTCA
>FLSK01376884.1_pt1 | contig 61089 bp, 46 predicted proteins | sample 1550541 | NCBI WGS metagenome assembly FLSK01 (sample SAMEA4031773, study PRJEB14383) | metagenome | biome: human; feature: oral; material: saliva | place: Philippines | collected 2014
CAGCTTCTAAAGCTCCGCGCCGTTGCTGGCAATCACCTCGCGGTACCAGTGGAAGGACTTCTTGCGGTAGCGCGCCAGGGTGCCGGTGCCGTCGTCGTTGCGGTCCACGTAGATGAACCCGTAGCGCTTGGACATCTGCGCGGTGGAGGCGCTAATCATGTCGATGCAACCCCAGGTGGTGTAGCCGAGCACGTTCACGCCGTCCTCAATCGCCTCGCGTACCGCGTGCAGGTGCTGGCGCAGGTAGTCGATGCGGTAGTCGTCTTCCACGGTGAGCTCACCATTCACCTCGACCAGTTCGTCGCGGGCGCCCAGGCCGTTCTCCACGATGAACAGCGGCTTCTGCCAGCGGTCCCAATACTGGTTGAGGACCACGCGCAGGCCGGTCGGGTCGATCTGCCAGCCCCATTCGCTGGAGGGCAGGGTCGGGTTCGCCACGCCGCCGAGGATGTTGCCCTCGCCGCGCTCGCCTCGTGCCGGGTCGCCGGTCGCGCAGGTGGACATGTAGTAGCTGAACGACACGAAATCCACGGTATTCTTCAGATCCTCGCGGTCCTGTTCGGTGATGTTCAGCTCCACGCCCTTCTCACGCAGGGCACGCAGGAAGTAGCCGGGGTATGCGCCGCGCACGTGCACGTCACCGAACGCGAAGTTCGCCTGTTCCGTCTGCATGGCGGCGAGCACGTCGGCGGGGTCGGGGGTGAGCGGGTAGGTGGGCATGGCAAGAATCATGCAACCAATCTGCGCGCCCGGTGCCAGTTCGCGTGCCGCAGCGGTGGCGCGCGCGGAGGCGACCAGCTCGTGGTGCATCGCCTGGTACAGGTCTGCGTCGCTGAGCTGCTCCGCCGGGGTGTTAATGCCGCCGGACATGAACGGCAGGTGCAGCATCGAGTTGATTTCGTTGAAGGTCAGCCAGTACTTTACGCGCTTGCCGTAGCGGGCGAACACGGTGCGGGCGTAGCGTTCGTAGAAGCCGATGAGCTCGCGGCTGGTCCAGCCGTTGTACTGCTCGACCAGGTGCAGCGGGGTTTCGTAGTGGCTGAGGGTGATGAGCGGCTCCATGCCGTGCTTTTCGAGCTCGTCGAGCACGCGGTCGTAGAAGGCGAGGCCCGCCTCGTTGGGGGTTTCTTCGTCGCCGCGGGGGAAGATACGCGACCAAGCGATGGAGAAGCGGAAGACCTTAAAACCCATCTCCGCGAGCAGGGCGATGTCTTCGCGGTAGCGGTGGTAGAAGTCGATGCCCTCCAGCTTGAGGTTGTCCTCGGTGGGTTCGGCGGTGCGCGGGTGCAGGCCGCCGGCGGGTAGTACATCCTGCAGGCTGGGGCCCTTGCCGTCTTCGTTCCAGGCGCCCTCAAACTGGTTGGCGGCGGTGGCGCCTCCGAAGAGGAAACCGTCAGGGAATGCGCCGAGCGGCTGCGGCTCGGTCAGCGCCGGGTTGGTGCGCTGTTCAGTGCTGACGCGGGGTAGCGCGGTGGTTTGGGCGGTGATGTGCTGGTCCTGATGCACGGCATCCTCCAAGGTGTTGTGGGGTTTTCTTCTACCCTAGCGGAGGGGGTGGGGGATTACTAGGTTTTAGCTACCCGGGTGGGCGTTTTCGCATTGTGGGGAGACGTAGGAGCTGTGGCGAGCGTAACCGTAAAATAGGAACGTGCAAATTATTCGAGAGACCGGCCCTGATTCCGGCGACATCCTCATTCACCACGACCAGACGGTGCAGATGCTCCGCGAGGTGGCAACCGGCAAACGCGAAGCCACCTTGCGCATGTATCAGCCGAACCCGACGGTCGCGTTCGGCCGCCGTGACGAACTGAACCCCGGCTTCGCGGAGGCCTCCGCGGCGTGTGCCGAACACGGCTTTGAGGTACTGGTGCGCAAGGTCGGTGGGCACGCCGCCGCCTACCATCAGGGGTGCCTGGTCGTGGACCATTTTCAGCCCGCCTCCGACGCCCGCAGCGGCAACACCCTACGCTACGAACTGTTCGGTTCCATGTATGCGCAGGCGCTCCGTGAGGTTGGCGTGGATGCGCGCATGGGCGAGATTCCGGGGGAGTATTGCCCCGGCGAGTATTCGGTGCACGCCCAGCTTCCCACCTCCGCAGGTGGTGGCCGCATTAAGCTGGTCGGCACCGCCCAGCGTGTGGTGACCGGCGGCTGGTGGTTCAGCACCGGCATCGTAGTCTCTGATTCTGCGCCGCTGCGGGCGGTCACCGCGGATGTGTACCGTGCCCTCGGCATGGAGCTGGACCCCGCCACGGTTGGCGCGGCGCAGGACGCGAACCCCGCCCTGCTCATGGAAGACCTGGAAGACGCCATCGTTGAGGTGTACGCCCAAAACGGTTTTCACTAGGTTGTTTTATTTCTGACTTTTATCCGTCACTTATTCGATATATTCCCACCTGAAGCGAAGGAGCATCCATGCGTTGGGCACAGATTAAAGACTCGAAGGGCAGCCGCGCGGTCTGCTTCTTTGAAGAGACCGTGTACGAGCTTCCGGCGAAGCTCAGCCCGCTACTGAATTTCTACAGTCGGTTCCGCCTGAACTTTGGCGACCCGAAGAACGCCGTGGCGATCCTGAAGGAGAACGGCGCGACCGTCATGGGTCACGGCGAGGAGCTGTGGAACTCCCTACCGTTTATTCGCCCGCTGGATAAGCCCGGCAAGATTGTGTGCGCCGGCCTGAACTACCGCGACCACGCCGCGGAAATGAACCTTGAAGTGCCCGAGCATCCGGCGCTGTTCGCGAAGTTCCCGAACGCGCTGATTGGTCCCGGCGAGCAGATCCGCATGCCCGCCGCCGACGGTACCGGCAGTACGAAGGTCGACTGGGAGGTTGAGCTGTGCCTGGTCGTGGGCGCTCGCCTGCGTAATGCCACGGAGGAGCAGGCACTTGAGGCTCTGATGGGGTATACGGTCATGAATGATGTGTCGGTGCGTGACTGGCAGGGTCGTTCTTCGGAGTGGTTTCAGGGTAAGAACTGGGATGCGATGACTCCGTTCGGTCCGGTGATTGTGAGCCCCGATGAGGTTGACCCGGTTGCCGGCCTGGAGCTGGTCTGTGAGGTGGACGGCGTGGTGCGTCAGCGCGGTACGACGGCGGATATGGTGTTCACTCCGGCGCAGCTGCTTTCCTATATTTCGCGGTTTATGACCCTGGAGCCGGGTGACCTGGTGGCGACGGGTACCCCGGCTGGGGTTGGTTTGTCGCTGCATCCGCGTCAGTGGTTGAAGCCGGGTCAGACGGTGCGCACCCGTATTGAGGGCATTGGTGAGCTGGTGAATGTCTGCTCGGAGGCGGGCGCACTGTAACTATCGTGCGCCGTAACTATTTTGCGCTGTAGCTAACCCGTGGCGCCGTGGTTTCCCCTGGCTCTGTGAGCAACCTCGATTGAACCCACGTGAACCCATGCTGGGGGCTACCGATACCTGCTGCGGGGTGTACCCGTGGTAGCTATAGATGAATATATATGCACTCCGCATGTGTTTTTAAGGCACATGCGGAGTGCTTTTTGCATTGATAAAGCCCCCGGTGGGCGGCTTGGATTCGTTGATGGGAGCTGCGTGCGGCACCCCGTGTGGGGGAGTGGTGCGTTTGCATGGTTACACGCTGACAAACACATAGAAACTTTGAACTTTTACGTGAATTTTAGGGTTTTAAGTGGGTTTTGAGGGGTCTGCGGGGTGAAACGCAGGATGCTCCTGCTGGGTGGTGGTTGCCAGAAATCGCTCTTTGAGGGGTGGCTGGGTGCCCGTCTCGGTGCATGGGGTGCTATCTGCTCTCGGCGCAGAATCTCAGATTGTGGTCACGTGTGAGAAATTCAACAGGGAGTTTTGGCGCGTCTTTTGGGGAATTTTAAGGTTTAAGGTTTAGTTTCCCGTGCGCATTTTTCGTTTTCTTCACATCGCCCTCGCTTGACTAGGAGTAAAGCCTAAACACTGCGGTGCAAATTCCATGTCTTCAAACACCAATAAATACACAAAGGTGTAAGAAGGTGTGACTCTAAACCTGAACCTTTAGCAAAAAATCGGTGCCCAAAATCACAAAACTCGTTTTGCGTTCACCCAAAAGACTATGTAGGGTATGGGGATTATCTGAGAGTTTCCTGAGAATTCCTGCCAGAAGATCAGGACCCACCCGGGCACACCCTCAGATGCATATTTCACTCACGTCCGTGTTTGTTCATACAAACGCACTCACTCAAATAAGCCGACACGAACGAAAGAAAAACATGACCGCAACTGCATCCAAAAACCCGGCACAGCGCCCTGCAAACCGCCGCCGTGCCACCATCGCTGCCTCCGCAGCACTGGCAACCGTCATCACCGGCGCGAATCTCCCCGCGACCTTCGGTGCAACCGCCCCCATCCGCAACGTAGCCGGTACTACCTGCGTCGACGCAGGCTACCGCACCGTGCCAACCCTGGCGAACCTCACCAACGTGGCGCCCGGTCCGACCTGCTACTGGAACCCCGACCAGAAGGCACAGAGCATCGCGACCCTCGCACCGGTTAACTCCTCCCTCACTAAGGCGCAGCTGACCACCACCGAGAACACCTCGCCCCTCAGTGGTAAGCTCGCCCGCGATTCATTCGCCGCCAAGAAGCTCACCGGCACCGAAGCCGTCGTAGCCAATAGCAGCGAAATCAGCCGCACCTTCCTCGAATACAGTGCCGATGCGGGTAACCACCCCATCACCACCGCCATCAACGCGGGCACCGTGAAGAAGGACCGCGCCCAGACCGTCGGCGGCCACGAAAACATCCCGACCCTCGCCGTGAACTCCGCGAACCCGCACCAGGAGTACGTCGAGGTCGTCTCCCGCGATGGCCGTGTCAACGCCAATGCAGAGAACAAGCGCATCCTCACCGGCGGCGTCCCGATTCCGAAGTGGTTTGCCGAGGACCACGGCCTCTCCGGCGACCAGTCCGTCGCCCTCTACGACGAAGCGACCGGCATCTGGCGCTCCTACTTCAAGTTCGTCAAGGATGCAGACGCACAGACCTACACCAGCACCGCCCGTGTACAGGTGGGCGGCGGCAACGTATCCACCCCCAAGAGCGCAAAGATTCAGTACGACAACGTCGGCCGCGGCAACGCAGGTCAGACCGTCACCATCAACGCACCCGTGAGCATCGACGCGAAGTCCGGCAATGCCCGCACCTCCTACCCGATTGCTCGCGGCGCGAAGTTCCGCCTGGCAAAGAACGTACCCGGCGCGTCCATCGACGCGAACACCGGCGTTATCACCTACAAGATTCCCGCAGGCACCCGCGGTACCGTGGACATCCCCGTTGCGGTTGACTACCCGGCAACCTACCACGTGTCCTCTGGCGGCTACATGCTCGCTAAGCCGAACTTCGGCGGCGTGGGCGAAGACAACTACTGGCTGACCCTCAAGAACGGCACCTCCTCCGTGGTGGGCCTGGCAAATGAGCTCACCCAGATCGGTGTGGACGAGCTCAAGGCAGGCAAGATCAACCACATGGTGTCCATCACCGCGGCTGACTATGCGGCGCTGACTTCCTCCTTCCCCGCGAAGGGCACCGACGGCAAGCTGGACATGAGCAAGTACCCGAACGCACCCCGCGCAGGTCAGCGTGGCTTCCTGCCCGCAAGCTTTGATGTGGAAGAGCACCTGGCAAACACCGGCCACGCTGACGACCAGCTCACCCGCATGATCCTGACCGCAATGAAGGAATACGGCTTCATCCTCACGGACCACAACCTCTTCACCAACGCATTCAACCTGGAGGCGGCAAGCTCCTACGCGCCCTACGCCCGCCAGGGTAAGAACGTGTATAAGGAAGACCCGCAGCTGGCGGCAATGTTCGCGAACTTCGTGCCCAGCGGCTTCACCGGCAACCAGTTCCCCTGGCAGCAGGTGCAGTGGATGCCCGTGAACTACACCGAGTCCGCTGAGAACACTGCACGCCGCGAGGGCACCCAGGTTCTGCCGCAGAGCAACAACCAGGCTGCCGACTCGAACGCTGACGCGCACAAGATTGCACGCCCCGTGACCGTGCGCCGCTCCGCCGTGCGCACCCCCAAGGCCGTGCGCATCAGCGACGCCGAGACTCAGAACGCGGCAGTGAACCAGGCTTCGGACGCCGTGAAGTTCAAGTACCCCTCGGATTCCTACGGTAAGACCGGCACCGGCTCCGGCGTGTTCTACCAGCCCGCCGAGCACCACGCCACCGTCTACTCCGGCGAGACCGCAGTCGCGCAGAGTGTTCACCAGTCGCACAAGGCTTCCCCGAACTACCGTTACGCCCGCGACTACAACTTCCAGGAAATCGAGCAGACCCCGAACTTCAAACCCAGCCGCTGGGTCAACAAGGAGAAGGTCAACACTGCTGGCGGCCAGTTCTCCAGCGCGGAGACCGGCATCCGTTTTGCCTCCAACGGCAAGACCGGCACCTACTCGATTGACCTGAACACCCACGACGTCACCGGCACCACCTGGGACCTGCGCCGCGATAACGGTACGAACATCACCGTGAACCGCACCGGCAAGGCACCGGCACGCATGTCCGATGTGAAGGCGAAGAAGGGCTCCGCCGCGCAGCTGTACTCGATTCCGCTGAAGGTGCACGTGGTGGATAAGAACAGCCCGATTGCCCGTGAGGATTCGGTCTCGCTGTACTCGGGTACCACCCAGAATGTGGCGGTCCTGAACAATGACGAGGCATCTTTCGGCGCATACAGCCGCGGCGAGACCGTGAAGAAGCTGGAGCTGCTGAACCAGCAAGGCCAGGTCGTCAGCGCATACAGCGATGAATACGGCACCTACCGCGTGGTGACCCTGCCGAACGGCACCCAGGGCATCGCAGTATCCGCTAAGAATAAGCAGGGCTTCGCGCCGCTGGTCCGCTACCGCGCAGTGACCGACAAGGGCGTAAAGTCCGCTGAGGGTTACCTGCAGGTGGCAGTCGCTAACCGCTAGCCGGACGCACCTGCAGTATTAGCGCACATAGGGGAGAGGGGCACGCTCAAGAAAGCACGCCGCGCAGGCGTAACTTTCTTGACGTGCCCCCTTCCTGTACCTAAGGTGAAAATACTATGACTCAGAGCCAGCACACAGACCAGAACGAAACTAACACCACCCACGCTGACCATGCCGCAGAACATGCGGTTGCGCATGTATCGGCGCATGTAGCGAACCACGTCGCCGAGCACAGCCATGAGGTGCCCGCTAACGCGCCCCTCCTCGAAGGCAGCGGCCCCAAGGACTGGGAGGAACAGTTCGGCCCGTCCGTGGCGATTTTCTCTGCGCTAGCGAACCCGCTACGCCTGGCGATTGCGCACCACCTGATGCACCGCCCGCATAGCGTGAGCGAACTGCACACCTGCCTGGGCATTTCGCAGCCGCTCGCTTCGCACCACCTGCGCATCCTGCGTGAGGCGCACGTGATTGACCGTGAGCAGCAGGGCCGCACCACCATTTACCGTCTGAAGGACGACCATATTAGCCACATTGTGGTTGACGTGTATGAGCATACGCGTGAGCATCATGCGGACTAGTTTGCCCTCAAGCTGAGCGTTGGCTAGGAGCCGTTGTAAGATGGTGTGTGTCCGTGCACCAGTACAGTGCGGAATAGTATGCGCACCGGCGGCGCCCCGAGTGGCACGCTTGCGCCTGAGTTAAGGAGACTTATGTCTGCCGCTGATTCTTCAGCAATTGTTATTAGCGTTTCTGGTGAGGAGCGCGAGGTCACCGCGAAGACTGCCGCTGAGCTGTTCGCTGACGACCCGAAGATTGTTGTGGCACGCGTGAACGGCGTGCTGGTTGATCTCTCCCACGAGCTGTCTGCTGGCGATTCCGTTGAGCCGGTTTTCATTCACGAACCGGACGGCCTGAACGTTCTGCGCCACTCCGCTGCGCACGTGATGGCGCAGGCGGTGCAGGAGTACCGCAAGGACGCCAAGCTGGGCATCGGCCCGTACATTACTGACGGCTTCTACTTTGACTTTGATGTGGCTGAGCCGTTCACTCCGGAAGATCTGAAGAAGATCGAGAAGTCGATGATTAAGATCATCAAGTCCGGCCAGCTGTTCCGCCGCCGCGTGGTCACCCACGACGAGGCTGTTGCTGAGATGGCGAACGAGCCGTACAAGCTGGAGCTACTCTCCCTGACCCAGGGCCCCGGTTCTGGTGCGGATGCTGCCGAGGGCGCATCCGTGGAGGTCGGCGAGGGTGAAATCACCATCTACGACAACGTGCACCCGAAGACCGGCGAGACCGTCTGGAAGGACCTCTGCCGCGGCCCGCACCTGCCGAACACCAAGCTGATTGCTAACGGTTACGCCCTGATGCGTGCCGGTGGTGCGTACTGGCGCGGTTCTGAGAAGAACCCCATGCTGCAGCGTATTTACGGTACCGCATGGCCGACTAAGGAAGAGCTGGTGGCGTACAAGGAGCGCATCGCTGAGGCGGAGCGCCGCGACCACCGCCGCCTGGGCCGTGAGCTGGACCTGTTCTCTTTCCCGAAGAACATTGGCCCCGGCCTGCCGGTGATTCACCCCAAGGGTGGCGTGATTAAGCGCGAGATGGAAGACTACGTGCGTACCCGCCACATTCAGGAGGGTTTCCAGTACGTCAGCACCCCGCACATTTCGAAGGAAGACCTGTTCTACACTTCCGGTCACCTTCCGTACTATGCGGATGGCATGTTCCCGCCCATGGAGCTGGATAACGGCCACTACCGTCTGAAGGCTATGAACTGCCCGATGCACAACGAGATTTACCGTTCTCGTGGCCGTTCGTACCGTGAGCTGCCGTTGCGTTTCTTTGAGTTCGGCACCGTGTACCGTGACGAGAAGTCCGGCGTGCTGCAGGGTCTTACCCGCGTGCGCATGATTACCCAGGACGACTCGCACTCGTATGTGACGAAGGAGCAGGCACCGGACGAGGTGCGTCACCTGCTGAAGTTCATGCTGAGCCTGCTTGAGGACTTCGGCATGACTGACTTCTACCTTGAGCTGTCGACCCGTGACACTGAGGGTGATAAGAAGGATAAGTTCATCGGTACTGATGAGCAGTGGGAGGCGGCTACCGCGGTTCTGGAGCAGGTTGCGAAGGAGACCGGCCTGGAGCTCGTCCCGGATCCCGGTGGAGCTGCGTTCTACGGCCCGAAGATTTCGGTTCAGGCGAAGGACGCGATCGGCCGTACCTGGCAGATGTCGACCGTTCAGTACGACTTCAACCAGCCGAGCCGTTTCGGTCTGGAGTACCAGGCTGCTGACGGTACCGTGCAGGAGCCGGTCATGATTCACTCGGCGAAGTTCGGCTCGATTGAGCGCTTCCTGGGTGTGCTGACCGAGCACTATGCGGGTGCGTTCCCGGCATGGCTCTCGCCGGTCCAGGTCATTGGTGTGCCGGTGGCTGAGGCGTTCAACGACTACATGACCGAAATCGCGGATAAGCTGCGTGCGCACGGTGTGCGTGTTGAGGTGGATTACGGTTCGGATCGCTTCACGAAGAAGATTCGTACTGCGTCTACTGAGAAGGTTCCGTTTATTCTGATTGCTGGCGGTGAGGATGCGGAGCACGGCGCTGTTTCGTTCCGTTTCCGCGGTAACAAGCAGGAGAACGGTGTGCCCGTGGATGAGGCTGTGGCACGTATTGTGGAGCATATCCGCAACCGCGTGAACGAAGACCCGAAGCCCAGCACGGAGGCTGCTGAGTAACACTAGGCTTTCTGATCTAGCTCATATATAGAAACCACCCCCTTTGCGGCGACAAGCTGCGGAGAGGGTGGTTTCTTTGTGCCCTTTGAGGAGGCGAAGGTGGGGGAGCGCGGTTGGGTGCAGAAAGTTGTGTTGGGATGGAGTTTTTCCTAGTCCGGGCGGGTGTCTTCGTGCTAGTGTAAGTGATGGCGCTAACGTTCGTTGCCGTTCGTAAGTGCCGGTAATTGTACGATTCGGATAAAGACGTCTGGATGAGATTTAGGTATTTTGCGTGTACTTATATCGCCAGGTGTGTACTATCCATAGGTTTGTAAAGGAGATATTATTCGTCTATATAATAATCTACAAAATTTTTAATAAAATAATACTATCAAGACATCAGTGTGATATTAATGCTAGGGATTTAACACATATTAACACATAGGACTGGAGGTTTATTTAAAGGTGTGCTATATAGTGTCGAATAACTCTTATAAATTAGAATTTCTTAGATGTAATGAATATACTGCTGAGTATGCCGAGAGGTATCAGAGTGCGTTGCAGTATGTAAATAAAATTAATGAATTAAAAGAAAAGAAAAGGGGGAATAAGGAAATTAAATTTGCCAAGGGTGAAAAAGATAGATGTATTAGCGATCTCGAAAAAATTATTGGGGATAAGCTGGGATCAATATGTATAGATTGTGGACTGCATAGCTATCTAGAACTCACAACTCAAAATGGGTACGAAAAATCAAACGACCATGGAATTAGTATGAGGAGGTGGGCAACTCTGCTTGCGATATATGGAGAGGACCCTCTGCAATGCGACCATTGGTTTTCCAGTAACCATAGGGACGGAGAGGGCCTACTATTACATATAATGACAGCCATGAACTATCTAAACGATTTAGAAGTTTTTATACATCAGGGATGGGAAGTCTCTAAACTGCAGGAGAATAGTAATTTCTTTATTGAATCAACTACTGCAAACGGTCGGGCAGATAGAATTTCAAGGAATACTCCAACTGCCGTACGATTTACACATATATCATTTATAATTACTCGTTACCTTATTAAAGACAGCGGATATTTTAATGACTTAGTAAACGGAATTGGGGAAGAAAAAATAGACGACGCGATACTTGATTTATTTAATAGAGGTCGTAAGAATATTTATTTTTATACACAAGAAGATTCAGCTTGGCCAATTCTTGATAGACTGGCCTGTTCCTTTGACGAAATAAATGAAAAACATGGAAGAATTGTTGATTTGAAAACATTTTTAAAGCACGATGATGTTTACTTTAATTTAGCAAAAAAACAGTTTCTTAAAAAGAATGATGATGTTATCGTTGTAACTGATCCACACGAATTTATTTATGGTATATACAAGTCAGTATTGGACAGTGTTCGTACCCCTAAAGGAAAGGAAGGGGAACCTTTTGAGAAAGTGGTTCAATGGGCTGCAGGTGCTCTATATAAGTGCGAAGTTCTTCCCGGGGTAAATTATATTTCTGGAAATTCTTTATCCAATTTAGAATTAGATCTTGTAGCTAAAAATGACAATGTTTTGATTCTGGGTGAAAGTAAATATAAAGGTCGTTATTATGATCCAGATGCTGGAGTAACGCACGTTGAAAATGACATAATTGGAGAGGGAGAGAAGCAAATAAATAAACGCAGAAACAGCTTCCTTAATAATGGAACTATAAAAACCGCAGAAGGCGTAAGAATTACTTTTACCGAAATGGGCGTGAATCATGTAATCCCTATTGTTATACATAATCAAGAGTATATTTTGCCAGACTATAGAGATAGCGAGATTCAAAGTGATGACTATGGGGTGCATTCATTTTCAATTGAAGGTTTTATGATTGCAGTATTTACATGTATTAACATTGATAATTTCTTGACATACCTTCAATTTAGACGTGAGTACATTAAAGTCCACAGGGAAAAGTTTTTTAATACAAAGATATTTGATGAGCTTGATATATGCACATCGTTTGTGAACGGCGGCGATGGTGGAACGTATGATTTAAACGGAAAGTATAGGTTGGTTGCTTGTGAAGTTTATGCGGGAAATGATGTATATTCTATAGGTCGTTGGGGAGAGTTTCTAGATGAAATGTATCATTGGGAAGAATTTCCCGAAATAAGTAGTAGATATCGAGACGCCTTAATATCATCCGTGGAAGAAGATATCAATAATGTTGTTAGAGCCCTTGAAATAGGAATTATTAAGGATGAAACTATCATTAGCAATTATGAAAGCAAAATATATAATTATTATAAGTCAGAAGAGAAAAGAAAATCTATGTGCGCAGACAGTGTAAAAGAATTAGCGAAATCATATATATCTTTTGAAATTTAAAGTGTATTTATTTTTACTAATTACAGGGAAGGAGATCCGTAATATGGGTGTATATCGCTGCACTCTCTCATTAGCTTGTGCTAGTTAGCCGAGTTTTAGACACATTGGCTCTATGTATTCCGTTCTAATAGAGAGATAAGCTACTAGACAGCTGTTTTGAAAATATATTGGGTAGGGGGGGGAAGGCTAAAGACATAGGCTGAGAATTCTGCTGAGGAAGACCTGCTCCTAGTGTAGCGGCGTGTCTTCGTGCTAATGTGTAGTGATGGTACTTACGTTCGTTGCCGTTCGGAAGTGCCGATAACTGTACGATTCGGATAAGGACGTCTGGGTGCAATCTAGGCACCACGTGTGCGTTTAATCGCCAGATATTCTATCTACAAGTTCAAGGAGGAGATGCAATATTCACGTATGTAAGAATTTAGCGAATTTGATTCAAAAAATTTGTGCACCTAAGAATAATTTAAGGAGTGAGACAGTGAAGACATATATTTTGGCTTCAATTTTTACTGATAAAAAAAGTTTAGAAGAATTCAAAAATAATGATGGTAATCAGAGGATAAACTGGGTTCCAGGAGCTCCCACCATTAGATACAGGGAAAGTGGCACAGATAAAGAGTTTCCTTCCAGTGCAGATACCCGGTGGGATAATTTCCCTGAGCCCATATGGAATCTTCTATACAAGAATAATCATAGATACTATACGGAGAGTCTAGGAAACCGAATCATTGCCGATAAGTATACTGTTACCCGTATTCAAGTGCTTCTGGCTGAAAAAAATATCTGTTCATCAAATGAAATTCCAGGGCTAGTGGTGCTTGAGGTTGAGGTTCCTAAGGAAGAAATTGGTAAAGAATTTAAAATCAAGATTGGTAAAGTATACCAATATCTTGCTGAAAATCATTTTATTCCTGGGTTTAAAATTGGCGATAAAGAAGCGGAAGAATATAAGGATGAATCCGAAAGCCGTAAGCTGCAGAAATCTATGTGGAAAAAGAATATTAAACCATCTATGTATGTAGTGAATATAGTTAATTCGCTTAAGTCCATTGATTCAAGCTTTCTCAAAAATTTCAGGAATCTCGAAAAAGATAATTCAGATAGGTTGGAGTTTATTAAGAAATTGCATGAAATTGCGGACCGCAGAGAACCATCTGATGCAGCCAGAGAAAAGTGGACTGAAGAGGACCCTAAAGGGTTACAACTTGAAGGTGATAGTGAATACAGATGGTGTTTCTATGCCCGTTCAAATGGTATGGTTTATTATTTTCCAGATTCAAAAATAAATGGTAGTGACTTGCCGATTTGCTTTCAGGGGTATGCAGAATCATTTCATATGGATGCAATCATGCTGTCAATTTTGAAAAATATTCTTGTAAATTATTGCACAGGTCAGATTCAGAAGTTCGTTTCTGCGGAGGATAAAAAAGAAATTAAGAATATTAATAATGCTATCAATAGAATGTATATTATGTATGATATGGGTCGCACGAATCCGAGAGGTGGGAAACATGTCATCGCTATGGAAAAGGTGGAATCAGCTCTTTACTTTGAGCAGAATCTGAATGTCTTAAAGGATTCTGTTGAAAAAATTGAGGGGATTAATTCTATGCAACGGCAGGAAGATCTTGCTATTAGTCAAGAAGAACTTGCAAGGTATGCATTGTTAGTAGCGGTGGTCATGGTTATTCCAGGGTTTGTCTCTGTTGTAAACGACGGAATCTCAAGCATCGTTAATTATCCTTGGACTTTGATTATATATTTATTTGTTGTTGTAATAATCTTTTGTTATATATGGAGAAACCCTGATGAAATTAAAAACATAAAAGCAAAGATTCGTAGTGCCAACAAAATTGACAGGGAGGATCATAATAAATGATTAAAATAATCTATTCTTACTGCAAGAAATTATTTCATTCCGGGAGGCATAAGTAAAATTATGGAGAGATTTAAAATTGGTGAACGAATGAAGCGATATTTGGATAGTCTTAGATTGAAGAGAGAAAAGAGAAAATTTAATAAAACCTTGGGCTATGTGGATTATGCGCAATTTGTGGACCTGATGAGGATACTCCAGAGACAGCGCTTGTTGTTGGAAGCAGCTTATGAAACTTGCTCTAATAAAAAGTCGGTTGAATTTTTAGATAGGGAGGGGTGGGTTGAAGATATCATCAATGATTTTTATGATGAAGGACTTAGCAATTCTTGCCTCTCATGTCTGATGAATAGTATTAAATATATATATTCAAATAAAGAATATAAAGATATTATATACTCTGAGGATTTACCTGATTATATATTTGAAAAATCTTGGCGGCAGATGAACGTATTGTTTGCCCTTTTCGGGGAGGAGCCTCTTGAATGCAAACACCAGAGAAATCTATGCAGGAGTGACGCTAAACCTATTGTGACTTTTATGTCTATTATGTTTTCAAAGATTGTCACTCTAAATTATGACGAGCACTTAAGAAAAAAATCTTTAAGTAAAGATGAATCCTCTGATTCCCAAATGCATATGGCAGAGAATAATTCTAGATATAGTTCAACTTCTGTTAGGTTTCCTTGGGTATCTCGATTAATTTGCCAGGAAATGATTGAAAATATTGAATATTTTTCGGATTTAAAAGAGATTGTGGGAAATTTTGATACGGTATTCGAAGATATAGTAAATTTGATTGCTTCCTCTGGGGTCTATAAAGATAGATATGTTGTAACAAAGACAGATGTATCATGGGGGTTCTTGAATTCTTTATCTAGCGATGTGAATAAAATCGAAGATAGATTTGGAAATCCTATAGAGGCGCGAGACGTTATTGAATGGAATAGCTCTATATTTTCTGCCATATATAAATACCATAGAATTGTGAAAAGAGGTGAGTGTGTCGTTATAGCTGATTTGTATGAATTTGGTTACGGGTTGCATAAAACTCTTCTCGGGTCTCTCCCTAAGCATGAAGGGAAGGAAGGTCTGCCCTTTGAGAAAACTGTTCAGCAAATATTGTCAACACTCATCCAGGATGATGGTATTAAATTATTGTATGATGCAGAGGTTGTAAAGGACGGATATGGAACTAAATATCAAAGTGATTTTATCCTTAGCCTGGATGATGCGCTCATTCTTGGAGAGTGCAAAGATAAAGGGAGATATGATGACCCAGATGCAGGCGTAGAGCATATTAATAAGAATATTAAGGGCAAAGGGCAGGAGCAACTAACGAATCAAAAGATCGCTTTATTGGATTCCGAATCACCTGGTTATATAAAAACGAAGGATGGAGATAATCTACCTGCGGATGTGAGTGATATTATTCAAATAGTCGTTCATAATCATGATTATGTATACTCTGATTACGAAGCTCACTCAGATGAGGAGTTATACAAAGAATCTAAAGGAACGCATTTTTTCTCTTTGGAAGGTCTAATATTGGCTTTATATACTTCTAAGGGCTCTGAGGACTTTTTACGGTACTTAAAATTTAGGCAAGCATATATAGAATTTTGGAAATCTAGGAATATTAAGGGAATTCTTATGGATGAATTTGATATTTGTGTATCATACGTAAATGGAGATGAAGGTAGGCATTCTATTGTGTCGTCTAGGTGTGAATCGCAATATATGTGGAATATTCCGAGCATGGAGGAATGGAAAATTTTTCTTAAAAACATATATGATCCAGATGATCGTTCGGCATATTTCCGCTTCGAGGGGTGAAGTACGTATTATAGGTTATGGTTTAATAAATTTATTCTAGTTCGAGCTTAAATTTATTTTTATTACGATAGTCGCATGGTGATTGCGTCTTGTGAAAAATAGAAAATTGGTTAGAAGGATTTGAGGGGGCTACAGTTAGCTCCTTCGAATCCTTCTATCTGTAAGAATTGATAATCAGTGTTGACTCCCTGTGTTGAAAGCAATAGCCTTTATCGTAGAAGGTGCATTTGAAAGGATTGAAGAATGGCAAGCATCGAAGTGATGAAAGAACGAGCTCGCATCGCGGGACGCTTCAACCTGTCTGCCCGCCGCAATCCAGAACACCGCGCACTCGTAACCCTAGCGGCTCAACGTGCCGGAGGAGAATGCCACGTCATCCCCGCCGCACCCGGCGAGAAAGTCGCTGACGTTTTCCGCCGCTCCCGTAACATCGCTGGAGAAGCAGCCGTCATCATCGTCACCGAAATCAATGGAACGCTCTACGCCCAGATTATCCAAGCCGAGCGCGTACGAAACCTCGGGCAAGACTCACGAGGCGTAACAACCGTCGCGAGCGCATCCGGAGTTACCCAGCCAGAAACCGCACACGAAGACCTGACAATCGGCACTTTCTTGCAGTACGCACAGATGATCCCGAACGGCTCAGTTGTCCTAGAAAGCGACCTGAGCCCGGTGCAAGCAGTTGCGCAGAACGCGCTAGGAACCCACCTGGTCACTGCCTAAAGAAAAGCCTAGAAGCACTGAAACAGATAGAAAGGACCCGGCGGACTATCACATAAGATAGCCCGCCGGGTCCCTTCCTATATGCCGCCGTTATGCGCTCAGCCCGTTAGCGGGTGGTGCGTTCCAGCAGCTGCAGCACGTTCTGGTAGCTGTGGCCGGTCGCCTCCGTCATACCCTGCTCACAGGTGCGGTTAGCCGAAATGTATGCGGCGAACTGCTTCTGCTCGCTCAGCTCAGAAGCCTCAGCCTCCGTAGCGCTCGCAGTCAGCTCGGGGTGCAGCATACCGCGGTCACCCGCATAACCACAGCAACCCCAGTGCTTCGGCACGTACACGTCGTCACTCATCGCGTTCGCAATCTTCTCAAACGCAGGCTGAGTACCCAAGTGAGTCATGGAGCAGGTCGGGTGCAGAGCAATCGACGGCAGGGGAGCAGACACGCTCAGCTTATCCAGCATGTTGTCCGCGGCGAACTGAACCGCATCGTACATGCGCAGACGCGAGTAGTCCGGCTCACCCGGCTTCAGGCCGTTCACGATCTTGTGCTCAAGCGCCTTAATAACCTTCTCGCGCATCACTTCAAGGCCCTCAGTACAGGACGAAGCGTCACATACGACCGGCAGGCGGCCACCGTCAGTAGCCTCCCACAGGGACTTCAGCACACGGTCGCTCATAATCGAGTAGCCGTCGGTGAAGCCCTTCGACTTCCACGGGGTGGAGCAGCACATCTCACCAATATTGTCGGGGATGCGGTACTTCACGCCCGCACGCTCGCACAGGCGGATGAACGCCTGGGTTGCGTTGACCGGGTCGTGCTTACCGTCGCCGTCCACGCCGCCGAACATGGAGTTCACGCAGGCGGGGAAGAACACAATCTCAGCGGTTGCGTCCTTGTGCGGCTTACGTGCCGGGCCACCGACCGGCAGGTCCTTCTTGTAGGAGGGAACCATGTCGTCGCCCATGACCTTGCGGGCAATGTTGGTGGTACCGTGCACCACGGGGAACGGCAGCTTCTTAGCCACAGTCAGGGACTTACCGGCAACCTTATCCATGATGCCCCACTGCTGTGCGGCGATCTTCCAGCCGGCGGCGGCCAGCTTGTCCTGGTTCTCGGAACGCAGGCGGCGAATCAGGTCACCGGTGTTGATGTTCACGGGGCAGCGGGTCTGGCACATGCCGTCCACAGCACAGGTCTCAATGCCGTAGTACTCGTACTCCTTACGCAGGCGCTCGGCGAGCTCGTGATCGCCGTTCACCTCAGCGGCAGCAATCTCACGGCGCAGCACAATACGCTTACGCGGGGTCAACGTCAGGTTGCGGGAGGGGCAGACCGGCTCGCAGTAGCCGCACTCCACACAGCGGTCGACTTCTTCCTCGACGGTTTCGGCGACCTTCAGATCGGTCACGTAGTCGGTGTCCGGCTCAGCGAGCAGAACGCCCGGGTTCATGAAGCCCTTCGGGTCAATGAGGCGCTTAATCTGGCGCATCACGTCGAAGAGCTCGTCACCGAACTGGCGGCTCACGAACGGCGCCATAATACGACCCGTACCGTGCTCAGCCTTCAGCGAGCCCTCGTTACCGAGAATCAGCTGAACCATTTCTTCGGTGAACTCGCGGTAGCGGTCCAGCTGCTTCGGGTCGCGGAACTGCTCGTTCAGCATGAAGTGGATGTTACCGTCCTTCGCGTGACCGAAGATCACGGAGTCCTGGTAGCCGTGTGCGTCGAACAGCTTGGTCAGGTCGCTACAGGTGTTGCCCAGAACCTCAACAGGAACAACCACGTCTTCCAGCAGTGCGTTAGTGCCGGAGCGGCGGTTACCCGCAACGGTGGTGTACAGGCCGCGGCGGGCAGCCCACAGTGCGTTACGCTCAGACAGCTTGCTGGTCATCGACACCGGCGAAGCCACCGGCAGGCTCTTAAACATGGGTGCGGCTGCGGCGGCGAGGTCGCTCAGCTCCTGCTCGGAGTTGCCCTGGAACTCAACCAGCAGGGCGGCGTGGTCCTTCACGTCGATGGCGGCGAGCGCCTCCGCAGCCTGACCTGTACGCTGAGCCACACGAATACTGGTGGCGTCCATCAGCTCGACGGTAGCGAGCTTGTTGGCGACCAGTTCGGGCACGGAGCGTGCCGCGTCAATCAGGTTGTCGAACACCAGCAGGCCGGTGGAAATGTTCTTCAGAATCGGCAGGGTGCGGTAGGTTGCCGAAGCAACGAAACCAAGAGTACCCTCCGAACCAATCAGCAGGTGCTGCAGAATGTCCACGGGGGTCTCAAAGTCGACCAGGGAGTTCAGGCCGTAACCCATGGTGTTCTTCATGGAGTACTGCTGGCGGATCTTTGCCATGGACTCGGGGTTCTCGGTGACGCGCTTACGCAGGCGCAACAGGCCCTCGTGGAGTTCAGGTTCGAGGGAGCGCAGCTTCTGGTCGGCGTTCGGCTCGGCGGTGTCGATGATGGTGCCGCTGGGCAGCACTAACACCATGGAGTCGAGGGTGTTGTACGTGTTGTACTTGGTGCCCGAAGACATGCCGGAGGAGTTGTTCGCGACCACACCGCCGACGGTGCAGGCGGACCAGGATGCCGGGTCGGGGCCAAGCTTGTAGCCGTAGGGTGCCAGGTAGTTGTTGACCATCATGATGGTCGCGCCGGGCTGCACGCGAACCTTCTTGCCGTCTTCAAGAACCTCAATCTTCTTAAAGTGGCGGCGGGTGTCGACCATCAGGCCGTCACCGCTGGACTGGCCGGAGAGGGAGGTACCGCCGGAGCGGAAGGTCAGCGGCAGACCGAGGTCGCCGGCTGCGCGGAAGATGTTGGCGACGTCTTCGGCGGAGTCGGGGCGGACCAGGCCGGCGGGCACGAGCAGGTAGTGGGATGCGTCGTGGGAGATTGCCAGGCGCTCGAGTTCGGAGACGCTGGATTCGACGGCTTCTGCGCGCGCATCGGAGAGTAGACGCTTGAGGGTGTCCTCGTAGGGGGACTTGAGTGCTTTGGAAGTGTTTGACACAACGGTGGTCATGATGAATCTCCTTAGTGAGACTGTCTTACCTTTCAGTATGTGCTCTTGAACACCGTCTTTTCCGCTTAGCTATGGCTAAGCTTGGCGACTACTTGTCACCATAAAGGGGGTGGGTTATACACCGTGCTGATGCGGTGGTTTGCCGCGTATTTGCTGGCTTTCCGGGGGAATACGCCCGGGCCTGCGGAGGCGCACCCACCACACTCTGAACGCCGCGGTTGCTCTTAGGCGCGGCTGCCGAGGGTTGTAACATTCCAGCGGCTAACCCAAAAGGCGGCTAACCCAAAAGAAAGCGTGGGGCAGAAAGCTACATGCTTTCCACCCCACGCTTGTGTAACGTTTAGGCTTCGTCGAAGAAGTCCTCATCAAGCTTCATGATGGTGTACGTGCGTGCCACCTGTACGCCAACACCGTACTTAATCATGAGGCGCGCCAGGTGCTCACCATCAATCAGAACGAGGGAAACTCCGCCACCAAGTTCCTCCGCATAGCCGCGTGCGTCAGACGTATAGGAGCTCGACGTGATGAACACTCCCTGCGTTGCCTTGCCATGCAGTGCGCCCACAAAGCTCTGAAGGGCAGGGCGTCCCACCACATTGTCCTTGGCGTAACGCTTAGCCTGGACATAAATCTTTGAAAGACCCAACGCATCCTGGTCAATGATTCCGTCCACGCCGCCGTCATTGGAAGCCGGAGTAACGGTGCCGCGTCCTGCCGGGCCGCCGTAGCCCATCGCCAACAGAACATCCACCACCAGATGCTCAAAAGCAGTCGGAGACATTGCGCGGACGCGTTCCAAAATATCGTGCGTCAGCGCGGACTCAATCTGAGTGATGCTTTCATCAATGAGTTCCTGCGGGGTGCTATCAGACACCTCAGAGGGTGCAGTCGTGACGGCAACAGTCTTGGTAGCGGTCTTCGGGGTTTCCTGCGGGTCCTGCTCGGAACTATCAGACTGGGAACGCTCACGCGTGCTGCGGGCGGAACGAACGATATGCGCGACGACATCATCGGGGATGCCCCCAGGATGAGCCTCAATCAGCTTCAAGCCTTCGTCAGAAATAACCTGCTGACCGCGGCGAGGGGAATCAACCGCACCGAACATCTTGAGATAGGTCAAGCCCCAACTAATGCGGTCCACATAGACGGGACGCTTGCCGTTCGGCAGGTAGGGTAGTAGCTGCTCGTCAGAAAGCGGGTAGCGCTCTGCTACAGCGCTATAAATCTCTTTATTGGTGCGGGAGTTGCCGTCAGATAGGTAAGCAAGAATGCTGGGAATGAATTCGTAGAACTTGGGAAGTTCAACCTCAGTGGTATCAGGCGACTGAGCGGTCATCGGTGTATCTCCATTGATTGATAACGGCTGGTTAATAACGGCGGGTAGTCCGTTCTTAATATACCTCTAATACAAAAGATAATCGTTACCAGAGGTGCCTGTTTTCCCTTGTGCAGGCTTTATTAGCGCCGCAGCTGCTCTTAGGCACGCCCGCCGAGGGCCGTAACATTCCAGCTAGCAGTACTATCAGAAGTCACCACACCACAAAATAGGGGAGAACCCGCCGAAGCACGCACCCCCAAATCCTCCACAAACACGCGGCCACCCGCAGGCACACTACGCTCCTTACGATCCACACCCGCACAATACACCGTCATCTTCGCACCCGAACGGTTCTCCACCGCAACCGAACCGCCGCCCGATTTCGACACAGTATCGTGCACAAAACCGCGGTGTAAAGACCGCCGCCCAAAGGTCACAGCACAAGGTCACAGTGCAACGAAATAGAAACGCAAACGCAACGGCGTGGAGTATCATTCACACTATGGATAAGGCAGAACAGAACCAGACAGACAACACGGTAAAGAACGGCACAGCACCCAATACCTCGGGGAATACCTCGGGCAATATTCCGGGGAACAGCCCGGTGGGTGCGTCTGCGCGCCCTGAAACTGTTGCATCTGAAACTACCGCATCTGAAGCCGCCGCTGAGAATACCACGAAGGCTGGTTATACCCAGTCGGCACCGGCAGAATCCAGTGCCGCCAAAACTAGTGCTGCAGCAAGTAGCCCCGCAGAGGCTACCGCCCCCGGCATGGAGGCAGTACAGGTTGATGCCGTGCAGATTGATAGCGCCCGCCTGGACAGCACCCACTCCGTCTACTCCACCGACCTGGACCCCGACGACTACGAAGAGGTCGTCGAAGAATACGCCACCACCGACGCGCCGGACGGTACGCACCGCGAGGAGCGTCGCATCACCCGCACCACGCATCACCCGCACGGCAAGGGCGACCAGAAAGCGGGCACCCAGGGTAACCCCGATGGTGACGCCGAGATTATTGATGTAGGCGAACCTGAAACGCACACCACGACTATCCGCACGGTCACCCGCACCGTCACGGACCCGCCGCGTCGCGCCCCGCGCACCCGCCTGTTCCGCACGCTCAGCAAGTACCGCGGCGAGAAGAACCTGGCGGCGTGGGAGGAACGCTCCTCCACGCCCATGTTCGTGGCGTCCGTACTGTACCTGCTCGCGTTCGCCGCGCCCATCATGAGCACACGCATTCAGGAGCCGTACGACGCGTACCTCAACATCATTCAGATGATCCTGTGGGGCCTATTCGCCGCCGACTACTGCATTCGCCTGTACTTGGCGCCGCGGCGACTCTACTTCATCACGCATAACCTGATGAACCTGGCGATTGTGCTGCTGCCCGCGTGGCGTATTGTCAGCTTCCTCTCCATGATTTATATGACCGCCAACCGCCAATATAAGAGGCTCTCAGAGCTGGCGGTGAAGCTCTTCGGATACACCGCGATCTTCATCATCATGTTTGCCCTGTCGATCTATTCGGTGGAGTCCTCCGAGCCGGGCGCGATGATTCGTGACCTGCCCACCGCCTACTGGTGGATGTTCACGACCCTCACCACGGTCGGCTACGGAGACGTTTACCCGGTCACCGGTATCGGCAGGGTCATCGCCGTGATCGTCATGCTGTACGGCGGGGGCTTGGTCGCGGTTGCTACCGGTGCGCTCGCGAGCTGGATTATCGAAAAGTTTGGTGGCAGGGAGGAGCAGGAGTACCCCGCAACCAAGGCTGACGTGGACGATCTTCGCCAGGAGATTTCTGAGTTGCGTGCCCTGCTGGCTCGTGAGTATGCGCGCCGTGAAGCCCGCGACTGCAGGCTGCGTGAGGTCGTGGATGAAGACGGTGTGCACCCGGTTCCTTCGGATGCGGAGGCGGCACGCCGCGCCGGTTTCAGCGCCGCCGCGGGCTTTACTGCCCCTGGTACTCCTGGCGCTCCGGGTGCTGCTGCGGCAGCTTCTGCGGAGGCTACCCCGAACACCGCGCCCGGCGCCGCGCGGGCTGGTGAACCTGCCGACTCCTCGGCATCTCATGAGGTTGCGGTGCGCGAGCAGGAGCCGGTCGCCCTGCTGGAGGAGACCCGCCAGACGTTCACGATTATTCGTGAGAAGTTCTCGCTACGTTCCCGCAAGCAGTAGTCCGCTCGCAAATACCCTGCGGACAGTAACCGGGCTGTAGCGGCTCGGTTGCGGTAGCGCAGATAGCAGCGCAGATATAACAGTTCAGTTGAGGCTTGGCGCTCAAACCCACACCGCATACTTATTGAAGCGGTGGGTTTGGGTGCCGAGCCCACGCGAAGGCAAGACGAAGGCAAGAAAATTGCCGCCCACGCCACCGTGCGGGATATTTCGCCTTGTCGAGGCAAAATTAGCCCGTGGAGAGTGCAAATTGGGGCTCGTGTGCGCGAAAAACCCCTCAACTTAAGATCTAATGTGACCAAACTATCTTTTAAAAATGGCCGCCACTGGTGAAACTCCTAGCCAGAGCCTATAAACTATCTACCGTGCCGGTTATCGAACGCCCTGTAGCCTCAATGCGCTACGGGGTGTCGTCGTATCCCCACCTCACTCACGGGGAGGCACCACTCAACTCACAAACTCACTCAAACACATACTCTGTTAGGACACGTTCGTGGCACCTAAGTCCGCCCTGGGCGCGCTCACTCTACTCGTCGGCGCGCTCTCTCTCACCGCGTGCGCATCTGCGCCGAATAATGCCTCCGCAAGTGCGGTTGTTGACCCCGCAGCTTTTGAAACCGTCGAGCCTAGTGCCGTTTCCGCCCCCGGCGATGACAGCACCGGAATTAAGGCGGCGGTTAATGCCTCGCATGACCCGTCGATTCACCCGGCTGCGACCCAGCCTACTGAGACCCCCGCGCCGGACAACACGAGCAACCAGGAGCCTGCCGCATACACCGCGGCGCCCATGCCTTCCTCGGCAGCCGTTGCGCGCTCGCAGAAAATCATGGACGGCACCTGGGTTCAGCAGGACTCTACCAACCTTGAGAACTACATGGACGCAGTCATTCACGACGGCATTATCGAGGTCACCTACCACCTGAACCACGAAGAGCTGGCAACCCCCTTCTGGGCTGGCACTTTCGAGGCGAAGACCGGCAACTTCAGCTACATTTCCCGCGTGGACCGCGCGAAGCTGGCGCGTGCGCCGTACGCCTCCGACAAGGAGACCAAGGAATTCACCATGGAGAACGGCGTGCTGAGCTTCCCCATGACCTTTGAGGGTGCCACTCGCATCATTCACCTGGAAAAACAGCACAGCTAAGCGCGCTGCTGGGGGAGTCATCTCATATCTGGCACGCATGACGGACGGGGCATTCCCGTTGCCGCGCGCGGGCTATAGAATGGGACTATGAGCGAGAACACGACCCCCGAGCACGGCACCGCAGCCTCGGTGCAGGATTCCTTCGAGCTGCCCGGCGCACCGGACCAATTCCAGCGCCTGTGGACCCCTCACCGCACCGCCTACGTGAGTGGCGGCCAGAAGGACTACACCGAGAAGACCTGCCCCTTCTGCACTGCGCCCAGCCGCAGTGACGAGGAGTCGCTGATTGTGCACCGCGGCGAGCATGCCTTCGTGATTCTCAACCTCTACCCGTACAACCCCGGTCACCTGCTGGTCTGCCCGTACCGCCACATCCCGTTCTACGATGATGCGACCGAGGCAGAAACCATGGAGATTGCGCAGCTGACGCAGCTCGCCATGAAGGTTCTGCGCGAGGTGTCGCATAATGACGGCTTCAACATTGGCATTAATCAGGGCAAGGTGGGCGGCGCAGGCATTGCTGATCACCTGCATCAGCACATTCTGCCGCGCTGGAGTGGGGATACGAACTTCCTGCCGATTATCGCTCACACCAAGACCATGTCCCGCACGCTGGACGATATGCGTGTGGCCATCGCGGAGGGGTTTGCCCGCCTCAGCTAGATGGCGTGGCTCATCCGTCAGATAGTCCGGCTGAGCGGCTTGGTGATTTTGAAATTTTGCACTAATTGCTTCAATTTGCCAGCTAGTGCACAGAAATTCTGCGTCATAAATGCGCAGATTGGGCAGTCGATGCGTATTTGAATGATGTTATGTCCATTGGATATGGCAAAGTTTTAAATGCAGCGACGCTGCGGGGAAGCTTCCGGCTTCCATGAACACCGCATAGCTCACCGAAAAATAGCGGTCACCGATCGCTTTCGGGCTTGGCAGGGTAAGCGCCCTGCCTCAACCACAGAGGTCAGCGCCTCAGCTGAGAACCCACCCCGTCGTGCGTGAACGCACGGCAACACTGCGAGGGGTGCGGATCAGCGTGAAGGACGCTGGCCTCTTTTTGTGTTCTGCGGATGCGCGTGGCAGATGCGTGTGGGGGCGAGCGCGCCGGTCGTGCCACGAACCCGCCAGACCCGCTAGATTTGCCAGCACTAGATGTACCAGACCCGCTAGAGTGGAATGCTATGGACTATCCCAACCTGCTTGAGACTGCTTTCGACGAGTTTTCTGCTGCGCCTGCCGCTGGTGATTCTGCAGGCGCGCCGCAGCTACTCATCTGGAGGCAGATCCGCTGGTCCAACCGCCGCCCGCTCATTGAGGTGGAACCGGTCGTGCCCGGCGGGGTTGCGGAAGGAGCTCATCACCGGGCATCTCAAGCGGCAGGGGCACCTCATATGACAGGGGAGAGCACCCCTAATCAGGAAAGCAGCCCCGCGCAGCGTGGCGTTCCGAGCGGGGTTCGCATCCAGATTCCGTTGACCCCCGGCGCCTACCTGGGGTTGCGCATTCCGCGCGATAGCGCGGGGGAACTCTACCGCTACTGCGCCGGCTACACCACCGGCACGAGCAATGACGCCGCCCCCGAATCCGCCGGAATCCGCCGTGTACCCTGCCCCGAAGGCACCCGCATCCAGCGTGGCCAGCAGTGCCCGCGCTGCACCGCCCGCGACGAATTTACCGCCCTGCACAGCGCGCACCTGTACCCCGGAACGCTCACCGAATCCATGCGCGCCTACGCCATGCTGGAGCATCGCCTCTACATCGCGACCTTCCCGGACGGTACGCACAAGGTCGGCACCAGCTCACTGCATTCGACCCCGCGCCGCCTGGATGAGCAAGCGGTCGCCACCGCCACCTACATTGCGCTTGCACCCGACGGCCTTGCCATTCGCCGCGCCGAGGATGCCGTGACCGCTCTCGCGAAGATTCCGCAGGTCAAGCAGATGGCGAGCAAGTACCGCGCCTGGACGAACCCGCTGCCCGGTGCGCAGCTTCGTGTTGCCCATCAGGAGGCGGTTGCCCGCGCCCGCGAAGCGCTCGCCGAACTAGCACGTACCGACCCGGAGGTGCCGCTCACCGCCCTGGATGAGCCGTGGATTCCGTCGCTTGCCATGAACCGCCCGTATGCGGCTCTGCGCGCGCAATCGCCCGAACCGCTGGCGCCCTGTGAATCTGGTCTGGGTGGTTCCGGTACTGAGAGCGGGGCGGCTGGCTTCTTCTGCACGGGCGCGGCGGGTCAGTTTTTGAGCGCCCACACCGGCGATGCTGACGCGGCGTTCCTGGTGAATACTGCCGCGTGGCGGAATGTGCTGGTGGAGCCGGCGCAGGAGTTCACGCGGGTGAGGGTGCAGGGTTCTCTGTTCTAAGCGGGCTTGCTCTTCTAAGCGGGCTCGCTGTTCTAATACCCCCGGCGCTTCGCCCTAGCCGGAGCCCCGCACCAAACCCCACCCCGCCCGAACCAAACCCCGCACCAAAACCCCAGTAACCCCGCCCCGTCCGGCATGAGCGAACGAGCCGGGCGGACCATTCAGCCGCTGGCGTGCGTGTACTAAAATGGTAAGCATGTCCAAACCCCTCATTCGTCTTCTCGGCCAGGGCGTACGCGCCGCGACTAAGCTTCGCGGCGGCGGCTCCGCCTTCCCCGGCCTTGTCATGGAAAAATTGCACCCCGACTTCGTCGCTGAAGAGCTCGCGAAGCTGCCCTACGGCGTCGTTGTTGTCTCCGGCACGAACGGTAAGACCACCACCACGAAGATGGCTGTGCAGCTGCTTGAAGCTCAGGGTCTGAAGGTTTTCACTAACCGCACCGGTTCGAACTTTGTGCGCGGTGTCGCCGCGGCACTGCTGGGCGAGATGACCCTCGGCGGCAAGCTTGACGCTGATATTGCTGTGCTTGAGCTGGACGAGGCGCACGCCGTGCACTTCGTCAAGGCCGTCAAGCCCGACTACGCTCTGCTGCTGAACGTTCTGCGTGACCAGCTGGACCGCTTCGGTGAGATTGACACGACCCGCCGCATGCTGGCGACCGTCGCCTCCGCAACGACCGGTACCGTGGTGCTCAACCGTGAGGACCCGCGCATCCGCTCCCTCGCTGAGAACGTGCAGCCTGGCGTGACCGTCAAGTATTACGGTCTGGATGAGTCCTTGCGCTCGTACTTCCCCTCGGATGATGAGATGCGCGGCGGCACCGTCGCGAAGGCGACCCTGCCCGATGCCGACGTCACCCTGACTGCGTTCTCCGGCACCTCCGCAACCTTCGATCTGGCGGGTGTGGAGCGAGTCGGCGAGATCAACCTCTACGGCATTTACAACATCTTCAACGCGGCTGGCGCTATGGCACTGACCCGCGCCGTCATGGGCGAGAAGCTCAACGAAGATAAGCTCATCGCGGAGCTGGCGAAGATTACCCCCGCCTTCGGTCGCGGTGAGACCCTGAACGTGAACGGCCGCCCGTTGCAGCTGCTGCTCGTGAAGAACCCGAGCGGTTTCCGCCTGTCCCTGGCGAGCGCGAACGCTGACGACTACGCCACCATGATCACGATTAACGACCAGTACGCTGACGGTCGTGACGTGTCCTGGCTGTGGGATGTTGACTTCGACAGCTTGAAGAAGACCGGCGTGCAGATGGTTTCGGGTGTGCGTGCCTGGGATATGGCGCTGCGCCTGGAGCATGACGGCGTGAAGGTTGACGAGGTCAACGAGAACCTCGCCGACGCGCTCAAGGGCTTCATTGCTTCCAGCGGTAACGCGCCCATGCGTATTTTCTGCACCTACACCGCAATGCTGGCTCTGCGTGAAGAGCTCGCAAAGATCACTGACGTTGAGAGGGTTTCCTAATGACGGCAACTCACACTTTTGAGGGCACCCCCGCCTCCGGCCCCAATAACGGTAAGACTCTGCGTATTCTGCAGCTGTACCCGCTGGACATGAACATCTACGGCGACTGGGGCAACACCCTGGCGTTGGCTCGTCGCGCGCAGGCGCACGGCTTTGACGTGCAGATTCTGGACCACAACCCCGGTCAGCCTTTCCCGGAGGATGTTGACATTATTCTGGGTGGCGGCGGTCAGGACTCGGGTCAGTCCGTGATTCAGGATGACCTGCACGCGAACGGTGACACGCTGCGCTCGCTGGCTGAGGCTGGCGTGCCGATGCTCGTTATTTGTGGTCTGTACCAGCTGTTCGGTAAGGAATTCCGCACCCGTGAGGGTGAGGTGCTGAAGGGTATCGGCATTTTTGATGCGCACACGGTTGGCGGCGATGACCGCCTGATTGGCAACATTGTTGAGGAGTCTGAGGAGTTCGGCACTGTGATTGGTTTTGAGAACCACTCGGGCCTGACCTACCTGGGTTCCGGCTGCACCCCGCTGGCTACCGTCACCAAGGGTGAGGGCAACAACGTGACCGATGCGTATGAGGGTGCGCGCGTGCACAACGTGATTGGCACCTACCTGCACGGTTCGCTGCTGCCGAAGAACCCGAAGATTTCGGATTACCTGATTGAGCAGGCGGCTAAGCGTAAGTTTGGCGAGTTCACGCCGAACACGATTGACGACTCGCTGGTGGAGAAGGCGCGCGCTTCGGCTGCGTCCCGCCCCCGCTAGCCTATTCCTGGTGGTGGCGTGCACTTTCTGAGGTGGTGTGCGCCTCCGCTACGGTATAGTTATGTGAGTACAGTACGGTGCGTGGGACGTTTCGCCGTGCCCGCACGGAGGTTTTGACTAAGGGAGATACGAATGTCCGGTCACTCTAAATGGGCGACTACTAAGCACAAGAAGGCTGCTATCGACGCTAAGCGCGCGAAGGCTTTCGCGAAGTTTATTAAGGCTATTGAAGTTGCGGCACGTATGGGTGGCGCTGATATTGCTGGTAACCCCGCTCTTGACCTGGCTGTGTCGAAGGCGAAGAAGAACTCCGTTCCTAACGACAACATTGACCGCGCAATCAAGCGTGGCGCTGGCCTGACCGGTGAGACCATTGACTACACCGAAATCATGTACGAAGCACGCGGCCCGCAGGGTACCGCTCTGTACATTGAGTGTCTGACCGATAACCGTAACCGTGCAGCGTCTGAGGTTCGCCTGGCTGTGACCCGTAACGGCGGCACCATGGCTGACCAGGGTTCGGTTGCGTTCCTGTTCGAGCGTAAGGGCGTTGCTGAGGTCACCAAGACTGACGGTCTGACCGAGGACGACGTTCTGATGGCTGTTCTGGACGCAGGCGCCGAAGAGGTTCTGGACGAGGGCGACGTGTTCACCGTTGTTTCCGCACCGACCGACCTGCCCGAGATCCGTAAGGCACTGGACGAGGCTGGCCTGGAGTACAACAACGACGACCCGGTCTTCCGCCCGACCATGCAGGTTGACCTGGACGCTGAGGGTGCTAAGAAGTTCATGAAGCTGGCAGACGCTATTGAAGAGCTCGACGACGTTCAGAACGTCTACTCGAACGCTAACGTTTCTGCTGAGGTCATGGCAGAGCTGGAAGCTGAGTAATCACTCAGGTTCTGATATCTGATGCTTGAAGAAGCCGCTCCTTTAACCGAGCCGCCGCGCGGTGGCTGGTTGGGGGAGTGGCTTCTTAGCGTCTGGGGCTATTTTTGGGAGGCGCTGGGTACTTTTCGCGGGGCGCACGGTGACTGTTTACGCGGTGATCGCGCGTGTGGTGACTGTGCTCGTTATGACCGTGCTCGTGGCACGCCCCGGTGCCGGGTGCTAGGATTCTGAAGGGCTAGAATCTAGAGATTCTAGAGGGAGTTTGTCGAAAGGGGAGATGATGGCTGCCGCTCAACCTGCCGCGCGCGATAGCATGCGTGAAAACCGTACTGCCGCTGCCGTGGAGCGTGTGCCGGGTGCAACCCGCATCATGGGTGTTGACCCGGGCCTGACCCGCTGCGGCTTCTCCATGCTCGATATGACCGCCGACCGTAAGGCGCACTTCGTGAACGTGGGTGTTGCCGGTACGATCCCGGCGGAGTCCCTGGATCAGCGTATTCTCTGGATTTTCAACGCCGCCTCCCACTGGCTCGACACCTATAAGCCGGATGCCCTGGCGATTGAGCGTATCTTCGCTCAGGAGCAGGTGAACACGGTGATTGGTACGGCGCACGCTTCGGGCGCGGTGATTTCTGCGGCGGCGATGCGCGGCGTGCCGGTGTTCTTCCATACCCCTTCGGAGGTGAAGGCGGCGGTGACCGGTAGCGGCCGCGCCGATAAGGCGTCGGTGGGTCGTATGGTGACCCGCATTTTGGGGCTGGATTCCATGCCGAAGCCCGCCGATGCTGCCGATGCCCTGGCGATTGCGATCTGTCACGGCTGGCGTGGCGGCGGCATCGGTTCGGGTATCAACATGGCGGCCCAGACGCAGACTCACCAGGGTTCACGTCCGGCGCAGGCTCGCCGCGGAGGGTCGTTGACTCCGGCGCAGCGTGCCTGGATAGAGGCGGAGGCGCGCGCTCGCCGCTAGAGGTGCCGCCGCTAGAGGTGCCTTCGTGGGCTTTTTCGTACCTCTTGCTGGCTCGCATGTATTCGCTAAGAAGTTCGAATATATGCTTGATTTCAGAAGAAATATTCTAATATACTTGTAGTGTCTCCCCGTTGAACTGGGGGAGTGCGTTCTGCGGGTGCCGGAGTTCCCGGTGCCCTCACACTGCCGCGAGCCTGATTTGGGGCGCGGTGTTGAAAGGTGGAGAGAAATGATTGCATCCCTGACCGGTCGTGTGGCTCAGGTGGGCCTTGATCATGCGGTGATTAACGTGAACGGTTTCGGCATGCTTGTGTACGCTACTGCGCGTACTCTCTCCAAGCTACGCACCGGTGAGGAAGCTACCGTGCTGACCACCATGATTGTGCGTGAAGAGTCGATGACTCTGTACGGTTTTTCGGAGCCTGCCGAGCGTGAAGTGTTCGATATGATGCTTTCGGTTTCCGGTATTGGTCCGCGTATTGCTCTGGCGGTGTTGAGTGTTCACACTGCCGCTGAGGTGGAGCGCGCTGTGGCGACCGGTGACGATAAGGCGTTCACGAAGGTTCCCGGTATTGGTCCGAAGGGTGCCCGCCGTATTGTGCTGGAGCTTGCCGGCAAGCTGATTCTCAGCGATGGCCAGACCGATGAGCTGCCGCTGAGCCAGGGCATTGTCTGGAAGCCGCAGGTGCTTGATGCTCTCACCTCTCTGGGCTGGAGCGAGAAGGACGCTTCCGCCGCTATTGACGCGTATGTGAAGCACAACCCTGCCGCTGAGACTGAGCCGGTGGGTGTGGCTCTGCGCGGTGTGCTCGCCTCCTTGGGTACTCAGAACACGGTGGGCCGCCACTAAACGGCGCGCCCTGTTCGATGTATCCCACTCAAACTTTTGTGAAAGAAGAATTCTATGAGCCAGAATCCCTATGAGCCGCAGCCCGCGGCGTCCCTGGTTTCCGGCGGGTATTTTCCCGGTCAGGTGCCCGGCACTCAGGCGTCTTCAGCTCCCGCCCAGCGCCTGGTGGCGATGGAAGAAGAGCCTGAAGAGAAAATGATTGAGGCGGCACTGCGCCCTAAGTCCCTGGATGATTTTGTGGGTCAGCGCCGTGTGCGTCAGCAGCTGTCCCTGGTGCTGGAGGCTTCGAAGATGCGTGGTCGTAGTGCCGACCATGTGCTGCTGTCTGGCCCTCCCGGCCTGGGTAAGACCACTCTCGCAATGATTATTGCGGCAGAGATGGAGGCGCCGCTGCGCATCACCTCGGGTCCGGCGATTCAGCATTCGGGTGATCTGGCAGCGATTCTGTCTTCGCTGACCCCCGGTGAGGTGTTGTTCCTGGATGAGATTCACCGTATGAGCCGCCCGGCTGAGGAAATGCTCTACATGGCGATGGAAGATTTCCGTGTGGACATTGTGGTCGGTAAGGGTGCGGGTGCGACCTCCATTCCGCTGGAGTTGCCGCAGTTCACCCTGGTGGGCGCGACGACCCGTGCGGGTCTGCTGCCCGGCCCTCTGCGTGACCGCTTTGGCTTTACCGGTCACCTGGAGTTCTACTCGGTGGAGGAGCTTGAGCTGGTGCTTCGCCGTAGCGCGGGTCTGATGGACATGCAGATTACCTCCGAAGGTTTCACCGAGATTGCCGGTCGTTCCCGCGGCACGCCGCGTATTGCGAACCGCCTGCTGCGCCGTGTGCGTGACTGGGCGCTGGTGAACGGTGTGGACCGCATTAACGCGACCGATGCCGCAACCGCGTTGGACATGTACGAGGTGGATTCGCGCGGCCTGGACCGCCTGGACCGCGCCGTGCTGGAGGCGCTGATTCACAAGTTCGGCGGCGGCCCGGTGGGTCTGTCCACCCTCGCCATTGCGGTGGGTGAAGAGACGGAGACCGTGGAGACGGTTGCCGAGCCGTATCTGGTGCGTGAGGGCCTAATCGGTCGTACCCCGCGCGGTCGTGTGGCTCTGCCCGCGGCGTGGGAGCACCTCGGCTTGGAAGCGCCGGAGATGCAGCTCTAGACCCGCATCAGCTGATAACACAGCAGTAGCCCGTGGGAGGTATCAGTCTCCCGCGGGCTTCTCTGTAGCTTCTTCTGGGAACAGAAAATTACGCCGAGAGAGTCCAAAACTCAGGTTAACCTCACAAAAATGCTGGTTCGGAGCGCTAAAGCTCAAGCTCTCGCGTAGGATGGATACGTACTGTATCTACGATTCCACACCTTCTGGTACGCTCAACCCTCGCGGTGAGCGGCACGGGTGCGGATGTGAAAGTGAGACCATGGATTTTAACCTCCTGATTATGATTGCCATGATGGCGCTGCTGGCTTGGATGATGTTCTCCGCCCAGAAGCGTCAGCGTAAGCAGATGGAGGAACTGCGCGCAATGCAGCAGTCTCTCGTCCCCGGCACCCAGGTGATGACCGGTTCGGGTATCTACGGCACCGTCGTCAGCACCGACCTCGATAACAACAAGCTGCAGCTTCAGATTGCGGACGGTGTTGTTATCACCCTGGCAGTGAACGCGATTATGGCTGTCGTCGAGGAGGAAGCCCCCGCAGCGCCCCTGACCGAGGACGCGTACGAGGCTACCGCATCCGAAGCTCCCGCTTCCGATACCTCTTCTGATACTGCTAAGTAATTCAGAGCGTATGAGCCCGGCGCCCAGTGAGCGGCGTCGGGTTTTCGCGTTACGGAATCTGTAGAACACTCAATACTATTCACACGAAGAAGGAACATTATGGCTAAGCGTTCACCGCTTGCAGCCGCGCGAGGGGCGCTCCTCTCGATGGTCCTGCTCATGGTTGTTATGGCTGCCGGTATTTTCGGCACCACCTACGCGGGAGGTTCTTGGGCACCGAAGCTCGCCCTGGACCTTTCGGGTGGTACTCAGATGATTCTTTCTCCGAAGGTCAATGGCTCTTCGGATGAGAACGTCTCCCAGGAGCAGTTGAACCAGGCGGTTGAGATTATTCGTCAGCGCGTTGATGGTGCCGGCGTTTCGGAGGCAGAGGTTACCACCTCCTTCGGCTCGGGTAATAACGTGGTTGTTTCGGTTCCCGGAACGATTAGCGCTGAGACTCGTCAGCTGATTCAGGCGTCTGCAAATATGACGTTCCGCCCGGTTCTTGTAGCCGGTGCCGGTACTGCGGTGGCTGAGGATGCCCGCACTGCGGACGATAAGCTGCCCAAGCCGTCCGCGGAGCCGACTGACGGTTCGGACCGTAACTGGATTACTGCGGACCTGTACAAGCAGTATGAGGCGAAGGACTGCACCGCGGCACGTAATGAGGATGCCGATAGTGCTGACCCGACTAAGCCGATGGTGGCGTGTTCCACTGACGGTCAGGAGAAGTACATTCTGGGTCCTGTGGAGCTGAGCGGTAGCGATATTTCTACCGCAAGCCACTCGCAGGAGACGAGCGGCCAGGGCGTGACTACGGGCCGTTGGGCTGTGAACATTCAGTTCAACGATGAGGCTCGTGAGAAGTTCCAGAACATTACTTCTCGCCTGAACGCGATTCGTGCGCAGAACGCACATGATCCGCGTGCCCGCTTCGCGATTCTGCTGGACGGCAAGGTGCTGTCTTCCCCGGTGTCGCAGGCTGTGATTTCTGACGGTAAGCCGCAGATTACCGGTAACTTCACCGAGCAGGAGGCGAAGGCTCTCGCCGATCAGCTCAAGTACGGTGCCCTGCCGATTAGCTTCACGATCCAGTCGGAGCAGCAGATTTCTGCGACCCTGGGTTCGGAGCAGCTGCGTGTGGGTCTGCTGACCGGCCTGATTGGTCTGCTGCTGGTGTTCGTGTACTCGCTGTTCCAGTACCGTCTGCTGGGCTTTGTGACGATTGCGTCGCTGATTGTTGCGGGCATCATCTCGTATGAGGCGATTGTGCTGCTGGGTTGGGCGTTGAACTACCGCCTGTCCCTGGCTGGTGTGGCGGGTCTGATTGTGGCGATTGGTGCTACGGCTGACTCGTTCATCGTCTACTTTGAGCGTATCCGTGATGAGATCCGTGCTGGCCGCACGATCCCGTCGGCGGTGAACCACGGTTGGCAGCGTGCATCCCGCACTATTCTGGCGTCGAAGGCTGTGAACCTGCTGGCTGCTGTGGTGCTGTACGTGGTGTCGGTTGGTTCGGTGAAGGGCTTCGCGTTCACTCTTGGTTTGACTGCGATTGCTGACCTTGTGGTCGTGTACCTGTTCACCCACCCGATGTTGACTCTGTTGGCGAATACCCGCTACTTCGGTGAGGGTCACCGCCACTCGGGCCTGTCGCCTGAGTCGCTGGGCGCTACGCCGCTGTACCGTGGTGCCGGTCGCCTCCGCAGCCCGGAGGAGAAGCAGCTGAGCATTGCTGAGCGTCGCCGTGCAGAGCGTGCTGCCGCTGAGGCTGACGAGTCTGCTTCTGATGAGAAGAAGGAGAGCTAAGCATGGCTACCGATGTGAAACCTAATGCTTTTGCCCGCTTCGGTAATGACCTGCATTCGGGTGCCCGCTCGTACCCCTTCGTGGGTAAGCGCCGCCTGTGGCTGCTGCTGGCTACTGTGCTGATGGCGGTGTCGGTTCTGATTCCGTCGGTGAGTGGCGGCTTCAACCTGGGTATTGATTTCCGTGGCGGTTCGGAGTTCGTGGTCTCGAAGACTGCGCACGTTGATACTGCTACGGGTGAGCGCGTTATTCACGAGAAGGCGAAGGACGCCTCCGATGTTCGCGTGACTAATATTGCGCCGGGTACGATTCGTGCCCAGATGAGCAAGCTCAGCGATGATGAGACTCTGCAAGTGAAGGCGGCTCTGCAGGAGGCGTATGGCGTCTCTGAGAATGACGTGACCTCCTCGTTTGTGGGCCCGACCTGGGGTGCGGATGTGACCCGTCAGGCGTTCTGGGGTCTGGTCGCGTTTGTGGTGCTGGCGTTGATTGGTATGGCGTTCTACTTCCGTACCTGGAAGATGTCGCTGGCGTCTATTGCGGGCCTGTTCTTCACCGTGGTGGTGACGGTTGGCCTGTACGCCGCGTTTGGCTTCGAGATTACTCCGAGTGCAATTATTGGTTTCTTGACGATTCTGAGCTACTCGCTGTACGACTCGGTGGTGGTGTTCGATAAGATCCGCGAGAACACGGATGGCGTGCTTGAGCGCCGCGACACGACCTTTGCCGAGCAGATTAACCTGGCGGTGAACCAGACCCTGGTCCGTTCGATTAACACCGCTATTGTGGGTGTTCTGCCGGTGGGCGCGATCCTGTTCATTGGTGCGTTCATCCTGGGTGCGGGTACTCTGCAGGACCTGTCGCTGTCGCTGTTCGTGGGTATTCTGGTGGGCATGTTCGGTACGCTGTTCGTGTCTGCGCCGCTGTATGCTTCGCTGCGTTTGGGTGAGGCTCATATTCGTGAGCACACCGCGAAGGTGGAGAGCGGCAACTTCAAGGATGCTAAGGCTGAGGACGCTGACGAGGCTGAGGACTCGGAGGGTTCGGAGGAGCCCGCCGAGGCTGAGAAGGCTGCGAAGTCTGAGGAATCTGCTGACAAGGCGACCGAGGACGAGAAGGCAACCGAGAAGCCTGCTAAGAAGCCGGCACGTGCAACCATTGAGATTCACCGCGTGAACCTGAACGGTTAGCCAGCGTTCCGCCAGCGCTACTGGCGTTGCTAACGATAGGGGAGTCGATACCGAAAGGTGTCGGCTCCCCTTTAGCGTGCCCGTGCATCCACCCGGATATTCGCTCAGAAAACGCGCTCGGGCGTGTTAAAACGTCGCATAGTTTGGCGCGTTCCAGACCGCTGGGTAGGATAAGAAGTGAAGATACTGTGCGCTCGCGTTTGAGCCAGCTGAGCGGGCTAGGGGCCGGTTCGGCCGGTATAGCCCTCAATGATGAGGAACCTGAGTGTGCGGCTGATTATCTTGAGCCCGAAGGAGCCTGGAATGAGTGCAGAACCTGCCGTGAACACCAACGCTGAGAACCCTGCAGGGACCGCCGAGAAGCCCGCGGTTCGGCCCGCTGGCCCGATTCCTCTGCCTGAAACTGATTCGTCTGATGCGAAGAAGAAACGCGGCTCGCACCGTGTCATGGCTGCTGGCGGACGTGTGCCGAACCGCCTGGTCTTCGGTAGCCGCAGTAGCAAGATGGAAGCCTCCGATTCGCACGGCGGCACCATCCGTTTCTCCCCGATGATCGCGCCGGTCGTACGTGCCGTGCGCCGCTACCACCCGGATGAGGACATCCAGGTGCTGCAGCGCGCCTACGAAGTGGCGAACCGCTGCCACGAGGGTCAGAAGCGTAAGAGTGGCGACCCGTACATCACCCACCCGGTCGCCGTGACTGCGATTCTTGCGGAGATGGGCGCGACCGGCCCCGTGCTCGCCGCCGGCCTGCTGCATGACACGGTGGAAGACACCGACTACACGATGGAGCAGCTCACCGAAGAGTTCGGCGAGGAGGTCGCCTACCTGGTCGACGGCGTGACCAAGCTGGACAAGATGACCTACGGCGAGAACGCCTCCATTGAGACGATCCGTAAGCTCGTGCTGTCCATGAGCAAGGACATCCGCGTGCTACTCATTAAGCTTGCCGACCGCCTGCACAACGCCCGCACCTGGCGTTTTGTGCCGCAGGCTTCTGCCGCGAAGAAGGCAGAGGAGACCCTGAAGATTTACGCGCCGCTCGCGCACCGCCTGGGCTTGAACACGATTAAGTGGGAACTGGAGGACCTCTCCTTCGCCGCCATGAGCCCGGAGATTTACGCCGAGATGGTGCGCATGGTCGGCGAACGCACCCCCGCCCTCGAAAAGTTCCTGAACGAGGCGCGCACCAAGATTACGGACCGCCTGAAAGAGGTGGGCATCGACGCGACCGTGACGGGCCGCCCGAAGCACTACTATTCGATTCATCAGAAGATGAAGACGAAGGGCCGCAGCTTCGACGAGATTAATGACATCCTCGCCGCGCGCATCATGGTTGAGGAAGAGGCGGAATGCTACACCGTGCTCGGCCACGTGCTGTCCCTGTGGCCGTCGATGACTGGCCGTTTCAAGGACTACATTAAGAACCCGAAGAACAACAACTACCAGTCGCTGCACCTGACCGTGTACGGTCCGGGCAACCTGCCGCTTGAGATTCAGATCCGCACCTACAAGATGCACGAAGAGGCCGAGTACGGTGTGGCTGCGCACTGGCGCTACAAGGCGGCATCGCGCGGCGAGAAGGTTGCGCCTCGCGCAGGCGCGCCCGCGAAGGACCCGAAGGAGCCGAGCACCCAGACCTCGGCGATGATGAACGTCGGCATCCTGCAGTCTATTGCCGAGATTTCGAACTCCAACCCGGAGTCGGAGAAGTTCTACGAGTCGCTCGCTGACACCCTTGACACCGACGAAATCGTGGTCCTTACCCCCAACGGCGAGGCAATCGCCCTGCCCAACGGATCCACCCCCGTGGACTTCGCCTACGCCATCCACAGTGAGGTCGGCGACCGCACCGTCGGCGCGAAGGTCAACGGCCGCCTCGTGCCGCTGCACACGGTCCTGCCCACCGGCGCCACGGTCGAAATTATGACCACGAAGAACGAGGACGCCGGACCCAGCGAGGACTGGCTGAAGTTCGTTCGCTCCTCACGCGCTCGCACGAAGATCCGCCAGTACTTCGCGAAGGAACGCCGCCTGGAGGCGCTGCTCGCCGGCCGCGAGATGCTCACCAAGAGCATGCGTAACAGTGAGCTGCCGCTGCAGAAGATGATGAGCCCGGAGATCATGACTCAGGTGGCTCAGCTGCTGCACAAGAATGATGTGGCGTCGCTGTACCGTGCGATTGGTGAGCACGAGATCGCGCCGAAGCAGGTCATTGACACCCTCGTTGAGGTGCACCGCGGCGACGAGCCGGCACCCGAGGTTGAGGTCAGCGACTTTGACGAGACGCTGCTGAAGTCGACCCGCAAGGCGATTGGCGATAACGGCGTGATTGTGCCGGGTGCTGAGGGCGTGCTGACGAAGATTGCGCGCTGCTGCACCCCGGTCCCGCCGGATGACATTATCGGCATTGTGACCCGCTATAACGGCATTTCGGTGCATCGCCGTGACTGCCCGAACATGCGTAACGCTGACGAGGAGCCGCGCGTGACGACGGTCGAGTGGGCGTCTTCGCCGACCGCTACGTACCGTGTGCAGATTCAGGTGGAGGCGCTGGACCGTAAGGGCCTGCTGAGCGACCTGATTCGTGCGATTTCTGAGTCGGGCGTGAACATTCTGGATGCGCGCGTGCACACTTCGGAGGATCGTACCGTGGTGGACCGCTTCGCCCTGGAGCTGGGTGACCGCTTCATGCTGGAGCACGTGCTGAATGTGGTCCGTAACGTGACGGGCGTGTACAAGGCGTACCGCCTGACCGGCGCGAAACCCTCGGAAGCGTAGGCTCTTTAGAAATATCCTTCATGTGTTGATTTTGGGGTGCTGGTTTTTGTACTCTGGAGTTAACCGTTCGGCCCGCTACTCTTGATGGAGTAGACGGGCCGGATTTCTATTTTCTGGTCTTTACACTGAGAAGCCACATGTGTTCCGAACACATGTGGCTTTTCGCCGTTTAGGGGAGGGGCGGGGAACTTTCGATAGGTTAGTGTCTTCACTACGGGTTAAAGACTCACGGCGAAGACACTAACCTATCGAAACGGCCAGTTACCTGCCGCCGGTGAAGATTCAGTCATGACTTAGCGTCTTTGGCGATGGTTAAAACCCCAGTCCAGAGTCACTAACTCATTACCGAAAACACTAAGTCATTACCGGATCCCGCCTATCCGGTGCAGAACCCAAATTCGGTCATGGTTACAGATTTGTGCCATGGGTTAGTGTCTTTGGTCGTAGTTAAAAACCATGATCGAAGACACTAAACCATGGCACAAAATTCTGCAGGCGCAGCCCCTTATCTTGTCAGGGGTACCCCGTACTTTTGGTGGTAGAGAACGACGACGTGTTCTCGCCCCTCCGCCGAGCGACCAAAGGAGCCCCCTCATGTACACGGTTGGTTACTACAATGACGAAGACTTCCGCGCCTTCTACTCCGGTCAGGACGCCGCCAACATTGACGATTTCTTCACTGACAACGGCGAATACCTCATGGTGTACCTGCCGGAGGTGACCGACCGTGAGTTCCTTGCCGGCCTCCGCTACGGTAATGGCTGTGACGCTCTCTGCCAGAGCGGATACGCCCTTGACGAGGCGGAAGAGGCCCTCCGCGACATGTATGCGCTCGCCGTGTAGCCCGCCCACGCCAGGTATCCCAGTGATGGGGGATCATGGCGTCTTTTTGTGCCCAAACGCCACTACATGTGGTCATGTGGGTCAACGGGATGCAAACGACTGTAAACGTCCTGTAGGGTGGTGACTGTAGTGTTCCATGGCGCACCGATGCGTTTGTTGGACGCGCTACAGGGCTGTTTTTCTTCCAGCGGTCGTTTTGACTGTGAAAACTAGCCCGACACACGAACTTTCACCGAACAAATAGGAGTGTCCTTCATGGCATCTCGTATCATCAACCGCCGCGCAATGCTGAGCGGCGGTGCACTTGTAGGCCTTGGCGCCTTGCTTGCGGCCTGTGGCCAGCAGGCAAATAACGAGGCGGCATCATCGACCGCTGCGCCGAGCGAGACGACCTCGGCTTCTGCGGCGGTGTCTGAGTCGCCCTCTGCGAGCGCAACTCCGTCTACTGTCCGAGGCTACTCCGGCGGATCCAAGGCACCCGACGGTGAGTACCGCAAAGCAGATTCGAAAGGTCCTGCGCAGAACGTGCCCAAGCCTCCGGCTCCCGAAGAGGGTTACCGCGAGAAGTCTATCTCTGGTTTGGAGAAGACGATTCGCGCCTGGGCCAATTGGCGCAATTATGCGGTAGAAACTGGAGATTTCACTGAGGTCCGACAATACATAGTACCGTCGCTAAAGTCAGAAGTAAGTTTCTACGATGAGATGAGCAGCCTCTACCGAAAGGGAGGCTGGATTATAGACGGCCATAACGAGTTCGTATCAGAGGAAAACCCTCAGAAGGTAGACGATCAAACTTACCGTTGGAGGGTTTACCGCAAGTGGAATTTCGTTATGTACGTTCAGCCTGACGGTAGCTGGGAAACCCGTGAGAACCGAGAAATAGACAATAATTCCTGGGAACTTTCCTGCGTATATGCAGATAGCCGCTGGCTCATAACTGGTTTGAAGAAAATCAACAAAGCCAGCTAAAAATCACCTTCACCGATACGAGGAATGTATTTCTATGACTTCCCTTTTTCTTACTCGCCGAGCGTTGTTGAGCGGCGGCACGCTGCTGGGCATGAGCGCGCTGCTTGCGGCGTGCGGTCAGCAGGCGGCTAACGAAGCGGATGCCCCGGCGTCCTCAACCACAGCAACGCCGAGCGAGACTGCCTCGGCTTCTGCGGCAGCTTCTGAGTCGCCTTCGGCGAGTGCCACCCCGTCTACTGTCCGAGGCTACTCCGGCGGCTCAAAGGCCCCCGACGGTGAGTATCGCCCGGCTGATAAGTACGGTCCGGCGCAGAATGTACCGAAACCCACCGCGCCCGAAGACGGGTACAACGAAAAGTCTCTAGAGGGCATGCGCAAGACGATGGATGCCTGGATCTTGTGGGGTAATTACGGTACTCAAACCGGCGATTACTCAATGGCTTTCAAGTTCATGTCCCCTACTTTTGAAGACGAACGTAAGGCCTATACAGGCGTCGAGGACCTTTACAAAAGCGGCGGATGGGTTATTGGTGGCATAAACCATTATCTTGCTGACGGTAACCCCTGGTCAGAAGATGGTGAAACCTACTTCTGGAAAGCCTATCGCGAGTGGGACTACGAGACTTATGTTGAATCCGACGGTAGCTGGCGCAAATGGAGTAATGACGATAAGACCGATGACACTTTTAAATTTGAGCTGAAGCATAACGGTCAGAAATGGGAAATCATGAATTATGAACCTGTCGATGACTAGCCTCTCCACGCGAGCCTAAAAGTCCGTACCCCGCAGACCCCCGCATCCCACAGACAGCAGGCACGCAGAAGCCACATGTGTTTCGAGAAGCCACCAAAGAAGTGGCTTTTCGAAACACATGTGGCTTCTCGGCGTTAATCTAGACAAGTAACCCGGGGCGCCAGCCTCTATCAGCCAGCACCCCGGGCACTACCCGTCCGGCTAAAACTCCGGCTAGAACTCCGGCTAGACCTTAGTTGCCGAAGCCCTGCAGGGTTGCTGCCCAGGCGCGGCGCGCCTCCAGAGCTTCCTTGGCCTTGGCGATCTTCTTGGAGTCGCCGCCTTTCTCGGCTGCGGCGAGCTCCGCTTCCAGCTCGGCGAGGGAATCCTCGATCTGTGCGAGCAGGGAGTTCGCGCGTGCCGCCTTGGCGGGGTCGTTGCGCTTCCACTTTGCCTCTTCGGCGCCGTTGATTTCGTCCTGAATACGGCGCAGCTCGCCATCCACACGGCGCAGGTCGTTGCGGGGTACGCGGCCTGCCGCATCCCAGCGGTCCAGGATCTTCTCGAAGGCTGCCTTCGCGCCCTCGATGTCCTCGACGGGCAGGAGTGCGCGTGCTTCTTCGAGCAGTGCTTCCTTGACCTTGAGGTTTTCGGCGTAGACTGCGTCCTGCGCTGCTTCGGCTTCGTTGCGGGCGTTGAAGAACAAGTCCTGTGCCGCGCGGAAGCGTGCCCACAGCTTGTCGTCTTCGCGACGGTGGCCGCGGGGTACCTGCTTCCAGGCACGCATCAGGTCGCCGTATACGCGGGAAGTCTCAGACCAGTCAGTCGAGGTGGACAGCTCTTCCGCACGTGCAATCAGCTCTTCCTTGGCGCGCTTGATGCGTGCGTTGCGGTCGTCGAGCTGAGAGAAGTGTGCGCGGCGGTTGCGGTCGAAGGTGGTGCGGGCTGCACGGAAACGCTTCCACAGCTCGTCCTCTACGCTCTTTGCCAGGTGAATTTCGCGCTGTGCCTTCTTCCACGCTTCGAACAGTTCGTTCATGCGGGAGTGGGAGTTCTTCCAGTGGATCTGGTCGGGGTCCTGGCCGGCGATCTGCTCGGCTTCCGCGACGATTTCTTCGCGGACGGCGAGGGCGCGTTCACGGTTTTCGGTGCGTGCCTGCTGCTGCTTTTCGCCGAGTTCAGCGATCTGCTCTGCGAGGGAGATGAGGCGCTTCTGCAGGCCGGAGTAGTCGCCGACCATGTTGCGCACACCGATCTGTGCACCGATGGAGGTGATGCCCTTCTGCAGGTCTGCGGCGGGGGCGTTGTTGGCGAGGCGGGATTCGAGCAGGGCAACCTGCGCCTCGACGTTTTCAAACTTGCGGGCGAAGTAGCTGAGCGCTTCTTCTTCGGAGGCGCCGGGCAGCTGGCCTACGGCGTATTCTTCGCCGTCGACAATGACGAAGACGTGGCCGTCCTCGGAGACGCGGCCGTACTGGCGTGCCTTTTCGAGGTTTACAGTGTCGTCGGGTTTGGTAGTCACCGCTATAACTCTTTCACTCGGGGGTGCTGGGGGTGGGGCGCCTTTGCGCTGTTCCCCGTGGTGGGCACCCGTTTGGGTGTGCGTGTGCACCTCCTAAGCATAGCCTCTGTGGGGTGTGTGTGAGTAGTGTCTGGTCGTGTTGTGTTGTGGGCGAACCTGCCGGCTGCGGGTTTGTGCGGGTTTGTGTCGGGTGTGCTGGGGGAGTGGGTGCTGTGCTGGGGTGGGTGTTGGTATGATGGGTAGATATGCCCGGAGGTGTTCCGGGGTTTTGTTGTCGAGTTCTTTGTCAAGGAGTATCGCGTATGGCTCGCAAGGCTTCGCTGTCTGGTTTTCCCGAATATCTTCCGGCTGAGCGGTTGGTTGAGAATCATGTTCTGGACACTCTGCGTGAGACTTTTGAGTTGCACGGTTTCTCCCCGATTGAGACTCGTTCGGTAGAGACTATTGAGCAGCTGCTGCGCAAGGGTGAGATTGACAAGGAAGTTTACGCAATTTCTCGCCTGCAGGAGGACGAGGCTGCGAAGGCTAAGGAAAAGCTGGCTCTGCACTTTGATCTGACCGTGCCGTTTGCCCGTTATGTGGTGGAGAACGCCGGTTACTTGAATTTCCCGTTCTCGCGTTACCAGATTCAGAAGGTGTGGCGTGGTGAGCGTCCGCAGGAGGGTCGTGCCCGCGAGTTCACTCAGGCTGATATTGACGTGGTTGGCGATGGCGAGCTGCCGTTCCGTTACGACGTGACCTTGGCGTTGGTTGTTGTTGATGCGCTGTCGAAGCTGCCGATTCCTGAGTTCAAGCTGCGTGTGAATAACCGCAAGCTGGCTGAGGGTTTCTACCTGGGCTTGGGTTTGACTGATACTGCGGCTGTTCTGCGTTCTATTGACAAGCTGGAGAAGATTGGTGCTGAGCGTGTGGCTGAGGAGCTGCAGGCTGAGGCTGGTGCGAGCGCGGATGCGGCCGCTGCCGCCCTGGAGCTGGCGCAGATCCGCACTGAGGATGCTTCTTTCGTGGAGCAGGTGCGTGCGCTTGCCGCGAAGTATTCGGTGGAGCATGAGCTGCTGGATCAGGGTCTTGCTGAGCTGGCTGAGGTCATTGAGGAGGCGGCTCGCCGTGCGCCGGGTAAGGTGCTGGCTGACCTGTCGATTGCTCGCGGCTTGGACTACTACACCGGCACCGTGTATGAGACTGTTCTGGTTGGTCACGAGTCGCTGGGTTCGATCTGTTCGGGTGGCCGTTATGAGTCGCTGGCTTCTAATGGTAAGAAGACGTACCCGGGTGTTGGCCTGTCGATTGGTGTGACTCGTGTGGTGGCTCGTATTCTGTCGCAGGGTTTTGCGCAGGCGAGCCGTAAGGTGCCTTCGGCTGTGTTTGTTGCGCTGACGAATGATGAGGGCTGGTCTGCTGCGAATGATGTTGCGGATGCGCTGCGTGCCCGCGGTATTGCCTGCGAGGTGTCTGCGAATGCGGCGAAGTTCGGTAAGCAGATTAAGTACGCTGAGAAGCGCGGCATTCCGTTCGTGTGGTTCATTTCATCGGATGAGTCGGGTGCCCCGGTTCACGAGGTGAAGGATATCCGTTCGGGTGAGCAGGTTGCTGCTGATCCGGCTTCGTGGATGCCGCCGGCTGAGGACCTGCACGTTCAGATTGTGCGTGCTGAGGGCCTGTAAGTACCTGTCATACCGTAATATCTGGCTGCTGGAGTATTTGGCCACTGCAAGCCTGCATATGGACGTGTACCCGCCTGGTGGGGAGGATGTTGACCTCCCTGCTGGGCGGGTCCTTTTGTCGCGCTTTTTGGTCGCGCGGATTTGTGCTGTGTTGATTTGCGCCATGGGTTAGTGTCTTCAGCCGTGGGTTCTTGATTTGGGTAATGACTTAGTGACTTTGGAGAGGGTCTTTAACCCGTACCAGAGTCACTAAGTCATGACTGAAATCCGTAACTCATGACCGAAAAACTGCAACCTCGCACGGAACACCTCCGCCCGGCTCCTTGGTCTTCGGCTGCCAACCCCGGCTTATTTCAGAAGTAGATTCCGTAAATGGGTCACGACCTCTAGCTCCTTGTTAAAGATGTCTGCCCACGTGAGGTGCACGACCGTCCAGCCGGCGCGGGTTAGGGCACGGTCGCGGGCTGCCTCACGCCGGTCTCTGCCGGGGTGGTCCACGTATTTCTGTTCGCCGTCGAACTCGAGAATGACCCGCGCCTCGGGCCAGGCGAAGTCTACCCGGTAGTTACGACCCTCGCACGAAATCGGGTACTGCGATACGGGGGAGGGTAGCCTGTGCTCCATGAGTAGGCACCGGGTGAGGCTTTCACCAGCCGACTCGCTGGATGCATCCACCGCCTGCGCCAGGAAAGGCCCTGCAGAACCGCCGTACCCGGTGAGGTTTAGTAGAGTCTCGATAACTTCGTGGGGCTCCATCAGTCCCCGCCGCATGATGGAGTCAGCAAGGACCACCGCCTCCCGAAAGGGCATGCTGCGCGCACAATCCTGCAACGTGCGAGCCACCGTTGTAACCATGATGGATGTGCCCGGCAACCTGGTGGCTTCCTCAGGGGTAATGGCGGTTTTATGTCGGTGAATCCGTTCCCGGTCCGTGGCGCAGTGACTGCGGCTGTACGCGTCCAGCATCTGTGGAACGGTCAGCAGGTCAAGGCCCCACAGCACCGCAGCTGATTCGTGTGAAAATACTCCCTGAAACCCCACGAGGTCGGCGGCGATGCATCGCACGCGGAGCCGGTCGTCGGAGTTGAGTTGATTTGCGTTGTGGTTGTAAATGTAGGCTCCTCGTCGAATGCGTTGCAGGGTTCCTCCGGCTATGAGATTACGGAGGCGGCGCGGGCCTATTCCTTTCATGCGAAGTGTGGCTGGGGTGTGCACGAGAGGGTACAGCTCCGCGATACGTGGAATTCCAGACATCTTGATGGGAGCATTTGGGTCTGAGACATGTGATGTCAGAGAGGTTATAGCGTTCATGGCATAAGCCTGACAGTTTTGAGCCAAAGTTACAGGGCTAACCCAAAATCTGTGGATAACTTAGTCGGTTTTGCAGAATGAGTGTTTGTCCACAGGTTGCAGATGTGGGTTCTTGATTTGGGTAATGACTTAGTGACTTTGGCGGGGGTCTTTAACCCGTACCAGAGTCACTAAGTCATGACTGAAATCCGTAACTCATCATCAAAAACCGCTGCCCGTCTCCTCACCTCTGCCTCCGCGTCCTATTTTCTGGTGCCTGACTTGCCCCGACCCGCCATCGACCTGCCCGGAGGGGATACAATATATGAGGCGCACGCAGTGTGCGCATATCATCAACCGCGTGTACCCGGCTACTGTCTATAGTCGTGAGGTGCCCGCTATGAAAGGAATGTCTGTGCTTCGCACTCACACCAACGGCGAGCTGACCGCCGCAAATATTGGAGAGACTGTTACCCTGACCGGTTGGGTGGCTCGCCGTCGCGACCACGGTGGTGTCGCTTTCGTTGACCTGCGTGACCGTGAGGGTGTCACCCAGTGTGTTTTCCACAATGAGGCTGACTTTGAGCACCTGCGCAACGAGTACGTTCTGCGCGTGACCGGTCTGGTGACTAAGCGCCCGGAGGGTAATGAGAACCCGAACCTGGCTACCGGTGAGATTGAGGTTGAGGTGTCCGCCGTTGAGGTGCTGAACACTGCCGCTCCGCTGCCTTTCCAGATTGACGAGCACGTTGAGGTGGGTGAGGAGGCGCGCCTGCGCTACCGCTACCTGGACCTTCGCCGCCCGGAGCCGGCTCGCATCATGCGCCTGCGTTCGGAAGCGAACCGTGCGGCACGCAACCTGCTGGCCGAGGACGGCTACATTGAGGTTGAGACCCCGACCCTGACCCGTTCCACCCCTGAGGGTGCGCGTGACTTCCTGGTGCCGGCTCGTCTGGCTCCGGGTTCTTGGTATGCTCTGCCGCAGTCCCCGCAGCTGTTCAAGCAGCTGCTGCAGGTGGGCGGTATTGAGAAGTACTACCAGATTGCTCGCTGCTACCGTGACGAGGATTTCCGTGCGGACCGTCAGCCTGAGTTCACTCAGCTGGACATTGAGGCTTCGTTCGTTGATCAGGAAGACATCATTGAGCTGGGCGAGCGCATCGTTGAGGCTGTGTGGAACCTGATTGATGTGAAGGTTCCCCGCCCGATTCAGCGCATGACCTACAAGGATGCGATGGAGAAGTACGGTTCGGACAAGCCTGACCTGCGTTTTGGTCTGGAGCTGACTGAGCTGACCGAGTACTTCAAGGACACCACTTTCCGCGTGTTCAAGGCTCCCTACGTGGGCGCCGTGGTGATGCCCGGTGGCGCATCCCAGCCCCGCCGCACCCTGGACGCTTGGCAGGAATGGGCTAAGCAGCGCGGCGCTAAGGGTCTGGCTTACGTTCTCATTCAGGAGGATGGCGAGCTGACCGGCCCGGTGGCTAAGAACATTACTGACGCTGAGCGTGCTGGCCTGGCTGAGGCTACCGGCGCGAAGCCCGGCGACTGCATCTTCTTCGCTGCCGGTGAGGCTAAGGCTTCCCGTGCGCTGCTGGGTGCTGCTCGTGTTGAGATTGGTCACCGTACCGGCCTGATTAAGGACGGCGAGTGGTCCTTCGTGTGGGTTATTGACGCTCCCATGTTCGAGTCTTCTGCTGAGGCTACTGAGTCCGGTGACGTGGCTCTGGGTCACTCTGCTTGGACTGCTGTGCACCACGCGTTCACCTCCCCGAAGCCCGAGTTCATGGATACTTTCGACACTGACCCGGGTTCGGCTCTGGCGTACGCTTACGACATTGTCTGCAACGGTAACGAGATTGGTGGCGGTTCGATCCGTATTCACCGCCGTGACGTGCAGGAACGCGTGTTCGCTGTGATGGGCATTGGTGAGGAAGAGGCTCAGGAGAAGTTCGGCTTCCTGCTGGATGCGTTCAAGTACGGCGCACCGCCCATGGGTGGTATTGCGTTCGGTTGGGACCGTGTCGTGTCCCTGCTGGCTGGCGTTGATTCGATTCGCGAGGTTATTGCGTTCCCGAAGACCGGTAACGGTTACGATCCGCTGACTGCGGCTCCTGCACCGATTACTCCGGAGCAGCGTAAGGAAGCTGGCGTTGATTTCAAGCCGAAGAAGAAGGACGAGGAGTAATCTTCTCTAGTCTTTGGTCGTGCGCCCCGTAGGGGTGTGGGCCTGTGCGGCGTGAACCCGGCGGGCGTTGAGTTGTGCCGGGGTCGCCGTTGAGGGTGGGCTGTGTATTCTGCTGGTGCAGGGTCGCAGCCCACCTTTTGTATCAACTGGCGTGCGTGCCGATTTGTGTACTAACCAAAGGGGGAGGGGAGCATGCGTATTCTGATTGCCGGCCCGAGCGGTAGCGGTAAGACGACGTTTGCGGCGCGGTTGGGGCGCCTCCTGAACATTCCGCATACGGAGATGGACTCGTTGCATTGGGGTCCGGACTGGACTCCGCGCCCTAGTTTTGAGGCGGATGTTCAGACACTCATTGAGCGGCCTGCCTGGATTACGGAGTGGCAGTATCCGCAGGTGCGCGGCCGCCTGCTGGAGCGTGCGGATGTGGTGATTTACCTACGCTATAGCCGTGCGGTGGTCATGTGGCGTGTGGTTCGCCGGACGGTGCGCCGTGCGGTGACGGGTCAGAGGTTGTGGGCTGATAATGTGGAGCCGCCGCTGAAGAATATCCTGCGCGACCCGGACAACATGATTCGGTACACGTGGAGGAGCTACCCGCACGTCGGGGAATTGCTGGCGGAGGCTCGCGGGCAGCATCTGCAGAAGCGTTTTATTGAGTTTCGTACCCCGCGGGCGGCGAACCAGTTTTTGCGTGCCGTGCAGCTGCGCGGCGGGCTCTGAGGCGGCTGCCTCTAGAACTGCGGCTCTCCTAAACCAGCCGCGTCTAAAACAGCCGCCTCTAAAACGGCTACCGAGCGCGGTGTCGAAAGAGATATATGAGCCCGGTGAAGGCCGGCTCCAAGTTGAAAGATGAACCCAGTTGAAAGGTGAACGATGCGAGTAGTTATTCAGCGCGTGACCCGCGCGGCGGTGCGCGTGGCGGGTGAGACGGTCGGCGCGATTGAGCAGCCCGGCTACCTGGTGCTGGTCGGTATCACGCACGGTGACGGTGCGGCGCAGATTGCGAAGCTTGCCGATAAGACCGCGAACCTGCGCCTGCTGGAGGGGGAGAAGTCCCTGCTCGATGAGGGCGCACCCGTGCTGGCGGTCAGCCAGTTCACCCTGTACGGGGATGCGAAGAAGGGCCGCCGCCCCTCCTGGTCTGCTGCTGCGCCCGGTGCTGTGAGTGAGCCGCTGTTCAACGATTACGTTCAGGCGTTGCGTGAGCGTGGCCTGCACGTGGAGACCGGCGTGTTCGGTGCGGACATGCAGGTGGAGCTGGTCAATGACGGCCCGGTGACCCTGATTCTCGATAGTGAGACCCTCTAGGCCGGCGCTTTCGATAGGTTAGTGGATTGTCCCGGGGTTTAAAGCCTTGCCCCGGGGTTTAAAACCCACGGCGAAGACACTAACCTATCGAAACCCCATCGAAAACCCATGTGGCTTCACGCCGCGAGCTAAATCCGCACCCCGCGCCCACCTCCAGATTATGAAACGATAGAGTAAGACTATGGCTGATTCCCTCTTTGACCTTGAGTTGCCCGATGACGGGGACCGCGTGAGCCTGATTGGTGCGCCCGCGGAGCCCGCCTCCTCGCGTGCCTCTGCGTCGCGTGCATATTCTGCGCGTTCGGCGTCTCGTGCGCCGTTGGCGGTGCGTATGCGTCCGCGCACGATTGATGAGGTTCTCGGCCAGGAGCATCTGCTGACTCCGGGTGCGCCTCTGCGCGTGTTGGCGGGGGAGAATGCCGGCCCGGCTGGCCCGTCCTCGGTGATTTTGTACGGCCCTCCGGGTACGGGTAAGACCACCCTGGCACATGTGATTGCGCGCGCGCCGGGCCGTAAGTTCGTGGAGCTTTCGGCGATTACTGCGGGCGTGAAGGATGTGCGCGCGGTCATGGATCAGGCGCTGCTCGACCGCGACATGTACGGCACGACCACCGTGCTGTTCCTCGACGAGATTCACCGTTTCACGAAGGCTCAGCAGGATGCGCTCCTGCCCGGCGTGGAGAACCGCTGGGTGATTCTGGTGGCGGCCACGACCGAGAACCCGTCGTTCAGCATTATTTCGCCGTTGCTGTCGCGCTCGCTGCTGCTGCGGGTTCATTCGCTGGAGCAGTCCGATATTGAGCACCTGATTGACCGTGCGCTGGCTGACCCGCGCGGTTTTGGCGGCGCAGCAGTCATTGACGCGGATGCGCGCGCCCACCTCGCCGCGGTTTCGGGAGGCGACGCTCGCCGCTCCCTGACCTCCCTGGAGGCGGCGGCTGCGATTGCCTTTAGCGAGGCTGAAGCTGCGGGAAATGCCCCGGCAGAAACTGGCCCCGCAGAAACCGGTGCCGAAGAGGCCGAACCTGCCGCACCCGTGCGCATCACCCTGGCGCACGCTACGGAGGCGGTGGACCGCGCCGCGATCCGCTACGACCGTTCGGGCGACCAGCATTATGACGTGGTGAGCGCCTTCATTAAGTCCATGCGCGGCTCTGATGCTGATGCCGCGGTGCACTACCTGGCGCGCATGTTGGAGGGCGGCGAGGATCCGCGTTTCGTGGCGCGTCGCATCATGATTTTGGCGAGTGAGGATATTGGTCTGGCTGATCCGCAGGCGTTGCAGGTGGCGACGGCTGCGGCGCAGTCGGTGGCGCTGGTGGGCATGCCGGAGGCGCGTATTATCCTCTCGCAGGCGGTGATTTATTGTGCGCTCGCGCCGAAGTCGAACGCGGCGTATAACGCGATTAACCGCGCGATTGCGGATGTGCGTGCGGGCGCTTCGGGTCAGGTTCCGGTGCATTTGCGTGATGGTCATTATGCGGGGGCTAAGCAGTTTGGTCACGGTGTGGGGTATGTGTATGCGCATGATGAGCCGGGGCATGTGGCGGCGCAGCAGTACCTGCCGGATACTCTGCGCGGTACGGTTTACTATGAGCCGACTCAGCATGGTTTTGAGCGTACGTTGACGGAGCGTCGTGAGCGTATTCGCCGTATTTTGGATGCGGCTCCGGTGCAGGATACGGCCCGTTAGCTTACGTGGCTCCCATCGAGCCGTCTACTACTTTGAGCGCTGACTACCGGGGGGAGTGGTGCGCCTCGGTAGGAAAGCAACCGTATAGAGCAAGCAGCCGTATAGGGCTGAGTGCAAACAGAAAGCGGTGCGTAGTACCTCGGTAGTACTGCGCACCGCGTCAGAGTTTTGAGTTGTGATAGACGTCTTGACTGTCGGCCTTCCCGGAAGGGCGGACGCCAAGCTTGTTATGGTTTCTAGTCTAGGCTATATGGGGGTCCGATTCAAGCTATTCCCATAAAGACACAGGTTAAAAATAACGAAATGATTACAATCCAACATCCCGGCGCCGCGATTTTTCGGAAAAGTCGCGTCTAAATAGCTCTGACGGGCATAAATAATTCCTGTGGGGGTCGTGTGGGTAACCATCAAAAACCCACATGTGCCGTGATTTGAACCAAAGAATCCCCAAAAGGCTGGTAAAGCCCGGGCGCATCCGGTAAGCTTGACGGGTCTGGCAATTACTATGCCCGCATTTGTGCGAGCGTCAGTAATGTAGCTGCGGGGTACTCTGCCCCGAGCTCTCCGCCCCACCGCCGTACAGCAACGACCGAATCGGTCGCGTACGGATTCCGGCGGGGTCAACCGAGGAGGCCAGTATTCAACAGACCGAGGCCCCACCCGTGAGGGTGCAGGAGCCTCACATAGAAAGGTAGATTGTGGCTAAGCACAACCGCACCCGCCGTACCGTGCGTCAGTCCCGTGCCCTGGGCATTGCACTGACCCCGAAGGCAGAAAAGTACCTCGAGCGTCGTCCTTACGGCCCCGGCCAGCACGGCCGTGCCCGCAAGAAGGCTGACTCCAACTACGCTACCCAGCTGAAGGAAAAGCAGCGTCTGCGCGCTCAGTACAACATCCGCGAGGCACAGATGCGCCGCGCATACCTCGAGGCAAAGCGTACCGAGGGCCAGACCGGTAAGAACATGGTCGAGCTGCTCGAGACCCGCCTCGACGCTCTGGTTCTGCGTGCAGGCTTCGCCCGCACCATTGCACAGGCACGTCAGATGGTTGTTCACCGTCACATCATGGTTGACGGCGTTCGCGTGGACCGCCCCTCGTTCCACGTCAAGCCCGGCCAGCTGATCCACGTTCACCCCAAGGCTGAGAAGACTGCCCCCTTCCAGGCTGCGGCTGCTGGCGAGCACCAGGCAGTTCTGCCCGAGGTTCCCGCATACCTGAACGTTGAGATCGAGAAGCTGCACGCAAAGCTTGAGCGCAAGCCCAAGCGCGAAGAGATCCCCGTGATCTGCGACGAGCAGCTGGTCGTTGAGTACTACTCGCGTCTGGCATAATCTCGATTTTTCGAGAAGCAACCCGTCCTGCACCGTTCGGTGGGGGCGGGTTGTTCCCGTTTAACGCGCGGGTTTTTGGGGCTTATACACTACAGGGCAGTGGTGCTGCTGAACCTGTGAATCTTCCGTCGCTGGGAGTTTCATGAGAGTTTAGGGGGCGCTTGAAGGATTTTTCGACTAAAATAGGGGATTGAACTGTGTATACAGTCCTGAACTGTACGCACAATCCGGCTGTACGCCACGGTGGCGTCCAGCTTTGTACGACTATTGATAAGCATCATGCATTGAGCGGAATGGGGTTATAGATGACCGGCGGAGATATTGCGGGCCTGATTGCAGCAGGAGTTTTTGCGATTCTGGTGGCTCTGCTTGCGCTACCCATTATTCGCCTGACTAAGGTGTTTGATGAGCTTATCGTGACGATTCGTTCGCTGAACCAGAGCACCGGCCCCCTCATTGAAGAGGTGACCCGCACTGTGGTGACCACCAACGAGCAGCTGGAGAAGGTTGACGACATCACCTCGAACGTTTCGGATGCGTCCGCGAACGTTTCTGCGCTGTCCTCGCTGGTGACCTCGACTGTGGGTCAGCCGCTGATTAAGGTTGCGTCCTTCTCGTACGGTGTGCGTCAGGCGTTCCGCGGCGGCAAGACCGGCGATGCACACGGCACCGCTGGCAACACCCACGCTGGTGGTCAGTACGGTTCGGCACAGTCCTCTTACTCTGCAGGCGGTGAGAACTAATGGGTCTGCTTCGTTCAGCTCTTCTGCTCGGCGCCGGCGCGGCGGTTGGTTACTTCGCTTCCAGGCGTGCTGCCTCCGAACCTGCTCAGCGTACCCCCGGCAGCGCCCTGCTCATGCGTGAGCACGGTGAGCTTGCCCTCAACCCGGAGTCTCAGATGGGAAAGTTCTTCGATTCGCCGATTGGCAAGCCCCTGCAGCCGTATGCGTTGCGTGCTGTTGAGTTCGCCGCCCGCGTGCGTGAGGGCATGCAGGAGAAGGAGATGGAGCTCAACGCTAAGGTGGAGCGCCAGAAGCAGGATCTGCGTCCTGGCTCCCTGGATACATGGGACCGCCAGATGAGCTCGGCTGAGATTGAGTCCACGAACCGCCGCCTGGCTGAGCGTGAACTCATTGAGGTGGAGGCTGAGATTGCCTCCTTGGAAGAGGCTCAGAAGCGAGCGCGTGAGCAGCGTATTGCGCGTGACCGTCAGCTCGGTGACGGCTTCTTCAACTAGGTTTTTTAAAGGTGGTGCTTTTGTCCGTTAACCACGGTACGAGACTGGCTCGATTAGCCATTTTGCTCTCGGGCAGGCACCATAGGTCAGTAGACTAATTTAGAATTTCGCACAGATTACTCTAAGGAACGAGATGCTCTCACAGGAGATTTCTAAGCGCTGGATCGATTTCTTCGCTTCCCGCGGCCATACTGTGGTGCCTTCGGCATCGCTGATTTCGAACGAGCCCGGCGCTATGTTCACCATCGCCGGTATGGTGCCGTTCATTCCCTACTTCCTGGGCCGTGAGACCCCTCCGTTCTCCCGCGCGACCAGCGTGCAGAAGTGCATCCGCACCTTGGACATTGAAGAGGTCGGTAAGACTGCGCGTCACGGTACCTTCTTCCAGATGGCTGGTAACTTCTCGTTTGGTGATTACTTCAAGGAGCAGGCGATTCCGTTTGCTTACGAGCTGCTGACCACCCCTCAGGATAAGGGCGGTTTCGGCCTGGATTCGGAGCGCCTGTGGGTCACCATTTATGAGGGTGACGATGAGGCTTTCGACATTTGGCACAACAAGGTGGGCTTCCCGGCTGAGCGTATTCAGCGTATGGGCATGAAGGAAAACTACTGGTCCACCGGTCAGCCCGGCCCCGCAGGCCCCGACTCGGAGATTTTCTACGACCGTGGCCCCGCGTACGGTAAGGAAGGCGGCCCGGCGGCTGACGATGACCGTTACATTGAGATTTGGAACCTTGTGTTCATGCAGTACCAGCGTGGCGAGGGCATCGGTAAGGATGACTTCGAGATTCTGGGTGATCTGCCGAAGAAGAACATCGATACCGGTCTGGGCGTTGAGCGTCTTGCCATGCTGTTGCAGGGTGTTGAGAACTTCTACGAGACCGACCAGGTTCGCCCCGTTCTGGATGCTGCTTCTAAGCTGTCCGGTAAGAAGTACCACGGCTCTGAGTCCGCTGAGGATGAGGGCTACGAGGACGACGTGCGTATGCGCGTGGTTGCGGACCACATCCGCTCTTCGCTGATGCTGATTGCTGACGGCGTGACCCCCTCGAACGAGGGTCGCGGCTACATTCTGCGCCGTCTGATGCGCCGTGCAATCCGTGCGATGCGTCTGCTGGGCGTTACTGAGCCCTGCCTGCCCGTGCTGTTCCCGGCTTCGCGTGATGCGATGAAGGGTGCGTTCCCGTACGTTGCTGACGACTTCGAGCGTATTTCCCGTATTGCGTACGCTGAGGAGAAGGCGTTCCTGCACACCATTGAGACCGGTACTGAGCGTCTGGAAGAGGCTGTTGCTGCCGCTAAGAAGGACGGCTCCAACGCTGTTTCTGGTGCTGAGGCGTTTGCTCTGCACGACACCTACGGCTTCCCGATTGACCTGACCCTGGAGATGGCTGCTGAGGCTGGCGTGAAGGTGGATGAGAAGTCCTTCCGCGAGCTGATGGCTGAGCAGCGTCACCGTGCGCAGGCTGACGCTAAGGCGAAGAAGGGCGCGTTCGCTGACCTGTCCGAGCTGCGTAAGCTCGTGGACGAGCGCGGCTCCATCTTCACCGGTTACACCGAGCTGCGTACTGAGACTAAGCTGCGTGCAATCCTGGTGGACGGCGTTTCCGTGCCCGCCGCTAAGGCTGGCGACAAGATTGAGGTTGTCCTGGATGAGACTCCGTTCTATGCGGAGGCTGGTGGCCAGGCAGCTGATACCGGTGTCATTACCGGCAACGGCTTCGTCATTGACGTTCAGGACGTTCAGCAGCCCGTGAAGGGCCTGAGCGTTCACCGCGCCGTTGTGCGTGAGGGCGAGGTTCACACCGGTGCCGATGTTGTGGCACAGGTTGATGTTCAGCGCCGCCGCGACGGTGAGAAGGCACACTCCGGTACCCACATTATTCACGCTGCCCTGCACCAGGTGCTCGGCAACGAGGCTACTCAGCGTGGCTCTTTCAACAAGGAAGGCTACCTGCGCTTCGACTTCGCGTGGGGCGAGGGCCTGTCCGAGTCCGCTAAGCGTGAGGTTGAAGAGGTTGCTAACCTCGCGATCCGCGATAACCACGAGGTGATTACCCGTGAGATGCCGCTGGCTGAGGCTAAGGCTCTGGGCGCTATGAGCCTCTTCGGCGAGAAGTACGGCGACGTGGTGCGCGTTGTTGAAATCGGCGGCGAGTTCTCCCGCGAGCTGTGCGGTGGTACCCACGTTGGTTCGTCCGCTGAGATTGGTTCGCTGACCCTGCTGACTGAGAGCTCTGTTGGCTCCGGTAACCGCCGTGTTGAGGCTCTGGTGGGTCTGGATTCCTTCAACCACCTGGCTGCTGAGCGTACCCTGGTGAACCAGCTGACCGGCCTGATGAAGGTTCAGTCCTCCGCTGATCTGCCGGAGAAGATTAACCAGACTTTGGCTAAGCTGAAGGCTGCTGAGAAGGAACTGGCTCAGCTGCGCCGCGAGAAGCTGCAGGCTGAGGCTGGCAAGCTGCTGGAGAACGCACAGACCATCGGTTCTGTTCGCGTTCTGGCGCATGACGCTGGCGAACTGGACGCTAACGGCGTTCGTGACCTGGCTCTGGATCTGCGTTCGCGCTTCGGCTCCGAGGCCGCGGTTGTTGCTGTGGTGGGTGTGGCTAATGGCCGCCCCGTCATCCTGGTGGCAACCAACGAGGGTGCTCGTGAGGCTGGCGTGAAGGCTGGCGCTCTGGTCCGCGTCGCTGCCGGTGTTCTCGGCGGCGGTGGCGGCGGTAAGGACGACGTCGCTCAGGGTGGTGGCCAGGACGCATCCAAGATTGGTGCTGCACTGGACGCTGTCCGCGACGCTATCGCACAGGCTCAGGCCTAAACATGGCAGAATTCCAGCGCGGAGTGCGGATGGGTGTCGATGTGGGTAACGCCCGCGTCGGCACCGCCCTCAGCGACCCCGACGGTATTCTCGCCACCCCGCTCAAGACGCTGCGCCGCGACGCGAAGAAGAACTCTGACCGCCGCGTTCTGCGCAAGCTGATTGAGGTGAACGAGGTGGTGGAGGTTTTCGTCGGGCTTCCGAAGACCATGCGTGGTGGGGATTCTCCCTCCACGGAGATGGCTCGGGAGTACGCTCAGGCTCTGCGCTCCGAGCTGGATGCCGAAGAGAAAACACACATTAACATTTGGCTGGTGGATGAGCGACTCACCACCGTGAGCGCTCACCGTGCACTGCACGAGGCTGGGGTTTCCAGCCGAGATTTCAAGACTATGGTTGACCAGGTGGCGGCTGTGAACATTTTGCAGTACAGCCTGGATGCCCTCAAAGCGGGGCAGTCCGTAGCCGGGTACAAGGTGAGCGATCCGGCCCACGAAGAAAACCGACCGTCCGAGTCAGAAGGGACCACGGTCGGTGCCGTCAACGAAACGGAGAACCTTCAGTGACCGAACAGAATAAACATCCCGAAGAGAGCGGGCTCGACCTCTTTAGGCCGACAGCCGAGGATGAACGTAAGGGCATCACCGGCATCACGATGGAACAGGAAATCGTGTCGGTGGCTACGTTGCGTGCGCGTAAGCGCCGCCGCCGCGCCATCATGCTGAGCGCTATTTCCTTGTTTGTGGTGGCTCTGGTCATCATTTCGGGTGCCTTGATTACTCGCTATGACCCGTTCAAGACTCGTGACTACTCGGGTGGCGGCAATGGTACGACCGTGACGTTCACGATTCGTTCTGGCCAGTCCACCGCGCAGGTGGCGCAGGAGCTTGAGGCGGCGGGCGTCATTGCTGATGCTGATAAGTTCCTTGAGGTGTACACCAAGGAGAGCAAGGGTAAGTACTTGCAGCCTGGCACCTATGAACTGCAGCAGCACATGAGCAGCTCGAGCGCGATTACGACCATTATTGATGCGAACAGCAACGTTCTGTACCTGGCGATTCCGCAGGGTAAGCGCGTGAGCGAGACCATCGATCTGATTGTTTCTGGCTCCGATGGCGCGTTCACCCGCAAGCAGGTTGAGGACGCGGTCAGCAACTACACCCAGTACGGTGTGCCGAGCAACTTCCCCTCGATTGAGGGTTGGCTGCACCCGGGTGAGTACCGCTTCCCGAAGGACACCGACATCAAGAAGGTCATTCAGACCATGGTCGATAAGACCAAGGCCGACCTGAAGGAAGCCGGCGTGAGCGGCGACCAGAAGACCTTCGAGGTTCTGACCATCGCCTCCATCGTGGAGCTTGAGGCTCAGCCGAAGGACTACGTGGCGGTTGCAGGCATCATTGAGAATCGTCTGAACAACCCCGATGGTGAGACTTCGGGTCTGATCCAGTCGGATGCGACCGTGACCTACGGTCTGGGTGTCCGCTCGTACCACCTGACTGAAGAGCAGAAGGCCGATAAGAGCAATAAGTACAACACTTATGCGAATAAGGGTCTTCCGAAGGGTCCGATTGGTTCCCCGCAGCTGGCTTCGATTAAGGCTGCTGCGGCTCCTGAGAAGAACCCGTACTACTACTGGGTGACTGTGGACCTGGATTCCGGTGAGACTAAGTACTCCCGCACGTATGCTGAGCACCAGCGTTACGTTGAAGAGTACAACCAGTGGTGTTCTAAGCACCCGAACCGCTGTAGCTAATCGGTTTAGCCGGTAGCTATGATTCGGTAGCTTCGGCGTGAAGGTTCCTTGCTGAGGCGGGTACCGCCTCCACGAGAGTGGGGGAGGTGCCCGCCTTTGCTGTACCCGGATGTTGGGGGTGCTCGGTTGTTGGGCTATACCTGAATATTGGTTTGTCCCTTAAAATGGGTAGAGTGCGCCTATGAACGCGGGTTCGTGGCGTGCGTGTCCGCAAGCCCGCAAGCCCCGAGCGTTGAGTGTTGAGAGTGTTCCCCAGCGTTGAGAGCGAGAGAGTATCTATCGATGAAGACTGAACCGTACCGCGAAGCCCCGTATCTTCGCCGCGCCTACGTGCTGGGGCACCCTATTGCGCATTCGCTGTCGCCTGCGCTGCATCGTGCCGCGTATGACTTTTTGGGTGAGCAGAATTTGGGTTATGATCGCCGCGATACTCTGCCCGATGATTTGCCGGCGATTATGCACGGTGTGCGCCACCCGGACGGTACGGAGGACGCCCCGTATATTGCGGGTCTGTCGGTGACGATGCCGTTGAAGACCGCAGTTATCCAGTATTGCGATGAGCTGAGTGAGACTGCCCGAGTGACCGGTGCGGTGAACACGGTGTATCCGCGTGGCGAGAAGGTGCTGGGACATAACACTGATGTGATCGGCATTGTGAACGCGCTGCGCCACGCCGGTTTGGAGCCGCAGCCATTCAAGGATTCTGCCGCGATTGTGGGTGGGGGAGCGACCGCTATTTCCGCCCTGACCGCACTGCATCAGCTGGGGTATTCCCGTGTGAGCGTGTACGCCCGTTCTCTGCATAAGCTCGGTAGCGTGCAGGAGGCGGCGGACCGCCTGGGCGTTCAGCTGGAGCAGATTGCGCTGGCTGATTTGCCGAAGAATCTTGCTGAGCGCGGTCATCACCCGGTGGTGTCTACTCTTCCTGCCCATGCGGCGGATGAGTGGGCGAGCCAGCTGAGCGGGCTGAAGGGCGCCTCCGCAACGCACCGACCGGTACTGCTCGATGTTGCGTATAACCCGTGGCCTTCGGCGCTGGCGAGCGCTTGGGAGGCGAACGGCGGCACGGTGGTTTCCGGTTTGGAGATGCTGCTCTATCAGGCGGTGGAGCAGGTTCTGCTGTTTACTGACCGCACCCTGTCTGAGGGTGAGCTGCTGGGCCTGGTGAATGCGATGTGTGCGGCGGTTGATCTGCCGCCTCGTGCTTCCGTTTCGTGAAAAAAGAGTGCTTTCACTCGCTCAGTAAACAGGCATTTTATACACTATTTATACACGTGAAGAATTATTATTCCTTCCTCCTGCGCTGCGGTGCGGGTGCGATGAAAAGAGGTTAACCTATGGCCCTGCGTTGGCTCACTGCCGGAGAATCCCACGGCGAGGCGCTCGTCGGCATTATTGAGGGCGTACCCGCCGGTGTGGAACTCACCAGCGATATGGTGCGTGACGCCCTGGCTCGCCGCCGCCTCGGCTACGGCCGCGGTGCCCGCATGAAGTTCGAGGAGGACCGCGTGCGCATCCTGGGCGGTGTGCGTCACGGCCTGACTCAGGGCGGCCCGGTCGCGATTGAGATTGCGAACACCGAGTGGCCCAAGTGGACTGACGTGATGAGCTCCGATCCGGTGGATCCGAAGCTGATTGAGGGTCGTGCGCGTAATGCTGCGCTGACTCGTCCGCGCCCCGGTCACGCTGATTTTACGGGTATGCAGAAGTACAACTTCTCTGAGGCTCGCCCGGTGCTGGAGCGCGCCTCCGCACGTGAGACTGCGACCCGCGTGGCTCTTGGCGTGGTTGCCGCCCAGATTTTGAAGGCTCTGGGTGTTGAGCTGGTTTCTCACACCGTGGCTGTGGGTGGCGTGCACGCTCCCGAGGGCGCCCCGGTGCCTTCGCCCCGCAACGTTGAGCAGCTGGACGCTGACCCGCTGCGCTGCTTCGATAAGGCTACCTCCGACGCGATGGTTCAGCGTGTGGACGAGGCACACAAGGACGGCGAGACTCTCGGCGGTGTGGTTGAGGTGCTCGCGTACGGTATGCCTCCCGGACTGGGTTCGTACGTGCACTGGGACCGCCGCCTGGATGCGCGCCTTGCCGCAGCGCTGATGGGTATTCAGGCGATTAAGGGCGTTGAGGTGGGCGACGGTTTCGCGACCGCTGACCGCCCCGGCACTGCCGCTCACGACGAGATTTCCATCGGCGAGCACGGCGTGACCCGCGATACCAACCGCGCAGGTGGTATTGAGGGCGGCATGAGCATTGGCGACCTGCTGCGCGTGCGCGCGGCAATGAAGCCCATTGCGACCGTGCCGAAGGCTCTGAAGACCATTGACACCTCCACCGGTGAGGAGGCTCGCGCCCACCACCAGCGTTCGGACGTGTGTGCTGTTCCCGCCGCCGGCGTGGTGGCGGAGGCTATGGTCGCTCTGGTGCTCGCTGAGGCGGCACTGGAGAAGTTTGGCGGCGACTCGATTGGTGAGACTCGCCGCAACATGGATTCCTACCTGGACGCTATCCCGGCGTCTCTGGCGTGGGAGTCTAACGTGGCTGGTTGGGACGCGTAGTGCCCCTTCCGGCGGAGTCAGAGGGCCGCGGCACGAAGGGTCGCGGTTCCGGGGAGGTTTCTGTGGAGCAGGGTGTTCGCCCGGTCGCTTCGAGCCCCCTTGCGCGTATTGCTGCGGCAACGCAGCGTGCGCGAGGGGGCGCTTCGCCGCGCCCGGAATCTGGAGTGTCGGAGCCCGGTGTGTCGGAATCCGT
>FLSK01003032.1_pt1 | contig 60790 bp, 80 predicted proteins | sample 1550541 | NCBI WGS metagenome assembly FLSK01 (sample SAMEA4031773, study PRJEB14383) | metagenome | biome: human; feature: oral; material: saliva | place: Philippines | collected 2014
GTGTTGGTGAGAACTATGTTGCTTACCACGCAGGTAACTATCCAGTAAACCAACGCTCTATTGGTATTGAGCACTTAAACAACACAGTAGCTCCTACATGGACGATTGCTGAAGAGACTTACAGAAACTCAGCTAAACTCATTAGAGACATCTGTGAACGTTATGGTATCCCTATTGATAGGCAACACATTATCAAGCATGGTGAGGTATCAGCTACAGGATGTCCTGGTGGTATTGATATTGATAGACTTGTGGCTATGGCTAGAGGAGCTGAATATGTAACTCCTGCTAAGGCTACACCAAGACCTACTTCTGCTCCTGGTAAGATGCAACATGCTTATCATGTAGATGACTTGAAGTATGTTAATGGTTTGTGGCAAGTCTACTGTAAAGAGCTTGTACCAGTTGACATGGATTGGACTGATAATGGGATTGCTGTAGAGGATATCATTATCACAGATAAAAACGGAGTTAAACAGGCTAATCAGATCACTGAAGTGGGTAAGTACTTTGTGTTTGACCAAACTGCTACAGCCGATACAGGCTATGGAGATGTTGGTTCAGGCGGTTACTATTGGAGAAAATTCAGACTGAGAACTTCAGGAGAAATTTGGCTATCAGCTTGGAACTTAAACCACTTATTGTTTGGTTAAGGGGATGGGGTTAATCCCCTCCCTATTTTATTTTGGAGGAACTATGGAAGATATCTGTAAACACAAGGATTGTTCCTGTGAGAATGTAGGTATAGGAGATTGTGTCAAACTACAAGAACTAAATGACCTACAAATTAGACCAAAGATGAGAGCTATTCTTAAGGCTGAGTGGTGTAACCTACCTGATGCTATTCGAAGAGCTTTCTATGGAGTTTGGTGTGTATTAAAGAATATTATTAATCAGTTGTGCTATATCTTGTCTAAACTTGAGTGCTTAGAGTCTAAAGTAGATAAGCTATGCTCTATTGCTAAGTGTCAAGATGAGAGAATTTCAGGTCTTGTGGGACACATTAAGGGTAAGATGCTTGAAAATGTAGTCTTTGGTATGAAGGGTGTAGGTACTTCTGCAAATTCTGCTGGATATGGAGATACTTTCACATCTGTGACTGTCCAACAAAATGGTGACTTTGCTATTGTATGGAACATGGTTTATGCAGGTAGAGAAGTAGGTAGAGGAACTATCACAGGTAAAGTTTCCCACATGTACACTATGAATGAGGATGGATCTGTTAAAGCTCATGTGTCTAGAGTTGACTTTGACCAAGTTAAGTATGTAGGTGATGGGGGTAGCTATGGTAACAATGCTACATTCTCTATCCAAGACACAAATGGAAGAACTGTATGGACTAAATCTTACCAAGCAGGATCAAGCTTTACAGAAAAACCTGGATCAATCTCCATTGGTAAAGAAACAGTTCTTAGACCACAAGGAGGTAGCACAGGGGATATCTTGCTATTCAAGACACTAGACCAGTGGGATTATGACCCTACATCAAGTGATGTGAGAGCTACCTATGTAAATAACAACTCACCTCTACCTAAAGTTGAAGGCTGTGTTATTGACTGTGATAACTGCTAGGAGGTTATATGCTAGATTACTGCCCTAATTGCAGATGCAAAATTAGGTTCTATAAGGCACATGAATGTGATAAGATGAAACATGATCTTGCTGATAGCATTAAGCTTGCAGGAGATGTTATTGCATCAGGTGATGAGTGTAAACTTAAAGAGAACACTACACACGGTATCTTTCGTATATGGTGTGTGATTAAGAACATTATTGAGATCATCTGTGATATAATTAAACGTATGAAGTGCTTACAGCGTAAAGCACAAAAGGTTTGTGAAGTACAGCATTGCTTAGCTGATAGAATTGAAAGTGTCAATAGATTCATTGGTGTGTACAACTCAGATCAGGCTAGTAAACCATCTCCTGACCAATCAAATTGGGAAGCTGAGAAGAGAAGACTTGAGTCTGATTATCAGGCTAGCCTAAATGGTTATAATGCTAGAAGGGCTGAATATGAAAGAGCCTTACAAGCATATAATAATAGTAACTCTAACTATGCTTCTGCTCTTGCTTCTTACAATGCTAGAAAAGCTGATTATGAGAGAAGAAAACGTGAGTATGAAGCAGGTAACAACCAACAAGGAGGAGCTACTAAGTGGCAAGAAGCTTGGGGTACATTCCAACGTAATGGTGCACCTCTAGATGTTGCTATGGGTGGATCACCTAACGGTAGTGTTCAAGGTATTGACCTCAGTGAAGCTCACAGAAATGGTTATGGTCAAGGTATTGGGTTCACTTCTAAGAATAATGAAGGTACTATTGTAGATATCCAATTAAACCTCTTAGGATACTCCTATGAGGCTGGTGTTGGAGGAAGACTACAAGGATGGTATGTTCAGTATGGAGGTACTTATGACTGGTACTTTGATGTATATGCTTCAACTGATGGTGGTAACAACTATTCAGTAGTACAGAAGGATATTCTACTTGCCAAGCATGCTGATACACAAAAGCTTGCTTATGAGCCTAACTGGCATCTATCAACTATTAAGTGGAATAAGACATTCACTAACTTGCCTGCTAACTTTACTCACTTGAAAGTAGAGGTAAGAGGAAGTAATCCAGGGGATAGACACCAAAATGTGTACACAAGAGAGCAAATTATTAGAGCACCTTTCCCTCCATTCACTGAACAACCCCCTGTGAACAATGCTACCAAACCTAAACCATTTAATGAGCAACTTCCTCAAAGACCTACTATTCCTCCAAAACCTGAGAAGAAAGTAGAGACAATTCCTTTGATTAAGGGAGGATGTGACTTAATGGATTGTAAGTTTGACTGCTTTATTGATGATAAATAGGAGAAATTATGTCAGATTGTATTAACTGTCAATGTGAAGAGATTGTACCAGGATCAACCGCCTGTGCATCTCTTAAAAAGCAAAATGATGACAGAATTAAACTACATTCCCTTGTGCTAAGGGATACAACTCTTTGTGACCTACCTGAGCAGACTTCTAAAGCCTTCTATTCACAGTGGTGTTTTAATAAGAATCTAACTTCACAAGTATGTTGGTTAATGAATAATAGCTCAGGAGGTAAAACTTATAAAGCAGGTAAGGATATTAGTATCTCAAATGATGGAGTTATCTCATTCACAGGTACTATCCCAACACCTTCACCTGCTTATAATGATGCTGACCTTAGAGCTGAGAATACTAGACTTAAAAATGCTTTGATGAAGATCATTAACAACCTTACAGCTAGTGGAGCTTGGCAAGGTGGGTTAGAAGGAGACTTCGTTCCTAGAAGAAATATTGCCACAGGTAATATTAACTTGTTCTCTAACACAGTGGATAGTGACTTCTTCATCCGTACTAATAATGGTAAAACAGAAAATGACTTGGCAGGAGGTATTAACTAATGGGATGTACAACTTGTAGTGGAAACCCTAACACATGGTGCACTCAGTGTATGCCTGCTGAGGACACTTGGATAGCCCCTGTGGATAAACTACCTGATGTGTTTATGGGAGATAGAGATCACATGTATCTTCTTCCTAATGGAGACCTTTATATCCTTTCTCCTGATAGAACTAGATGGATCAAGGTTAATGGTCAAGGTGGAGGAGTCACTTATGATGATACCGCTGTGATTAATAGACTAAAAGCTCTAGAAGGTAAAACAGATAACTTCATTTCAACTGTGGGTGTATCTAGAAATGGTAATAGAGTCAAACTTACCTATACACTTGTTGATGGTACTATCAAGGAAGTTGAGTTTGAGGATAAGGATACTGTAGCTTTAGCCTATGACGATTCTGCCTTGAAGGCTAGAGTTAAAGCCCTAGAGGACAAGCCTGTGACACCTACTGGTGTGAATACTTTCTTTGCTAAAGGTGATATCTCAGGTAATGGTAACTCACAGAACGTAAGGATCACAAAAGATAAGCTTGTAAACGCTGACACTATTAAAGTAGGTGACACAGTAGTTGATCACTATTGGAATAAAGAACTATATAATATTGGCATGTTTAAAGTAGCTTCTGTGGATGGTAACACTGTTACTATAAATGGTGTGAATGACCTAACTTATAATCACCCTAAACAATCTTTAACTTTATCTGATAGAGTTTTATCAATCTCAGATGGTAATTCTGTTACTCTACCTAGTGATAACCAAACTCTTACACTTAATGGTAATACTCTTAGCATTTCTAATGGTAACTCTATTGAACTACCTGCTAATGTAGAGCCTAAAGTATATAAGGCTAAGGGTAATGGTCTATTCTTAGATGCTGATGGAACATTCCATCTTGAGATGGCTAAAGATACTAGTAGACAAATTCCTTACAATACAAAAAATGGAGGGCTTTTCCAAAAATTAACTCCTAATAATAGGGAAGTTTTTAAACCTAGCTTTAATTATGACTCACTAGATAATCAATTCTATTTTGTTGCCAATGATGGTACAGTTCGTCGTGATGCTATACTAGAAGCAGGTCTACTTTTAGATTATGCAGGGTCTTATGACTATGAAAAGTATAACTTACATAAAAGCTTCTCTAGTGAGTCTGTTAATCTAAGTGTTTTGTCAACAAGTAGTGCAGGAATATCAGGAAGTGCTAGTTTCATACAACCACAAGAATTGAAGTTTGAGGTAGGTATCTTAGCTTTTTGGGATAACAATGGTAAGGTATTCTTCAGGTTTACTCCAAAGATTGTATGGTCTATAATTACTGAGTCTACAACAGAACACTACACTCACTTCATAACTAAAGAAGAATTAGACTCAGAAGAACCTATAGAGATTGAAGTTAAGAAGAATGAGGAAGTTGTTGGTAGACTTAACATGACTATCAAGAACGCAAAATTCTACATGCAAGCTGTTCAAGGTACTGTTGTTCTAAAGAACCCTACTGACAACAAATTCTATTACTTACCGAGGTTAAACTAATGTCAAAAACAGTATATAAAATAACAGATAAGCCTACTGCTACATCCTATGATGATACAGCTCTGAAGGCTAGGATCACAGCGTTAGAGAACAAACCTGATAATGATAAGCAGACTTTAACCTTTAATTCAGGTAATAGGAACTTATCTATTAGTAATGGCAACTCAGTTATTCTACCTAATGATAAGCAGACAATCTCTAAGCAAGGGAATAAGCTGATACTATCTAATGGTGGAGGGGAAGTTGACCTTCCTGTGCCTAACACTTCTGTGCCTTATGATGACACAGCGCTTAAGAAAAGAGTTAGTGACCTAGAAGCTAGACCTGATAATGATAAGCAAACTCTGACAGTTAATAATAATACATTATCAATTAGTGGTGGTAACTCAGTTACTCTTCCTTCACAAAGTATCCATAGGTTCTATGATGGAGATATTCCTGGTACTGCTGATACAACTAACACACGTACTGTGCAAAAGACTAACTTTAGGAATCCTGATGGTATTAAAGTAGGGGATACAGTAGAAGACTTCTATTCAGACCAAAATACTATCAACAGAGGTATTTGGAAAGTAATAGAAGTAAGTGGAAACAATGTCAAGGTTCAGGGTATAGGTAATTACAGTACCAGCCTGTGGAAAAATTTAACATTCAATGCTAACACAAGAGAATTATCACTTAGTGGAGGCAATAAGGTAACTCTACCTCAATATGTGTCACCTCAAGAGTTTAACACACTCAAGAATGAGTACAATCAACTTAAAGGTGCTTTTGAGAAACTTCTACAGGATCTTAAAGGTTCAGGAGCATGGAAACAAACAGGTGGAACTATCTTTGAGGGTAATCTGTACCCTGATAGACATATTGCCACAGGTAACATTAACCTCTTTGGTGGAACTGTTGATGGTAATGCCTTTATTAGAACTAACAATGGCAAGACTGAGAATGACCTTGCAGGAGGAATTAATTAATGGCAGATCAAGCTACACTTAATCAGGAACAGATTACCAAGGTAAGGCAAGCCCTTAGCCTTAATATCTATTCTACTGACAGTGGTACAAAGACCTACATTAGTGGGAACAGTTTTAGGATTGAAAACCCTATGCTTGTTCCCTCTGCTGATGGAGGTCAAATTGCTGTAGGACATGTAAATACTGAAGGAAGTATCTACTATGATCTTGTGGTAGAAGGTACTAAAGTTAAGGCTAGAAATACTAGAGCTGTAATTAAATCTGTGTCCTATACTAAGACTCCTGGACTCACAATTTATGGTAGTTTTGGTAATGCCTCTTATGGAATCAATACACCACAAGGGAGCATCTTCAATAAGTCTTATGATCCAGCTTTTGGAGACAACTGGACTGAAACAATCAATAGACAACTAAACATCAATGATGTTGAGATCTCCTCTAAGGTTAATGAGCAAAGAGGTGAGGTAGCTACCACTGTTGACCAATGGCAATTTAGTCCTACTACAGCTACTGTGTCATTCAGTTTGACTGTACCTAATACTAGCATCCTCAACATACCTCAAGCTCCTAAAGAGGGAACACTTGTAATCAAGTATGTTGATAATGTTACAGGGGCTACACTTAACACTGAGACTAAGAAAGTCCCTGGTGATACAAGTCAGTCACATACTGCTCCTGAGGTCTATAGAGCTACTTATAAGATCACAGGAAACAGAACACAATCTGTGACAGTACCTTCAGGACAAACAAAAGAGCTTACCTTTAGATACAATCCTGTTTATGGACAGATTGTTAAGTTCATTGATAAGGACACAGGAAGAGAGATTCAGACTCAAAGTTACACTCCTGTGACTCATGGGGATCCTTTTAGGAAAGACCCTCCTTCTATCCAAGGTTACAGGCTTGTACCAGGTCAGAATCCTATTAATGTTGCTAGGGTAACAGGTAATGGAAACTACACCTTCAGGTATGAGAAGATTCCCACTACTGCTAATGTTATTGTTAAGCATCTTAATAAGGCTAATAATCAACCTCTACGTGGGGATGTAACTCTAAGTAATCAGACTATTGGTAGCAATGTGAGCTACAATGCTCCTGCTATCACTAACTATGCTCCTGAGAGAACAACCTACACTCACACTGTGGTAGAAGGTAACAATGTCATTACTGTGTACTACACAGAAAATGCTAAGATTAGACCGTGGGCTATTAGAAAGTCTAATGCTTGGAAGTCTCTTAACACTACTAGACAGTGGATGAAGATTAGAAGAACAGCTAACCAAAACTTTTGGGATACTAAACCTAATGCTGAAATCTATGCTACTGATACTGGTAAAGAAAACTACTCACCATCACGTATTCGTAAGGGTGGTAAGTGGAAAGCACAAGGAAAGATTGGTGACTAATGGCTATTGATGATAAAACAACTAGACTGAATGAAGCTACATTCACTAGTTATGGTGAGAATCCTAAGGATCGCTGTTGGTATGATGAATGTGACTGTGATGAAATTCCTGTTGCAGATTGTCAACGACTAGTAGATGAGAATAACAAGGGTGTAGGACGGTTTGCATGTATGGCTGAGAGTCAGAAATGCTACAATCCCAAGTTCTTCAGTTCATTCATGAAGAAGCTGGCTTGTCAACTTAACCACTACATTCAAAACATCTGTGCATTGTGGGATATGGTACAGTGTATGGCTGAGTACTTATCTAAGATGGGTGATGTAGGTGCTGTACAAGTAAACTATGCTAGAAACTCTGCTGTGTCTTCTGCTGACTTCTATCACCCTATCACAGATGGTTATGACTTAGACCTCTACATGGACTCTACTACAGGAGTTGTAGCTGGTGAGTCTGATGATGGAAGAAGAAAACAAACTGATAGAAAGTATCGTGTTTACATCAGATGGTGTGCTGATGGTACTACACTTAATCCTGCTCAGGATAACACAATGGAGATTGTAGTTTATCACTCAGGAGAACAGTATACTGAAGATCTTAGAAAGAACCGTGGAGTACACTGGCAGATGACTGGTATCTCAGATGGTGCTATGGAGATGTCTGATAGTATTATTGTTCCTGCTGGACAGCACGTCAAGGTGAGAGTAGAGCCTGCTAACTCTTCTTCAGGTGTATTCCGTGTACACCAATTCAAGCTAGAGTACACTCCTATCATGGATGCACAAGATACTCCTGAATGTCTTAAACTTACAGAACTTCCTAAGGATGACTGTAATTGTCCAAAATAAAAAGAGAGCTTAATTGCTCTCTTTATTTTTTCTTGTGCTTTTTGAGTCTCTTATACAGTGCTTGTGGTGTAGATAACCCTAGCACAGTCTGAGTGTACTCAATGTAGCCTGAGTAAAGCATTTGATAGTAAAGAAGGTTCTGTTGTTCACGGATCTTCTTTTTTCGTGCTCTCATAGCTTTTCTTTCTCTTGTGCTATGTGAAAGCTTAATAGCTTCAGTAAGCTTATCAAACTCTCTTTCTAGCTTGATGTACTCATCAGATGCCTTAGCAGATGATGACTTAGGTTCTTCTGCTAACTTAACCTTTTCAATATCAACATTCATACGACCATAACTCCTCTCCACAGTTCTTTATATAAATAGTTATATCACCTTTTTGAACTCTAGTAATTTGGTCATCTCCTGACCATTTCTTGATGAACTTCTGTCTCTTCTTAAAGCCACAGATAGTCTCATCATAGTAACAATTACCAAGCTCATCAATCAGTTTCACTTGGTACACCTTTATAAAATTCATACATACTCCTTGATATTACCAAGTCACTGACTTTAACCCTAGTCTTCTTAGGGTATCTAATCTTGCACATACCTCTTGTGAGCTTATAGTAAGCCACAAGCATGTGTCCTACATCATTAGGGGTAATGATCCTCTCTTTGCTATCTGCAAAAGGCTGATCAAGATACCACTTCATGAAGTCAATAGCAAACTTCTTGTACTCCTGTGCATTAAACCTATCCTTCTCAACAATTTCAAGGTACATCTTTCTCATACTAGGTGAGCATCCATTCACAAAGTCTAGTTCAATGTGTAGCTCATTAATATAAGCAAGGTCAGTAGCTAGGTTATAAGCTGTGAACTTACTTAGACCATACACATCACACTTCTTATTGTAGTATCTATAGATCTCACTACACTTCCATCCATAGAATAGATCATCAGGAAGCTTATCAATGAAATCTGCACAGGAAGCAAGAAACCTCTCACCTCTATTAAGCTCTCTAGTCATTACCTGAATAGCAGGAGACTTGTAGTTAGGAGAGAGCTTAGCCTTAGCTGAGTTAAGCTTAGTTGCTATCTTTTCAAGCTGGTGTATAGTCACAACATCATGCTCATTAGTACATCTTCTGACATACTTTTCATGACCTATGTAACGATACACATACACAGTAAGGAGCTTATCCCTAAGGGGTACTCTAGCTGTGTTTAGTGTTCTAATAAACATTTGAGACATGTCATCAAGGTACTTTAGATTGTTAGGAAGGTCATATCTGTAAAGATCCCCTACAGTCTTGTTACCTATTCTGTACTTGTGCTCAAAGGCATCTCTACGCTTTAATACATAGAGCTTAAACTCTTCAAGTTTATTCATATTTACTCCTTTAAGAAGCCTAGTTAGTGGGGTAATAGAAGCGAAATCAAAAAATATAAATAGGAACAAAAATCGTGAGAATAACTTTGGGTGTAGAAATATCTATGGAAAGTCTTTTTGTACTAACTAGGCTTGTTAAAAAAGTAAATACCTTACAGAGAGTAGCTAGTGTGGGAATCACAAGTGCTGGCAATCGAAATAAAAAATGTAATCTATAAGGAGATCCTAGCTACTCTGTGTAAGGTATCCACTAGGGATACCATTAATTATTCTGCATCTTCCCAATCATCATCATCTGAAGATGAGGTTTCTTCTGCTCCATCTTCATCCTCTTCATCAAGAGCAAAGATGTCACGTACATTGAATTGTCGTTTTCCGTTGTAAGGATCACCTTCTTTGATCTCAACTCCCATGTACTTACCTACAATATCATCTGTGTCAATATCATCTGAGTTAGGATCAAGACCTACAGCTTCAATAATCTTGTAGAGCTGTTCTTGTCCATAAGTGTTGTCACGTACAAACAAGTTGAACATAGTAAGGTTTTCACCAAAGTTACCACGAAGCACAAACTTGTAGAAAAGTGCTCCTGTGTTTTTGTTAGTTCCTTGTTCTACAGCTTCCACAAGTACTTCATACTTTCCAGGTGTGTAAATAAATTCACGTACTTCAGGTGCTTTTGCTCCAAATGCTAATTTTGACATAGTTATTCTCCTTTAGTTTCTTCTTTAGTTTCTTTTGCTTTAGCTTCTTTAGCTTGTGTTGTTCCATCTGTGTAACCTACGATTGTTTCCCAAGTAGGGTTAGTCACAGTTTCAGGGATGCTTAGCCCTGGTTTACGTGTTACCTTCAAGTTGTATGCAGGGTTTCCTGACAAACGTACTTGGTAGAAATCTTTAGACTTCTTAACACCCTTAACCACTTTAGACTTGAGTACTCGCTCAGTGTGTCCAATAACACGACTTGATGCTGTAAGGTACTTACCAACACTTTCCATTAAGTTAGGGATGATAGATGCTGGAATGTTTTCATCAACTACATCCTCAAGGTTGACTGATTTTTGCTGGCAGATAACATACACATTCTTACCAGCATAGGATATAGCCACAAGTTCATCAATAAGTCCTTTGAGGATAGTTGATGCTTCACCATACATAGGAAGAGTCATCTTTTTACTTGAAGCCTTTTTCATAAGGTGCTTATAAAGAAGCTCTTGAACTCCTGTGAAGTGATCCACAGCAATGCTATCAAATCCTTTAGCAAAGTTCATAGCTTCCACTACATCATCCCATGTGTGACATTCTGCTACAGCAAAACGATCATCAGGAGCTACTGAAGCCAATCCACGGTCAGTATCAATGACCAATACACTTCCTGGTAGTGAGTTGATGAAGTAGCTCTTTCCACTTCCAGGCTCACCATAGAAAGAAGTCATAGTGTGTAATTTAATTTTAGTCAGTTTTTGTAATTTCATGTGTTCCTACTCCATTATTTATATAGAATTGTTACAAAGATTAGCATTTCCTCTTCTTCTGTGTGAGTAGAAGAGGTTACTTTAATATCAATAACTTCTTCATCCCTAATAGCTGAATTAATATAATTAGTAATTTCATCTGAATCTTCATAGTATGTATCAAATTTCAAACATTTAACTTTCATGTGTTCCTACTTTCCTGTACTTCCATAACCACCACGGTTTTCATTACCTAAGTGGTTTACTTTTTTAAAATGAATGTTAGGTTGGTTCTCAATAATTCTAAATTGGCACAAGCGCTGTCCTTCTTCAATAAGTCCATCACGTGTAGCATAGAACTTAGCTCCCCAATAGTCTTCATCACCACAGTAAGAGTTATCAATAACCCCTACTCCATTAGTGAGAAGCAAGCCTGTGTTTTGAAAGAGGCTAGACCGTGGAGCAATGTGAGCTTCATAGTAAGGAGGTAGCTCCATAGCTACTCCAAAATCAACCTGAACTAGATCACCTTTCTTGTAAACCATACTTTTAGGTGAAGCTAGGTCAATCCAATCACCTTTTGTGAGATCCACAAGGTGTGCTACATTATCTTTATACTTAATTTTAACTGTTTTCTTACTTGTCTTCTCAAAGAAGTAGTAGAGATCCAAGAGAAAATTAAGCAATAGTAAGATAAAAATTAATAATTGTGCGTTAGTCACTTTCATCTCCATATTCTGTTTTAATCAGGTAGTTAATAGCAATCTCCATATCACTAATAGCTACCTTATATAATTCTTCATGAGTTGTTTGCACAGATGTGTTTACAATGAATCTCTGAGTATCACTCATGTTCTCAAGTAAGTACTCATCTGCAAAGAACTCTTTTTCTGTGAAGTAGAGAGCTTCCTGAGGTGTGTCCTTCATTTTATCTAAGAACACAAGAGCCTTTTTAAGATCCTCTACTCCATTTTTGTCTTTATATCGCCACACATACTTGACAGCAGAGGCTACTAGTGGATTTAGTCCAGCTAAGAGCCAGAAATCCCAGCACTCTAGCTTATTACCTGTGTAACGCTTAGGGTTAATAATATCTTCTTTCATCTTTTACCACGACATAATAAAGTTCCATACAATAGCTATAAGCTTAATTGTAATAGCTAGTAAAGCTACTGATACAATCATACATCCCATTAGGGAAACTAAGTCTTTAAGTTCCTTTAGGAGTTTCATCTGCAAACCTCTTAATAGCTAGTTTCAACTCATTGCACTCTTCTTCTTTTGTAAGAAGTTCAACATAACGGATAGGTGTAAGTTGTACTGATGACACTCCATCAATACCTTCAATGAGTTTTAGTTTTGTACCCTTTATGTCTGCACGTTTATCCTCTTTATTCCATTTTCCAATGAAATAACCAATAATCCATGTCAGAGACCCAAATACAAGACATAAAAAGAAACAAGCATCTTCTGTTACCATTATTTCACCTTATAATGTTTCACTGTGAAACCATCACCTTTCATTGTAACTACTACATTATCCTCAGTGAGCTTATCAGATAGACCTTTATAGAAAGTGTCTCCCTCATACTCACCTTCAACTGTGCTTACCACAGCTTCTTCACACCAAGGCTCAAAAGTCTTATAAGTCATAGCTCCTCCAATGATCCAAAGATCTAGGCTAGAGTTCTCATAAATCTCAATGACTTCATCCACTGTGTGAGCAATGTAGACATTCTCTTGGTCATAACCTTTAATGTCATCCTCTTTTGTCAGGATAACGTTATGACGATTCTTAAGTGGTTTGCATCCTAGGGAGAACCAAGTCCTGCTTCCCATGACTACAATGCCACCTGTTGTCTGATTCTTGAAGTAGTTAAGATCATCTCGATTGTACCAGGGTATCTTTCCTTTACTTCCAATTAAACCATTAGCATCCTGTGCCCAAATGAACCTAATCATTTGATTCCTCCTTATTAGTGTATTGCTGGATAACCCAACAAAGCTATTCTATCATTTTTGGGTTGGACTGTCAACCCTTTTTGGAAAATTTTTCTCAATAAATTCATCTAAGTCTTCCATCATCTCACCAATGTAGACTTTATAGAGGTAATCATAGGCATCAGGCTTGTGTCCACTCTTTCCTGGAATGTATAGTTTAAACTCAGGATCAGACTCAATTAGGTCTACAAGATGTACAAACTGGTCAAAGAAGTCCTTAGTACGATACTCATTATACACAAGTCGGATAGTCTTACGCTTGTAGTTTCTTCCTGTGATCTTGATCTTAGGATTGACACAATCAAAGATCATATCACGTACATTGTATCCTAGCTGTGTATACACATACATGTACAAGTTACCTTGAAGGCTGTAGCGGTATTCATCATCTGTAGGTGCTGTGGAATGTGTCTTATAGTCAACAATGGTCACAGTTCCATCATCATTCTGAATAACAGCATCAATGATACCTGTGAACTCATGTCCATTAGGGAGGTCAAAGTACACTTGGTGCTCAGTTTCAATGATTTTCTCAAAATCTACAGGTTCTCCCTCAGAAAGGTAGCGATCAATAGCAAGCTCTCCTGATAGCTTAGCTTCCTCTAGGAATCCTGATTCTGCATAGATCTCACGTAGCTTAGCATATAGATCTTCCTGAGTCATTTTACCTTTACTCTGTGCTAAAAGCTCCATGCCTCTATGGAAGTATGTTCCTCGATCCATGTACTGTGTAACTTCAGGATCTTGCTTTTCCTTGTATCCTGCTAAGTATTTACACCAATGTTTCCAAGGATTATCCAAAAATGTTTTTACTCGACTTACACTATAAGTTGTCATTATCCACCTCTACTTACTCCATTTTCTAAATAATAAACCATATCTTTGAATCTCATGTCAAGCGAATAGACCTTGCTATTAAGCTCCTCATGGTTCTGTTTCAACTCACCCTTAAGTTTACCCACCTGATACTCTAAACGCTCAATTTGAGCCTTCTGTGAGGTCACAGTGGCATAACAGCAAAGAGTCAACAATAGAAAACCAAAGATGAGAGCATAATTAATAATTTTTTCTTGCATCTCGAATTACAAAACCTTTCTTTTTAGCCTGAGGTTTAAACTTCTTGCTATGTTCACCTTGTGGCTTAAAGCTCACAACATTGAGAGGTTCTTTAATAATGAACACACCATACTCAGGATACTTTTTAAGCAATTCTTCCTCACTGTTACTTACAACAGTGTTTGCATTTTGCACAAGAGACCATCCAATAGATCCATCAATCATTTTTGTTAGGTAGTGACCACTAGGAAGCTTAATCATGTATGGTACATCCTCTTCAATTACCTTCCAGTTACCTTTCAGGATAGCGTTTACCATACGCTCTAACTGATCCACAGTTTCCTCTTCTGTGTTAGAACCATTCTTAGTAAGCACTTGTCTCCAATAGTGGTTTTTGTTTGCTTTTGTGCTATTTAGAACATAGTTTAGGTAGGAGATACGGTTAACCTTATCAGGGAAAGTGTCAATAGGTGCATCAAGGATGAAGTCTTCTTCAGTCTTGGTGATTGAGATAACTTCTGTGTCCTCAGTTTCACTTGTAACCATGTTGACAATCTTAGTTTTTACCATGTCAGGTACTTCTTCACCCTGGAGGATTTTATCAAGGTAGTACTGTGAGATACCTAGCTCATTGCAAAGTTTAGATTTACTTTTTGTTTTTAAAATATCTTCAATAATTTCTTTGTAATTCATAATTTTCCTCACAGGATGGGAGTTATTTCCCATCCTCTTTTAATTGATCTGTTAAGCAAGCACTACATGGAGTAACTTCATAACCTAAAAAGATAGCTAAAACTTGGTTTGCTACACGTGACTGCTCAAGGAAAGCAAACTTAACCTTATCATTGGCTAGGTCTACTTGCCAAGCCTCAAACGCTGTAATAGTTGCCACAAGAACGTGTTTAAGGAGACACCACATGTCAGGGTTTCCTTCCTCATTAGCCTGTGACTTAAGCAATTCCATAGCTTTTCTACGCTGTTCAGTGGTAGTCTGAAGAAGCTGTGTAATCTGATATACCTTGTCTTTTGTGTCATAGATAGCTACTTTATTTTCCTCAGTTTGAAACTCAGGATTGTCTAAGTTATACCAAAACTTAATCTGATCCTCATATTTACGAATAAGGATCTCTAAGTGGTACTCACTAGCTCCCAAGTGCATGATGTTTGTGATAATATCCTCAGTAATCCCTACTGAGCTACTTTTGTTTACCATTATTCCTCCTAGAATACATTGTTTAAATCCATTTTATAGCGAATGAAGTAGGTGCTTTTAGTCTTTCTGTGCATCTCTTCATGGAACTTTTCAGCCTCTTCATAAGTAGCAAATTTGTGTACTCTCTTAAGCTGGCTATCAAAGAACTCTAATACATTATAAGTCATTCTGCATAACCATTATCAATGATTGAAATGATTTTCTCTCTTAACCAAAGAGGAACAGTTCTATCAATCACAGGATAATGAACAATCCTCCTTTCTATCCTTTCAGGCTCATCAATGACCACATGAGAGAAGCAACATGTCTGTGAAATGTAGTCAGTCACAGTCTTGTAAGCGTTACTGAATCTACGGTACATGTAGTCAATCTCCTCAGGTAGTCCATGCTTAGTCTTAAAGATTAGGTCAAAGCTACTCATCTTAGACACAGGTTGACCATAGTGCTTTCTAATATATCTGAGACCATTAAAGAAGTCATCCATTACATACACAGTGCCTCTGATTGAGATTGTGTATAAGTCTTCCCAATCATTCTGCTTGTCTATGTAGTGCTCAGGGTCAATCTTGAAAAACCTGCGATTAGCCTCTCTGATCTCTTTGTATTCATCAAGCCTATAAGCAGGCTTATCTAAGATTATCATTCTTATCCTCCCCACGCTTGTGCAACTTCAGAATCTGCCACAATAGGTATAGGAATATCAATTCCTTCAATGATGGAAGGTTTCTCCATCAATCTGTTAATTATAGGTGAAACTTCATCAACATAGTCATCTCTAATTTCAAAGAGAATAGCATCATGCACAGAACCTAGTACAATACATCTATCATGGTCAATCTCATCACTGAAAACAATATCAGCTAGAGCACTTGTACACATGTCTGAGGCGAATCCTTGCACTCCTGAGTTTATGGATTGTCTTTCAGCCTGTCCTCTTAGCTTGAAGTTGCTAGAGTTGATGTCAGGAAGGAAACGTTTCCGTCCAATAGGAGACCATGTATAACCGTTTGCTCTTGCATAATTTTTACAATCCTCATGCCACTGTAGCAATGTAGGGTAAGCCTTAAAGAAGTTGTTACGAAAGCCTTCTGACTCTTCTTCAGTAATATTCAATCCATATCCTTTTGCATAGTCTACGAATGTTTTTGCAGACATTCCGTATAAAAAACCAAAGTTCATAGATTTTGCTTCCGTCCGTTTCCTCTTCTGTTCCTGAGGACTAAGGCTAGAAGTATCTCCAAAGAGCAATTCAGTAGTTTTACTATGCAAGTCACTTCCTGACTGATAGGCATGTTGCATGTTAGCATCACCTGAGAACATAGAAGCCACACGGAGTTCAATTTGTGAGTAATCCTGCTCTTTTATCTTCCATCCAGGTCTAGCTTCAATTAAATTCCTTACATTTTTATCCTGGGGAATCTGCTGGATGTTTGGTGATGAACAGGTAGTTCTTCCTGTACGTGCTGTAATATTGAAGCTAGGATAGATTCTATCATTTACCTGAATTTCTTCCCAAGATTTAATAAATGTTTCCAGCTTAGTCAACCTACGATACTCTAGCAGATCATCTACTACAGGATTACCCACATAGTTTACTAGCACATCACTACTTACTGAAGGAACTCCCTTGGCTGTTTTTTCAATAGCCTTAAGCCCTACACCATATCCAATAATCACAGGGGCGTAGTTGTGTTTAAGCTTAACCTTAATATCATACAGATGAGGATTCTTTTCCTTCCACTCATTCATGAACAGTGTAGCTCCCTTACGTGTGTCAAACTCACCTCTATATATTATATCATTCATGAAGGAGTATTCAAGCACTTCATAAGTGTTAGGTAGCTTCTCACCTTTCTCATCAAGCACAGGAACATCTTTCTCTGTGAAGAGGATTTTAGCTACCTGTGCTGTGGAGTTCCAGTTAATGTTCCCTACTGTGAGGAGTCTTTCAAGAATAGGCTTATATTGCTCCTGAAGCTTCTTAGCTATCTCATGCCGTCTAGGACTGATAGGCATACCATTCTTCTCAACTTCAAGGTAAGCACTGTAGGCTCTCATTTCATGCTTGTAGACTTTCTCAAGGTTATAGATCTTAAGCTTCTTCTTAAAGATCTTAACCAGCTCCATAGGATAATACACATCATCCAAACCATAAGCTTTAAACTTCTCTGTGATCTTTCCTGTCTTGGCTTCCTTAGAGATATCATAGTCAACCTTAAAGTACTTCTTAACTAAAGGCTTAAGTCCAAGCTCTTCTTCACCACACACATGAGCCATTACTAAGGTATCAACCCACAGCTTCAACTCAATCCCTGTCTTAACATACAGGAAGAGCAAGTCAAACTTTCCATTGTGTGTTACTAGCTTAGCATCCTTAAGCTTAGTAAGAAGCATTAAAGCACGTTTCATTCCCAATTTCTTCCAATCGAAGAACCTACGCACATATTTTCCTTGGTCTACATTTGTAAACCCAATCTGAATTGAAGTGATATCATCCCTAAACCTATCAAGACCTGTTGTTTCAATATCCAAGCACACAGGATATTTTAGATCAATAGTATTTATCAATATTCATCACTCTTTCTTTAATAATTTCTGTATAGGTAACATTCCTTGTGTTGATTACCTTTTTATCAAAGATAAGTAGACCTCCTAAATCAAAGGTATTTAGACTAGAATAATACATTTCTTTATCTGTGTACTCACAGTCAACAGTTTCACCACCTATAAAGTGATATCTTACAACTACTTCCTCACTCATTTTTACCCTTCCTTCTTAGAATACCTACAATGATAGCTCCAATAAAACCTATCAGCCAAACAGCTCCAATCAGTAGTTCAATAACATCTGATAAAGTTAAAGCAAAAATCATTACAACTTCTCCAAAATTCTATAAAAATCAATAATTCTATTAACTTCTACTAGTTTTCCTGCACTGACTCTTACATGGTTGAAGTATCGCATGCCACCATCTTTTAAAGATACCTTCAAACATATATTTTTAAATAAATCCACTTCATCAATTAGAATGATCTCAGAAATATTTATAATAAATAGCTGGAATCCTACCTCTTTGTTTTCAAGACCAAGTATTAAAAATTTCATTACAACTCATCCTCATTAAGTTCTTTGAGAGTATCCCACATACCATTACCTAAGTGATAGATAAGTTCAACTTTATCCTTCTCTGTTGGAATAGTTTTAAATTCCCACCATTCAGATCCATCATACTCAGCTCTCTCAATCCACCAGCCATCTCCAACTAGCACAAGGTCTGTAGCTACATGTTGAGCACCGAAGCCTGAGTCATAATCTGTCTTCTTAGCTACAATTTCAAAGTTTTCTTTTGTTACCTTGAAGTCTTCACCTTGGATGTATAGTACATCATCAAAAGTTTTACCATTTTCTTCCAAAAACTCAATAGTTTCTTCCCACAAATTAGTCATTACTTTCCTCCTCTACTTCAAACAGTGAGCTGTCAAACACTTCTTCAAACCCTGCTTCTATAAGCTCTTCTTTAGTATGATGCAAACGTACTGCAATAGTTTCATCCTTTATACCAAAATACCATTTCTTAACAATACCATCATACTTAAGGAATGATGAGTCCTTTTTGATATTTTTAAATTTTACAATGTATTTCTTCTCTTTCTCAATCTCATAGCCAAATAACCAAGCTATGGCAAAAGTATTACTTTCTTTTCTACACCATTTAACACATTTTCTAGTATCCCCTTTAAACCCTTCACTTAATGACATCCCAAAATCATCTACTGGATCAAGACACCCTAATAATGTGAAATTATGTTTCTTACAGTATTCAATCCAATCTGCTACAAATTGAGGAATTACAACTTTCTGTGGTTCATCTAGTTGTTTTATCAAATACATAACTTCATTAAGTGCAACATATTTTCTAATACCTATATTAAATAGATCCAAGTCTTCAACTTTATTATATAACTCTTGTTTATCCATCACTCATCCTCTTTTACTTCTTCACTAGAAAGTTTCTTGATAGCTTCAATGATAAACTGTTTAATATCTTCATCAATACTTCCAGAAAGCATGTAAATTTTCACCACTCCACCTCCAACAATTCAAAAATTTTTGTATATTCTTGCCTTTTAACTGTCAAGTAAATCACCATCCGCCCATATATTGCCTATAATTTCTCTGTTGCTAGCTACGTTACCTAAATATTCATAATAACTATATTCTTTCAGGCAATTAACCCACATACCTAAATTGGTTCTATACTCAACCACACCTTTGGCTGGATAACTTTCTGAGGATAGTATATCCCCCTCAAAGATCTCCTTGCCATTCTTATCATGCAAGCCTGTTGATTGCACGAGGATAACATCTTTAAAATCAAAACAATCACTCTCACATATTCCGCCCCAACACAAATCTATTTCATTTATGTAAAATCGAATAGACTCTATGTAGTCAGCAAAACACCCTTCTGTTTTTATCCATGCTTTATACTTTGGAATCATTCTTCCACCTCCTCAATCTCAATACCCGGACAATCGAATACCCAATCAGAATTTTCTTGTTTAAGTTCTTCCTTTGTAAACACTAGTCTTGGATTATACTCAGGTCTTGAGTACGAACTGAAAAACAAGTCTTTTCCATTTTTATATAAATATTGACCTGTTTTGATTATTTTTATTTTATAGTGCTTCTCTTTTTCAACTTTATAACCAAATTGGTGCATATTCGCAATAGTCAGAAAGGATTTGTTACTTTCATCAACCCATTGTTTAAACTCACTAGGTTCTTGCTCATCCCAATCCATAATGAAATTCCATAAGTTATAATCTAGATTATCTTTATTCTCTTCATACCAGTCAGCTACATACTGAGGTACTTCAGGAACAAGCTCTTTATTAAAGAAAGCAACAGTCCTTGCCAATGAATGACGTACACCTTTATTATATTTATCACCATATTCATCAGGATTTACAAGGTTAAGTCCCTTAATTTTATCAAGAAGTTGTTCTTTTTTATTATACTCCATCTTTACTTCCAAGTAGCCTTCAATTCACCATAAGGAATACTCTTGTGTAGTCTTCCTTCAGCAATTTCTATAGCTAGTGCCCTTTCTAAAATCTCTTTGCGATTCATTTCTTTTCTAAGCTTTTCTTTCTGTGATAGTTTCTTAATTGAAACCTCTTTCTCTCCTTTAGAGGTCACAGAACAGCCTTCAAACATTACAGGTATTTTAGGGGATTTCTTCCCCTCATACTTATCATAGTAGCTTGCTAGAAGCTGTGATCTTCTTACATCACCCTTCTTAGTGTGTACATAGTACCAGCAAAGATATTCACGCTCTTCCTCACTAAATACCTCTGTCATGTGATCCACAAGGTAGGGAAACAGTATCCGCTTTCCTTCTGCTACTTTCTTCACAGAATAGTAAGCTCCTCCATTCTTTACTTCCCCTCCTGTAGCTCTATTGTGTAGTAAACTTATGTATGCACTTATAGACATATCTACACTTCTAAGGTAGGAATCTATAGCACGGAAGAATACTCCTGATACATCATTTCTCTTACCTGCTTCATCCAACCATGTACAGGCTCTATACCATCCTTCTTTACCCATCACTAGTGTTCCTTTAAGTTATACTCAGCATTTAGCTTGTTAATAATTACATCTTGTGCCTTATTCTGTTCTGTGAGCTTTTCAATATGAATATTTTGCTCATTCACAATCTTTTCCATCCTACCAAAGTTATATAAGATAATCCCTAAGGAAATTGTACCAAACACAACAATGAAAGTAAGCATAAATTCAATAAAACTTTTATCATCATTCAACTTCTGTCACCTCCACACCCGGGCAATCAAACACCCAACCAAATCCGGATCTTTCTAACTCCTTGCGGGTGTGAGTTGTTTGTCTGTATTTATTATTGTGGTTATCTTTTGAGAAAAAATACACTTGTGTTACAAGACCAAAAACCAAAATATTTTCGGAAACATTACCTTTCATCTTCACCCGATACCGCTTTTCCTCTTCGACTGTATAGCCGAATTGGTGCATGTTAGCTAGGGTTTGAAATGGTTTATTGTTAGCATGATTCATCCATTCATAAAATTCAGACTTTTGTTGTTTGCCCCAGTGCAAAATGTATTCCCAAATATCATATTCTAAATCATATTTATGCTTTTCGTACCAATCCGCTACGAACTGCGGTACGACTGGTTTCTCAGGTACATTTAATTGTTCAATAAGTTTAATAACATCATCCCTGTCAATAAGTTTAACCTTAAGGTATTCTTTTGAAAAAAGTGTTAATTCTTTTACCCTTTCAATAAATTCATGTTTATTCATCTTAAATTCTCCAAAATTTTAAAGTCAAGGGGAATTTCACCCCTTGGTATCAGTTTTCTTTTTTCTTAAATGCTACTGTGAGGCTTAAAACTGTTAAACCTAACACAGAAAGGGCTACACCAGCTTCTGATCCTGTTTGAGGAAGCATAGGTGCTTTATAGGTTTCTACTTGTGTTTCATGTGAAACTCCACCTTTATTCTCAACTTTAATCTCTTCCTTCTTAGGCTCAACCTTAGGACTTTCTGAAGGTACTTTTGGTTTATCTTCAGGAGTCACAGGAGGAGTCTTAGGATCTTCATGAGGTTTAACTGGTTCTTCAGGAATATGAAGCTCAGGAATTTCCACAATTGGTGCAGGAGGCATCAAAGGAATATCTTCTAGGGGTAGCTCAGGTTTATCAAGGATAGGTGCTGGGATATTAGGAACAGTTCCAATAGGTTCTGTGTACTCAGGTTTCACACGTTCTTCAGGAATACCTGGAATACCTCCATGCCATTCAGGTTTTTCATACTTAGGGGCATCATTAGGAATTTCAAATGTTGGTTCAGGCTTAGTTTCACCTGAAGCATCTCCCTTACCTCCAACTAATTGTACATAGCTATGTGAGATACCACCATCAGATTCAGCTTTAATTTCAATCTTATTAGTAGGATTGAAAGACTCTTTAACTGGTTTAGTAAGCTTAGTCTTATAGTTAATGTAAATCATGTGATCCAAGCGATCCATAGTGATTGTGAAGCCATGTTCAGATTTACTGATAGACTTGACCAAGTTCATAGCATCACCTTTATCAATCCAAGGGTCAACACTTTCAATATTCTTAACTTCAAAGAAATTATCAACTAGCTTTTGGTTCTCACTCATTTCATCAATGATTTTCACATAGTTGAGAACACGTTTGGCATAATTTACACGTGCTGTCCAATTAATCACAGTAGGGTCATCTTTGTCTTGTGAACCCCACTTAGAAATGAGTTCATCCTTACCAATTACCTGCTCTTTACCAATCTGTGTAGTCACAAGCGTGCCATTAAAGTTAGCTGTCACAGGTTTGCCTGATTGAACCTTATCTGTCCATGTAGCGTCTAATTTCAAACTCATTTGTTTGTTCAAAGGATGACTAGCAAAGTAGTTATTGAACACTGTAGTAACTGTATTGTTTTCTGCATCAGTAGTAGCCTTACCTACAACTTGCTTGTCAGGATTATACACGTCAAAGTCAAAGCTAGTTTGAAATTTTACTTCTTCAGGTAAAGTAAACTTAACTTTGTCACCTTCATTGATAGCCATGTTATCATCAAAGTGGATATTTTTATATTCCACAGTGAATGGTTGATACTTTCCTGTACCATTAGATTGGTCAATTACAACATCAGGATTTTTCACAGTGATCTCTGTGCCCTCTTTTGTGATCTCTGTTGGCTGTTTAGTATTAGTGGCAGTATTATTACCCTCTGGTTGAGTTACAAGAGCTGTAGGAGCTTCCTGTGAGCTTACAGGACTATCCTGAGAGTCAGCCTTAGCATTGTTAGCAAGTGCAAGTGTAGCAAGTGTAGCTACTGTTAAGATTGTTACTTTGTTAGTTTTCATTTTATTTTACCTTTCTTTCTACAGTAATGATTGTATCGTTGTGATGTCCTCCGTGTGGTACAAGCAGTATTCTTTCAATTTCAAATCCAAGTTTCTTACCAATACCACCACTATTCCAGCCAAAAGAGATAACTTTACCTCCTACTTTGACTATACGAGCAATTTCTTTCTTTTGGTTAGCCCAAAATGATGATTGTGTAGTTTTACTATCCACAGGAAGCCCTACCCCTTTATAACATTCAGATACCTGTCTATTTGAGTAAGGAGGATCATATAACACACCATCAAGTGAGTTATCCTCAAACATTTTCAGAAAATCAAGAGCATCCATATGATAGTCTGTATCAAATTCTGTGCTTAAATCATTAGTAATTTCAGCAACTTTTGAACCATTAGCAAATGGGTCTATCCAAAGTTCACCTACTTTTTCCTCTTCTATCAATTCTTTGATAGGTTTAATAGAAAATGTGTTCTTTGAGGGCATAGACCATACACGATCAAACCTCATTTTCAAATTTATCCTTTTCTTTTTTTGTTAGTCTTTTTAGTCCCATTTTGTCAGGCTCATATCCTGAGTCATCATTTCTCTTATAAGCTTTACATCCCATGTTATCATCAACCACAAGATCGTAAACATCTCCTGATTTATGGTTTCTAAAATAAGTTACCATCCTTGATGAATTGTTAGATTGTCGCTGTAGAAGGATCATTGACTCATACCATCCCTCAATAAATGCAGAACCATACATATCTGAGGTTTGGATCTTAGCACCCCTTTCAAGTTTCCTTGAGTGGTGTACTAACATGATTGAGCAGTTAGTCTTCTTGCTCAGGGTAGATAGCATTTCAAGCCTTAGGACAATATCCTTATGCTTGTTGATATCTCCTGAACCAAAAAGTAGATACATAGGATCAATAATTAGGAGCTTAACCCCCAACTCTAGGATGCTATCCTTGAGCTTGTAAATATGATCCATAGTGATATTGTCATCCACAAAGTAGATAGGCAATTCTGTTTCACCAGTAATTGAATATATCTTGTGCTGTTCCATTGATAAGTTATTCTCACCTTGAATGATTAATACAGCACCTTGTTTCACTTCCCTTCCATCAAAAGGTTTTCCTGTAGCTACAGCACAGGCGAGGTTAAGAGTAAGAGTAGACTTGAATGACTTAGAAGGTGCACCAATTACACCAACTGAGTTATTCTCCCACAGATCCTCAATCAACCAAAAGTCCGTAGGATCAAAAGGTTCAATTTCATCAACACGCTTGATGTTAACTTTCCCTTTCTGTGGTTTCTTACCCCTTAACTCAGTATCCTCTAACCTTACTATACCCTTAGAGCCTTTATCTAATCGTTTCAGCTTAGGTCTATTTTCAAGCTCTTCTTCAATCTCTTTAGCTTCAGCCTCAACTTTAGCATAAACTCTATTTACTTCAGAATCTACGTTCTTTTCTGTGAACTTAGCCATTGAATCAGGAGCGTTTAGAAGCACAAATTTCACTTCTTCCTTGCTTGCTCCATTGAAAAACATTTTGCTTTCAATATTCCAAGCCCATTCTGATCTATCTGATCCTAAAATTCTTTCATATTCCTGCTTAACAGAATATTCAAGCAGTAGCTCTTCTAGGTCATATTCTTTGTACTCTATAGGCTCATTGTTAGTAACGACTGAGGTAGTGATATCTACATCCTTAAGATGCTTTATTATATCCCTCTTCCTGTATACAGTACCTTTACCTTGCATACCTGATACTTTGAAAGTACTAGCATACTTGTGATTACGTGTTCCTGGAATACGGTATAAATGCACAATGTCAGAACCACAAGGATCGAAGTTGTATTTTTTAATAAGCTTTCTACAGATGATCTCTTGTTCCTGAGGATTTACTTTATTATCTAAAATCCAAACACCTTGATACTTTCCTGGGCTTGTTTCCCAATAGTAGCTAGGTGGAAGATCTTCAGGAATAGGTACTCCATCAATATCCTGTGCAATGATGAAGCTATCTTTTGCATTAGTCTTTTCACGTTTATTATTCTTAACAGGTGTGAAACAGATATATAGATCAAACTTATCTCTTAGGGCTTTAACCTGTGAAGGAATAAATTTAATTTTATACTTGTGTTCTTCAAACTCCCTACTGAACCTTTCCTCAGGATGTTTTTGAATATAAAATTTCTTATTCACACTGAAAGGTATTAACTCATCTTCTGCATAGTTTCTTCTCAGAAGATCTAAAAATTCTTTACTCATTTACTCTATAAATCTCCAATCATTTACAGGTTTAAAATTAAACCTTTCAGGTAACTCTCCTATCAAGATACTGTAAGGATACAAAAAGACATCACCTAACCTAGAAGAAGCTTCTTTCAGGTAACTTTTAAAGGAATTAATAAATCTTTTTGACTTACCCTTAATAATCTCTAAAAAGTAACAGTTGACTCTTGCATGTGTTTCATGAACATCACAACTAGCATTACACAAGCATCTATCTTTATTAACTTCAATGAGTCTGAAGTATCTTTCATCTGATTTTTCCTCAGTGATAATACCTAGTGCAGAAAGTTGGTCAAGAGCTTTGTACACAGTTTTACGATCTTTGATACTTGTCATCTCCATCACGTTTGCTGTGTTTAGATACTGTTGGCTAGGCATACCTAGATATATATAGCTTGACCACAGGAAAGCAAGCACTAATGCTGTTTTCAGGCTCATTCCATAAAGCATAACCCATCCGAGGTTAAGATTTAGATAATCTTTAGCTTTTCCATTTTCATCATAACCAAAACTATCATAGTAAAGGCTAGTATTTATTTTATAGTTTCTTTTTCCTGCAAACTTAGCTCCTTCATAGCTTAAAAGGTAGCTTTTATTTTCAGCAATACCTAGATTTACTAGATTAGTAAGGTATCTTGTGAGTTGTGCAGAAGAAACAGGAAAAACCTCTTGCAATGTCTCAGTACTATAGTTAAATGTCATTTCTTCATCCTTTGTGTGGCTAGCACAGAAGGCATAAAAGATACATTCATTAATAGAGTTGAAAGGATTATCATGCAAAAGGTTTATAGGAATTTTAATATACATTAACATTTTCTCCTTAGTTTTATATTTCCTTATGCTATTACTCTCATTAGTGTATAACCCTATTTTAGCACAAAGGTTTCATAAAAGCAATACTTTTCTTCAAAAATTTTAAATTTATTTTCCTAGTTTCCTAGTAGTTATATACTTAGTAGTTAAGTAACTATATATTATATAAATTAAGTATTATTATATATGTAAATCATCAACACCCAGATAAAATAGGGTTGTTAAGATCATATATACCCAGATAAAGAATTTTCACTAAATATCACAGAATTGTAATTTTTAGGTTTAACCTATTGACAATGTCACAACTTGTGTTATAATTGTATTGTAGTTCTTAATCAAGGACTACTTTGATACATTTTCATCCTTTCGATTATTTTAATCCTTTGGTTTCCTATGTATCTTATTAAGTGTATTAGAGAAAGATCTCCTTTCCATTCTTAGGAGGTCTTTTTCTTTTTACTTAACCTCCTAAAATATGAAAGCAATCATCTGCATCAAGGTACAATCCTGAAAGTATCTCAGCTGTACCAAATTTCTTGTATCTACTATCCTGTGAGGTATTTGCATAGAATTGTATTCCTACATCTTCCAGCTCACCTGTGTTTACATCCATTCCTGTGATTTCTTTAAAATCTTCAAATTTTTTACCAAAGATAAAGCACATAATAGCTTTTGTGAAAGAATAACCACTTCTAGCCATCTCTCCATTTCCAAAATTTGTATAAGTTCCTGAAAAGGCTATATCTTCACCTTCCTGATAGTAGTAGATACGAGCAGAAGGCACAAGTTGACCATCTTCACCTAAACAATAAAATTTTAGCATTTTATAACCTATAGCATCTAAAATTTTAGGTGTTTGCCATCCTGACTTGCCTTTTTTGTGACAAGATCCACAGAAAGCCCACTCTTCAGAAATATTTTCAATTTTATCATCAAAATAATCATAAATTAAGGCTCTATAGTGATAGCCCTTATGAAAATTAGGTTCACCTGTGTAGTAGTTTTCAAACCATGCTTTCACTTCTCCCCAAGTGATAAGGTCTTCATCTTTAAAGGCTATATTTTGGCTTCTAAGCTGTTTTTTAAGGCTTGGGGTGTTATCCCCTTCCTCATACTCAAAATCGCTGTAATAGTCCTCTATAAGCCTCTTAAACGTGATATTTTCATATCTATCCATCTTACAGGCATTATAAAAGAACTTTAAAGCCTTATCTTCAGCTTCCATTCTCTTATATTCTATTAACTGATCCCTAATGTCAAGAATAGGGCTAAAGTGCACAAGATTAGGGTAAATAACATCTTTTCCATAACCTTTTAATATTTCATTTGTGTATTTATCCTCAATGAATCGTCTTACTTCAATATAAGAATATTTTAAAGCGTCTATAATACCTTCATCCTTAACTTTACCTACTAATCTATTTTTTACCAGAAAGTCACAAATAGGATCTATATAAGGCTTTCCTAGTGACTCTTTTAAGGCTCTTTTCTGTATCTCCTGTAAGAGTTTAAAGTATTTATAACCTTTCAACTCATCAGGATTTAGATTTTCCTGTAAGTATTTCAGCGTTTCTGAATAACTTCCCTTGATTTTAACTTTATTCATATAGACTTAACCCCCTAACTCCTACTAGGGCATTATCTAAATAGAATTTTCTTCCTGTGATAAGTACCCCCTTAGTGATACCTTTTTTCTTTAATGCTTCCGCTGTGATCTTGCTTACAATGATATATTGATTATTCTCAATCAGGCTTTTAATCACAGGTAAAGGGTCTGTGATAGTATAATCAATAATATCAATAGGTACTCCCTCAAGTTCCTTGATTGTTTTGTAGCTTGTATATGCTCTTAAGGTAAGCTTACTTTTTGGGATAATCTTGTAAACGTTACCCTTATGATCACAGATATTTATATTGTGACCTGTTAAGTTAATCATCTAACCCTCCTAGATAAAATTTTAAGTTTTCAGGAATGAGAAGAGGCTGGAAAGTACCTGCATTAATGTATTTCAGCCTTACTTCTTCCCCTAGCTTGTTCAAAATAAGATAATCATGACTATTTTCATAGGCTTTAATCAAAATAACCTTGTCACCTTTCTCTAACCAATCCCAAGACTCCCCAAGGATATAAACCCCTAGGAAGTCAAGATAAGGAGCGTGAAAGTAGTTATTTTGCTCAATGAATTGTATAACTTTATCTACTGTTTCCTGGATCACAGCTTGTGAGCCTCACTTGTGATATCTACAAAAGTCCATAGAACATATACAGCACAGTAGAAGAGAAGGAACAAGCGAAAAGAGTAGTCTAATACTGGATGTAATGCAATAGAAAAGATTACAAAGACATTTGAGTAGTAAATAAATAGTTTTTTAAGATTAAGTTTGCGTTTTTTAGTGTTTTTCATTTTAGTTTTCCCCTTTGATTAGTTTTTCAATTAGTTTTGCTGTTTCCCACTTATCAGTGGTACTATAAAATTTTCCTTTATGGTAAAATCCTTCATAAATATCCCAAAAATAACGATTAAGCGTATAGGTAAAATTTGAGAAAATTTGGTAAAAGCTTTCAGTTTTATCTAACGTGATAACAGCTTCCTTAGTACCTCCCACAAGGTAAATACAAGCTTTCTTTTTATAAATAACTAATTTTAACATTTTAAATTTCTCCATTGATTTTAATTTATTGTATCTTTATCAGTATAGTAGATATCACCTATTTTATAAAGGTCATAATCACTAGGGTGTACGTGTATTTTATGTTCTTTTTGTGTTTGAGAATCCCACAAAATGAATTGTAAGTATTCTCCATCATCAGTTTTCCCTACAATTTCACAGTCTGAAGGATTAGGGTTTTTCACTATAGTTTCTTGTTTTTCCTTCTCTAATCTATCATAAATATTAGACAAGTCGTTACCAGCCTTGAAAATGAACATTATAGCGAAAGTACTGAAGAAAATCCCTATATAGAGGATATTCAGTAAAATTCTGTTAAATCTTTCCATTATAAACCTTTCCAATTATAGATAACTTCCAAACATTTTCGGCTACTGTAACAACTAACTTGCTCTTTTTGGCTTCTGACCAAATAACAAGCTTATGATCTCCATTTTCAATATAAGTATCTAGAATTTGCTTGTCTTTAAGTGTGTAGTTTTGAACAAATTCCTGCTTTTCTTGCTCTTTTTGTGTAAAAGTGGTTACTTTTGCAAGTGTGTAGATATTTAAACCTAACACACAAGCTAGTAGAATAGTAAATAATGCTTTTTTCATGCTTTTCCCCTTAAATGATAAATTCTTCTAATGTTTTCTTACCTACAAATTGTACTTTTGTAACAAACTGATCTGTACTTGGTTTATAACTTACGTAAAAGTCATTTCTTCCACAGTAGTTGAATAATTGAACAAGTGCATCACGGTCACTTTTACTTTGTCCATAAATGTGGGCTACTAGTGGGAAAGTACTGAACTGTTCTAATGTGACAATGTTAGTTCCCCAATGGTCAAGCTCAAATACATCCGTTTCTTTGTTGTAACGTGCTTGCCATTTGCTTTCTAATTCACTTTGCCCCTGATAGTAGATATAGTAACGACCATTTACATTTGCAAATCCTGTTTTATGTGCTTTTTCAATGATTGTTTGAAGTTGTTTTGACATTTTTATTTTCTCCTAGATTTTAAATTTAAATTAAAGTGTAACAGTTGTTTCCAAGTTACCAAGGCGATTGTTTAAGCTAGTTTTAAAATTAAGCCTTTCTTTTAATCAATTTCATGATGACAACTTGGACAAATTCTTAAACCGTCTTCATCTTCCTCAAGATCTTCTTCATCTGAAATAGTCCCACAGTAGTGACATTCAACCACATCACCAATACCAAGTTGAGCAAATACCCAATCACTTTCAAACCAAAGAATATCATTCAGTTGGCTTTCACTGATTCCTTCAGGGTAGAGTTCTTCTAGTAGAAAATCAAGATCATCTAGTTTGTTTTCTTCTACAATAGTATCATAGGTACTTACAGCACCTTGCCATGGGGTAAATTCTGAAACAGTTTCTTTATAAATTTTAAGCATTTTGCTTCTCCTTAAGATTTTAATAGTGAGATCTTTGCTTTTGGCTTGTCTCACAAGTCCTATGCTTCTTATCTTAAAGAAGGTAGTAACTTGAATCTTGATAGCTCCTAGGTTGTATCTCTCTCAACCTTATGTAACTATTATATCAGGTAATGAAATAAAAGTCAACCCTTTTTTATCATTTTTTCTAATTTATTTTAAAATTTTTTAGCTTTTTAGTAATTATATTTTTAATTTTATCTATTCATAATTAGAAAGTAAGTGAGCAAGAAAGAGGAAGAAAGAAAGAAGAAAAGAAAGAAAGATAATGCTTGTAAAGTAAACCCCTTTTTGATATAATGATAGTAAAGAAGACAAAGTCTTCTAATCATTAAGGAGAATATAACTAATGGTAAAGATAATAGAGATATCTAACAATCACAAGCAATCAATAAGGATTGAGGGTAATGTACTCACCTATAAGGAAGGTAGAAAGAAGAGGACTTCTGTACTCTACTCTTATATGGTAGATGAAGAAGACCTTATACTTATTGGAGGATGTAACAGCTATCAAGTTATTATTGAAGAAGCAAGTATATACAGTAAACATATTAAACAGGCTCTTAGAGGATTAGAGGGTGATAAGGTAGTGATATACAGTAGCTATAGTATTAATAAGAGGTTTAGAGATTGAAGCAACTATTTATGGTTGCTTTTTTGTATGGATGAATGAGAGGGTAGATAGTACAGTAAGGATGATATAGGGTAAGGGTGTATTATTCATTTATGCATAGAATATTCACTTTTTTGCATATTTCATTTTTCTATACGATTTAGCCCGTATTGTTACAAAGAGGGTTAGGTTAGGTTGTTAAAAATGGAAAAATGTTAGGTCGATTAAAAAATGAGGAGGTGAGGAGGAGGGCTTGATTTACCAATTGACCGATATAAAATAGTACTTAAAAATAGGGTTGAAACTTTTCCTAACCCTATCCATGACAACATTATCCTAAAGGTTAAATTAGGGTTACTTCCCTTACATTCCTCCATAACCAACCCTCTTTCATTATTGAAAAAAGAAGGTTGAAAATTACCCTTCCAAAAATACCAGCATAAATTTTTAAGGTTAAAATAGGGTTGATAAATAGTTACCCTAGAAAAATAAAAAGGTAACTTAAATGTTACCCTACTAGATTAGAAGGAAGGAGTTCCTTCAGTTTCCTTTAAAAATTTACTATGAGAAATCGCTATTGACCTCTCAGGATTGGCATGACCCTTCTCACCATAGAAAGGATTGGCTATGTGCTTCTCAAGGCTAAGGATTAAGGAGTTAAAGATAAATCTTCTTGTGTCCATTCCTGCTTTGCTACAGATGAGTTCCATACGAGGTGTTACTGTGTCAGACTTAATGTTAAAGCATGAATAATACTCTATAGGAGTGAGTTTATAGAGGCTTAACCACTCATCTAAGGTTTGAAGCTTATCCTTCATGATGATCTTTCTTGTGACCATCTTTGTGAAGTTAGCGTTGAATCTGAACTTGGCTGTGAAGTCCTCTGTAGTAAAGTAGCGATTGAGGTAGCGTGAATATCTATCTCGGTATCTATCCATCCTCTTTGTGTGTAAGGCTATAAACTTACCATAAGCTCTAGGGCTAATTACTTTCTTAAAGAAAAGCATCTCCTGTGAAGTTCTAGGCATAAACTTCTTGTGATCTAAGCTTAGGAAAAATCTAAAAGGCACAGGATTGTAATATTCATAATCCTCAATGCTAACCCTGTGGAAGTAGTTATACTTAGCACTATAGAGGAAGTTGGCTACTGCTTGTGCACCATTTTCTTTATACACAAGGTCACACAGATCCATTCCTTTGTAAGTCATGCTCATTAGGTCAAAATAAAGCTTTCCTAGCTCACTGTGGCTTAGCTCTTCTGTGCACAGGTGATAGTAGTCTCTAAGAGGGCTTCTAGAGTATTCTATCTCTGTGATCTCTTTACCATAGTGCAATTTCACAAGGTCTTTAACATTCTGCTTTAGGCTTCCATTGGCTACTCTCTTTCCTTCCAATTCCACAGAAGCTTGAAAGTATTCCTCTGAGATGATATTGTTTCCTGGATGTCTATCTTTACCGAAATAAAGCTTAAAAATTTTACTGTACATTTATATACTCCTTTGGCTAGTTAAGAATTATTTTAGCACAGTGAGTAGTTATAGTCAAGAGGCTAAAAGAAATTATTTTCCTAAAATATCTATCTGGGGATAAATGATTTATATATATATAATTTATTACTTAACTACTTAGTTACTAAGTTACTAGGTTACTAAGTTAGTAGTTACTAAGTTATTAATCTAAGCACTAATGATTTATATATATATAATTAACTTACTAGCTATACTACTTAGTTACTTAGTAGTTAAGTACTTAAGTATTAAGGTTAAGTAAGTAAGCTAATTATATATATAAATCATTTATGTACAGATAAAACATAAAAGGGTTGTTGACAGATTTTCACTCTTGTGCTAAGATTATTAGCATGAAAATTCTAAGTTTAGATCTAAGCACAAAAAGTTCAGGATATGCAGTTTTTGAAGATAAAAAATTAATTGATTATGGTGTTATTAAAAGCACAGACAAAGACCTTCTTGTGAGAGGTAACTACATGGCAGAGTTTGTGAGATTACTCTGTGAGAAATATGGCAAGTTTGATTTAGTCGGAATTGAAGAATTAAAAATTTTAAGTAATCAGGCAACTCTTGTGAAATTAGCACAGGTGCAAGGTATGGTTTTAAGAGAGCTTAAGGATCAAGAGGTTAAGTTTGTAATGCCTACTGTGTGGAGAAAAGAGTTTAAGCTAAACGGTAAGAGAGCTGATGCTAAGGCTAAGGCTATTGAGCTTTGTGAAGAGCTTGGTTATGAAGTTGAATGTGATGATGATGCAGAAGCAATACTTTTAGGAATTTATTTCCAAAAAGGGGTTGACAAGGAAACCCTAATCTGATATACTAATTATCAGGCACACCTATTCCTTTCTGTGTGCTAGGATAGATTGCTCATTGTGAGCGGTGTTTTGTTCCACGGTGAGAGGGTTTTGTTGATATTTTTCCCTCTCACCTCCCTCTGCCCTTGTAGCCAAGAGGTCAAAGGCATGGCTCTGCAAAAGCTTGATCGCAGGTTCAAATCCTGTCAGGGGCTTGTCATGATTGGTATTCATGTCTCCTATGGGGTATCTACCCCTCTACATCCTTGGTCTAATGGATATGACAAAGGTCTTCTAAACCTTTGATACAGGTTCGATTCCTGTAGGGTGTATATCAAATTTTGGAGGTTTGCTAGTATGGCTAGAACTGGTAAACTTTACTCTGAAACAATGCGAGAACTCAGTCTCTTGGATGAGGACTCACTAAAGCTTTATCAAATGCGTTGGGGGCTAGTAGACGTAGATGAAGTTCTTGTGAGTAAGATAGGCTTTGAAGTCTATAATTCAATCCCTCCTGCAACCCCTGTGGCTAAAAATGCTATGCTTCAAATTATGGCTAGTTTTGAAGATAACTATGAGCGTAAGGAGTGGGCTGACCGTATTGAGGGTAAAGCAACTCAAACTACTGTCAATGTCAACCACGATACCAAGGATGGTGTTGAGGAGCTTAAGAATTATACTAAAGCTAAGCTTGATGAGTTGTTTGGAGATATGAATGACTAAGAAGAACCCTAGAAATAAGGTTTTTGGTAGCTATTATCCTGATCTTTTGGTTTTATTAGAGACATTTGCATCCTCAGTGATTTATGATGGTGATTATTTGACTGCTGAAGATGCTGTCATTGACTACCTTGTGGATATGTACTCTTCGACATTCCTAGATGAGATTGATTACATCTTGGATGCCTTAGGGTACAATATCTATCCACAGGATCTAATAAACCTGAGAAATGGTGTTGATACTTCTTCTTTTGTGAGAAGTAATCGTGGAAGACTGAGAGAAATTCTTGATGGTCATGTAAAAGACCTTAAGAAGCTTGTGAACGAGAACAAGGACACTCAGAGCAAGGATGAGATCTACAAGTCCTATTGGTCTAACATTGACCGTCTTGCTTTAAGTGAGACACAGATGGGAATTGAGAAAGCTTCTGTGCAAAGTGCTAAACTCTTTGGAGACATCACAGGTGAACAGCTCATGAAAACATGGAACGCTGTAGGTGATAAGCGAACTTGCCCTATCTGTAAGGCTATGGATGGTTTGACCATTCCTGTGGATGAAAGCTTCCAGGCTGTAGCTCCTTCAGTTCAGATCTCAGAAAGTCTTGATTACACAGGAGGAGATACTGTTTATGCACATCCAAGATGCAGATGTTGGGTTACTTACTCAAAAGCATAGGGTTTTATCCAACAAGGAGAAGTTATCAATCCTTTTAGATCAAGTAACTCCACAGGATCAACTAAAAGATGCTGTGAAGGGAAAAATACCAAAACACTTTAAGCGAAATACCATTCGTGAGAGGTTTGGTTTAGAAAAAGAATTAGAATATTACAAGCTTGGGTTCACCACAGCATTATCTGAGTTTAACTTAGAGCTATGGTGGTCTCAAGCTGTGCAATTTGGAGCGTTCCTTAGTGGAGACTTCAAAACAGGATACTGTGTTGCCACTCCTCGGTATGGTAAGTCATTCCTCTGTGGCATTATGTCAAACCATTTTGCCTATGAAGGTGAGAATTGCTATGCTGTAGGATCAACACAAGAGTATTCAGGAATTATCATCCAGCACGCTAGGGAAATCCTAGTGAACGCTCACCCTGATGTTAAGGCTATGTTGTCCTTTGATGAAAAGGATGTAACATCAGTGGATAAGCGACTGAAGCGTGGTTTATCATCATTCTCTAGTGAAGGGTTCACATTCAGGAATGGTGGTAAGTTAGAGGGTCTATCCGCAGGTAGTAACTATACCGATCCATCTAAGATCCACGTTATTGGTCGTGGAGGAAACATGTTTGGGGATGAAGCATCTGATATCTCACCTATAGCCCTTGGACACATGGGTCGTAGAGAATTTGAGTCAGATGATGGTCGTAAGTTGATTATGTACCTAATCTCAAACCCTCGGTCATTGAATAGCTTTTATGATTTCATGACCAATGAAGACCTTGCTGATGATGAATTTGTTATGTGGCTGGATGTGGTTACAGCAATGGAGGAGGGAAGTATCAGGTACACCAAAGATGAGCTGATGAGATCTCAGTTCACAATCACAGAGGATTCTATTCGAGAAAACCTCTTGTGTGAGTTCCCTACTGAGAGATCTTCATTCTTTGATGCCTCACCTGATATTCTTGATGATTTTGACATGAAAGCAGAAGGCTTGGAGTTCTTCCTTGGAGTTGATAGTGCCTATAAAGGTGCAGACTCTATTCAGGTTACTATCTCTTCTGTGGACAAGTCTAATCACTTCACAGCTATTGATACAATGGACATTAAGCCTCAAGAGTGGATTGATGGTGTCACAGCTATTGAAATTGTCAATAAGATTGTGACTATAGCAAACCAGCTCAATGTGAAAGCTATCGGCATAGATGCTGGTGGTGGAGCACACATTGTACAGCCTCTCAAGATGAGAAGGTTGTCAGGACAGCTTAAATGCCCTGTGTATGACATCAACTTTGGTGGTAAACCTACTGAGATTAAGATCATTGGTAAAGATCCTAGTGCTGAATATGCTTTCAACAGAAGGGCTGAAATGCACCTCATGTTGAGAGGTATGATGGAAGCACAGAGAGTTTCCTTTGTGAGAAAAGTGTGGGATGCTATTTCAAGGCAGATGTCATTTGTGTCTGAGGTTCAAAGACCTGAGGACAGAAAAGTTAAGATCAGACCTAAGGCAGAAATCAAGAAACTACTTAGACAGTCTCCTGACGAACTGGATAGTGTATTGCTTTCTCTCCATGTGGCTGAGCTTTATTACCTAGGAGGGTCATAATGACTTGTGGAAAGTGTAAGAAAGATGACTGTGGTGGTCAATGTGCAATGGATAGGCACTTCCTTGCTGACTACAAGGACAGATTGATCTATTCAAGTACAGGATTTAGAGGAACATCTATCAATGAAAATCTAGAAGAGATTGAGCAACTGGCTCTTGATCTTCCTGATGTTGATTACATCCTAGATAACATTGTTAATTACATGTTCACCAACTACCTGACTACAGATAACTTTGAAAAAGATGAAGATCTTAAAAAGTATCTCTATGGTCATAACTTTAATGGTCAAAGAAACTATGATGTACTTAAGCAGGTAGCTAAAGGATATAGAAAATATGGTTACTATGGTATTCTTGCCACAAAAGAGGGTCTTGTAGGGATTCACCCTAAGGATATCCTCGCCTGTGTTATTGACTACCCTAAGATGCCTGTGCTAAGACAAAACTTGACCTATCTTATCAAGAAGGGTGACTACTACAGAACTCCTTATGTACAGAAAACAGGAAACCCTAGAGTAGCATCTGACTACTCAGAGGATGACATCAAAGAAATCCTCAAAGACCCTGAAAAGTATAAAAATGATGTAATGGTAGTAACTAGTGATGAGTTCGCTTGTGTCAGACTAGATACATCACAGGTATTCTGTATGAGTCCTTTGCTTAAGGATAGAAAGCGTGTTGAGCTTATTCTTAATATCCTTAACCGTATGAACTATGATATCTCAAGAAATGGTATTGGTACTATTGCTTTACAAGCTAAAGATACCTTGGAAGAGCAGATTGAGGAGAGCGTAGAGCAAGGATCTGCTTTCTCTAGTGGAGAGCTACTTGACATGGGTAGAACTGCCAAGGCTGAACGAACTCAGAAGATTGTTGAGGACATGAACGCCTTTGCTGAGAAGCTTTCTGAGACTGAGTTCAATGACGCTATTGTGTACTCAGGAAACTTCCAAAATCTAGAACAGCTTGAGCGTGATACTAAAGCAACCGACTTCCTGGACTACCTTTCACAGTATGTTCCAGCTATTATCTGTCAGATGTTTGGAGTTCCAGCTAGACTGTTTGACTTGAATAAGACAGTATCAAACATTGGTACTTACAGTATCATTGACAATGCTATGAAGAACACAATCATTCCAATGCGAGATCACTTCCTTGGACAGATTGTTCACTTGCTTCAACATGCTACTGGATTGAAAGAGCATATTAAGTTTGATAGCTATGAGTTCACTAACAGCTACAATTACAATAATGACCTTTACATCCTTGATGTTTATGAACGCTTGAAAGGTGTCAATGAGCAGATGGCTGAGGCTTACTTAGCTAAAAACCTAATCGTGTAAGGAGTATATAATGTCAGACAAAATTTTGACTATTGAAGAGCTTGCTAAAATGCAGGAGAAAGTTATTGATGCAACTAAATCAGATGCACCAGTAGCTATTGAGACACCAACTACTAGTGTTGTGAATGGTGATCCATCTAAGGTTCAATCTATTGATCCTAAGAACTACACAGTGGAGTTGTGGCTTCCTGTGAATAGTGAAACACCTGCAACTGCTGAGCGAGTAATGGGTGGAACTGCATATAAGCAATTTGTAAATGCTGATCAAAAGTTCATTACAGCACGGATTGCACGTAAGGTACGTAACTATGCTTCAACCATCACTATTGCCTTCACAAAATTCAATGAAGATGGAGATTCAGAGATATACACTGTGGATGATCTGCTTAAAGTCTATGAAGTCTTTGATGATGATGTGATTGATGCTTGTGAGAAGCTTGTAGGTACTGTTCTTGGTATTCCTGACCATTTGATGCAATATATCACTGATACTTCATTGATTGAGACTTGCACAAAGATTATTGAGAACAACCCTTCATTTTTTCAAGCTGGTTAGTTATCTAATTCGATACAATTGGGCTTGGGTTAATGGAAAGATAAAAGAGAAAGATGACTACCGTGGACTAGCCTATGAGGACATGGTAGCTATTAACCTTGATGACATAGAGGAAAAAGTCCTTGCTGTGGTTAAAGAGTACAGGATGGACTACCACTATGTAGCAGATCAGATGTACTACCCTGATGTTACTGTGTATTATGCTAAGATGGTCAATAATAATGCCTTTAAGAGCTATAATGACTATCTTAACCTAGATGAAGAAGCAAAAGGTAAGTATGTTACTGATTGGGGAGTTCCTGAACCTTATGAGTATGAACTCCTAACACCTGAAAAGCAACAGAAGGCTATTGAAGCCAAAGATAAGCCTAGTACAAACTCCTTGAAGGATATGTATAGGCATGGAGGAAGATTAAATGACTGAAGTACTTGGTGATGTACTTGGATTCTTAGATACTAAGCGTAAAGAAATTATGCCTGAGTATGTACGCAATGGAAAACCTGTGTACACACTGCGTAAATATGCAGACTTGACTGACCTTGATGCTGAGGTTCTTATCAATGGTGGTACAGAAAACGTAGCACAGAAGATCCCTACTATTGGGGTATCAGGTAATATGCTTCGTACTCCACGTACATCATACGCTGTGAATGTTGAAATTGCCTTTGACAACCGTGTGAAAGTATCTGAGCAAGAATTAGGTGATGGTAAGACTGAAAAGGTATATACCTTTGTGGTTGACCAACGTGCCCTTATGGAGCAATCTACAGGTCACATCTATGCAAACTACATTGTAGGGTTTGTAATTGGTAAAGGTAAAGGTGGTAAGCCTGAAGTCCGTGGAACTGTCCATATCAAGGAAGATGAGTTTATCAATGACTTTGATGCTACATTTGACCCATTTGAGATGGAAGCTATCATGGACTTGATTAACCATTACAAGCTTGAGCATGGTACAGCCAAGGTTATTGATACTATCAAGTTTTAATTTAGTTGTGGTAGGGTTGACTCCCTACCTCTTTTTGTTATAATGTGAATATAATTATGCAAGGAAGGAGCACGTTTAATGGCTACTATTAAAGTTCCTAAAATGAACCTCAAGATTGAAGTTGATGGGGAAACTAAAACTTTCAAGTCACCTTTGGCTGAAACAATCTTGGCTCAAGTAAGACGAGTAGTTGTAGGGCATGAACAGATTCAATATTATGATGTTGATGAAAACAAGTTCAAGTCATTCACTTATTGCTGTGGTGATAAGTATGAATTTAACTATGAGCTTGAAGAAGTTCCACTTAAAGACACTGAAGTTGACTGTTATGGATTCCCTATCACTTATGCAGGAGATAAATAATGAAAGAAGTAAAAACCGTAGGACAAACCTACCAAGAGTACTTGCGTGAAGTACGTGCAATACAGTTTGGTAGAGAGTCTGAAGTTATTTCTTCTATCACTGAAGGCACAACTGTTAAAGCTGTGGAGGCTGAGAAGCCTAATAAACAAACAAAGAAGAAGGTAGACAAGTAGTGAGTAAATTTAGAGTATCAAGATTCCTGAAGCGTGACTTAGTTGCTAGAGTAAGTTTCTTGAATGATAAAGGTATTATCCAAAACTCACGAAAGTTCTTTGAATTTTATCCTGGTGACAACCAAGAGAGCGAAGGTTGGTATGAAACTACTGATGAAGTTCTCTTGGCTAGTCTAAAGGAGCAAACAGAACAGCTACCTTATTCACCTGAGACTGAGGCAGGACTCAAACAAGACAATGTTAAGTATGAGTATGCCTACTGTGCCTCATGTGGTGGTAAGAAAGTAAGAAAACTTAAATATAATTTGTTTGAGGTTATTGAATAATGCACATCAAGACACAGATTGCAGGAAAGATCATGAATGAGATCAATGACTACCTTGAAAGAAAAGATAGCCTTGATAACATCTTGAACTTATCCCAAGAAAGCACTGAAAAAGAGTGCCTATCTGTGAATAAGGTTGAAAACAGTGAAGGTTACATGACCTTGTTATCTGAAGGTTCTGTGCTCTATCAGGATGGTACTATTAGACTTTACTTATGTAAGGGTACACTCAAGAACTGGTATGATAGCATTGATGAAACTTTTGAAGGTTATGTCTCAACTGGTCACAGAGATCTAAATAGTTATCCTGTTAGAGAAGGTTATTTCAGAAAGAGTGACCTTAAATTGGTTCAGGATGACAATGGTAGATATGATCTACTGGTTAAACCTCATGTCAATACACAACTAAGCAATGTTAAGGATATCATCCTTCAAGATGAGCCTTTTGCAATCTCATCTGAGTTCCTATGGTATCACAAAGATATTGGGGATGATGATATTGAAGAATATGCAAAACTCATTGCTTATAATGTGGAACATGGCGGTGATATTGATGTACCTATCACAGATAAGGTAGAAATTACTGGTTTCTCTTTTGTGGGGAATCCTGGTAATGCTAAGAGTGGTGGATATGATCCATCCTTACTAGTAAGAAATGAGGAAGAACACTTGAAGAATAAAGAAATTCTTGAAAAAGTACTTGCTCACCTTTCTGCTCAAGTAGAACCTGAGGAAGTTAAAGAGGATGAAGTCCTTGAAGAAGCTCCTGTGGTTGAAGAAGAGCCTAAAGCTGAAGAAGCTGAAGAAAAGGTAGAGGAAGCTACTGAAGAGCCTAAAGAAGAAGAGGCTAAATCAGAAGAGTCTCAAGCATTGGCACAAGCTATTGAAGCTATTGAGGCATTGACTGCTGAAAATGAAGCTCTTAAATCTGAAATTGCTTCTAAAGATGCTATTATTGCAGAAAAGACAGCTAATGAAGATGCTGTAGAAGGACAACTTTCTAAACTTGCTGTGTTGCTTGAAAAAGCAAACCCTGTGGTTGAGAAAGCTTCTAAAGTAGAAGAAGAACAACCTAAGAACCGTTTTGGACGTGTTCGTTTTGGAGGACAATAAATTGACTAAAGTAAATTTTGATATTTTGCTTGGTGAAGCTATTGATAACTTGTATGAGCGTACTAAAGCTCAACTAGCTAACAAAGAAAACTTCACTAATGAAGATGGTAAGATTCCTTTCGGTATCTCACGTGACTGGTCTAAAGCTCAACCTTCACTTCGTGAAGTAGGCATGGATGATGAGTTGGTAAACGATATCCTTAAACGTTTTGAACAATCATCTTTTGGAGCTTTGCGCCAAGCTAAAAATGGTGACTGGATCATGGAAGGTATCACTTGGGGTACTAAAGCTCCTGACTTTGCTAATGATACTTCAGATGCCTGCTGTTTCACTGAGAAATTCACTATGCAAGCAACTGGTGATGCTACTCCTGTACGTTACCTCTGTTTCAAAGACTGTGAAACTCGTCTTGACCGCTTGATGAAAGACAAAATGCACTTCAAACAAGGAGATCTTATTAATATCTTCCAACGTTTGGGTATGTCTTATGAAGAAGCTGAACAATTCATGGCTTGGTACACATTTGCCTTTATCGTTCAACGTCATATCGTTCAAGGTATGTTGAACTTCCAAGGTCAAGGTCTTCGTCCATTCGCAGGTGTGGCTGAAATGATGTCTCACCCAGGGGTTACTCCTATTGATGCTTCAGGATCTATCATTGGTGCTTTCCGTCAAGTAGCTTGCTACCTAGATGTATTGAACAACCAATCTGCACGTTACAAGATCTATGTTCACCCACTTACACTTCGTGGAATTAAATCTGAAATCGTTCCTGGTAAAGATGGTAAACTTCCTCAAGGGTGGTCTGTGAATGGTGAGTCTATCTCATTCCGTGGTATTCCATTTGGTGTATCTTACCACTTGCCTTATGACCTTGAAAAGACCATGACTGGTGAAGCTTATGTGATTGACTTGTCTAGAGTTGAAGCTTTGACTCAATATGACTTGTTTGTACCACAATCTTCTATCTACACTCAACGTACAGAAGATACTACTAAACCAGGATGTGAAGTGATCTGTGACAAGTATGAAAACTTCGGTTTGGTACATACTAACTCACCTATCTCTCACTTGTTGATTGCCAACATTCCATTGGATCAAACTTGTCCTGCTGTTGTATTCGAGCGTATCCAAGGTCTTCTTACAGGTCTCAATCCATTCCCTATGGCTACTATCCCTGCAAAATAAGGAGTTAAGATATGCAACCTGAATTGGAGTTAATGAAGATTACACAGAAGCTTCAAGATAGGTGTGGCTGTTTTGACTGTGATGATGGAGCAACTATGCAACGGTACATGGAGAGCTTTCTCCGTGTCCTTGCTAGGCTGTTCTGTTGGACTGATGGTGAATGTGATACTATCTTAAGAGCTAGAAGACATGAAGTGATTGAAGTCAAAGACTTTGAAATCTGTGGATGTGATGCAATGGTTGAGATCAAGCCTTACTACTTTAAAGGTTTTGACCCTTCAACACTTAAGGTATATATGCACAAGAGGAAAGGTCTAGAGCGTGAGGAGTATGAAATTACTCCTGATAAGTACAACTGGTCTTTTGTTGATGGAACTATTCTAATCAATGTAACTGAAGAGTTGAGTCCATGTTGTAGATGCTGTGATCCTTGCTCCTGTGAGACTGAGTACAAGATTATTCTTGATTATGAAGCTGGTTATACTTCTAATAACCTACCTGATTGCATCTTTGAAGCAATGTGTCACTTCATGAACATCTTTGTAGCTTACCAAAATAAATGTGGTACACTTGATGAGTGTGCTAACATGGATAGACTTGCTGTAGGAGCTGTCCTAGAGCAAAAATCAGTAGACTACATTGTTCGTAAATGGACTGTGGATAAGACAAGCCTAGATACATTCTATGTGAAGCTTATCAACACATGGGCACTTAAGACACTTAGTTCACTATCCCTGTGTAAGAAAGTTTACACAGAAAATATGTACTTAGCTATTGGGAGAAGAAAAGAATGCAAGTAAGATACAATGGAGAGTATGCTAGAGAGCAACGCTCTTATGGCTGTTCCAAGTGTGGTACTGGTCGCTCAATTAGTGGAGTAGAAACTTATAGAACTGTGTATAGAACTTACTACAGTGGAAGGCTTTATATCTTTGAACAAGGTAAAACCTATCCTGTGGATGACATCTTAGGTAAGTATCTAACTAACTTAAGATACACAGATAAGGAAGGTGTAATCAGAAATACTTTCTCTGAAGTACCTGATAACACAGAGGCTACCTATGTAAGAAATGTAGAAGAGACTGAGTTTCATATTCCTGAAGAGCCAAAACCTACAGAAGAAGCTCCAAAGCCTCCTGTAACAGAGGAAGCTCCTAAGCCTTCAGAAGAACCTACACCAACTGAACCTCCTAAACCAACTGAGGAACAACCTACAGAACCAGGAGAAGGTGAGGGTTATCCTCCTTCAGATCATCTTGATTAGGAGGTCGTAGATGCCACTACCTAGAACTAATAGAGAGATCCTTGTGTTAAGGCAAGGCACAGCAACACCTACTTATGATGAGAACTCTAGGCAGGTCATGAAGTGCTTGTGGGAAGAGGTTGAGCATTTATACTGTGTAGACCACATGCCTACATCTAGGGGTTCTGAGAGTGATGCGACTACAACCCACACTCTTGAAGGATCTAGACAACTAGAGACTTTCTACTTTTCACTACACAACCAACACCATTCTTGTGACTTTGATATCAAGCATGGGTACTACATCCTGCAAAGAATATCTACCAAGTGTAACTATTGGGAATGCCCTGAGGATGCTGGTTATATGTTTTGGAAGGTAGTAGCATGTCGCACGTATGAGATTATGCCTGGGTGCTGGGATATAAAGATGACAGGTGAAAGACTGTCTCCACGTGAGAGTGAACAGAAAGTACTTGAGTGTGCCCCTTATATCAAACAGTTACAGGGGGTGATTACTCGTGACCACGACTGATATTCACGACTGGAAAGGTACTGAGTTTGTGGAAGAGTTTACCGACTTTGTTCTTACTGGTACTTTGGAAGCTAAGGCTATTGCTTCTAAGCAAACAGGTAGAATGGTAAACTCAGTTAAAATAAGAAAAGTCAGTGATGGCTTTGAAGTGTATAGTGATCGTAATGACTTCCCTCCTACTAAGAGAGGTAAAGTCAGATACTATACTAAGGTTTATGTTGAGAGAGGTTATCCTAATTATCCTCCATTCGACTTCCTTATGGAAGGTTTCCTAAATGTAGGAGAAGGAGAACTTGTGAAAGGTGGAGTAGGTCAGTACTCTGCTAAGCACCCTTCAGGTAGACGGGGATCAGGTACAGCTATCCTAACTCAGAGCGATAAGTCTGCTGTGACTGCATATAGAGAAAGAGCTGAAAGTAGATTGGCTGTTAAGATTCCTAAGAGGCTACAGAAATGAATAGTGCAATATACATAAACATTAAGAAATGGCTTCAGATGTATGGAGCTGGTGTTCTAGATTACTTCATTCAACCTGACCATCCTGAAGAGCTAGATCCTAGAAAACGTTATGATAACTTTGATGTGCAATTCAACCAACACGTAGGAACTACTGAGCACTTCCAACTTAACCAAGGAGCTGAGTTTCCATTCTTGGCAATAGATGTTTCTTGTGATAATTCTTCTAAGTGCTTTCCTAGATTCTATGTTACATTCTCTGTATATTACTCATCTGTGTCTCCCCCTACTGGTAGGGTATGTATTGAGAACACTCCTGAGGGTAAACTTGAGTACAGAGAAGAAGTGCACTGTCAAATAAAAAATATGTTGGTTCATCAAGTTAAAACCCCTAAAGGTATTCAGAGAAAGACATTCGCTCAGGATGTAGCTTCATTAGATAACTGGTACTTACCTATCAATGCTAAAGTGCTTGATGTGGGATGTCCATTAGACTTCTCTAATGAGCTTGTAGATGAGGTTGAAATGTTCTCATTCCCTGCTACCTTATCAATATATACATGTTAAGAAGGAGAGAGAACATGGCTGTGGAAAAACCACTAAATGTAGATGAGTTCTTCATGTCTCGTAATGAGATTGCAAACCGTCACGGTAGCCGTCTTGAGCTTCAAGCAATGGCACGTGTCCGTGAACACATGGTTGAAGAAGCTAATAAACCAAAACCTTCAGTGCAAGCTGATAACAAGAAAAAGGAGAAATAAATGTCTAACTGTTTTGTAGATATGTCTCATCCTATGTACGGTTATAATACCCAAGATAAAGACAATAAAATTATTGTTGCTATCAATGAGGAAATCCGCCCTTGTGTTCGCTGGAAAGCTAACAAACAAGTACAAATTCCTACTGGTACTTTAGTACAATACGTACGTAAGGATGTGCCTGAAGATCAACTAAACTGTACACCTTTGAAATGCTTCAACACAGGTACACTTTATGTGAAAGCTGTAGATAAAGCTATCAAGGTAAACTACCAAGTACGTTCTGATGCTGATGACTATGCACTTGGTTTCAACATGGTATATGTAAACGTTCCTAAAGCTGGTACTTACCAACTTAAAGTAGCTGTAGCAGACTTTACAGATCTTGCTCAAGCTAACTCATACGTGTACACATACAACTTTGAAACTCATGCACCTGGATTCGTACTCCGTACTATTGACCTTGCTGATACAAAAGCAATGACTCAAACAGGTACAGGATGGAAACCTTCTGACCACGGTGTAGTAATCTCTTATGAAGTTACTTACACAGGTACAGATGACTTTGATGGTCAAATTGGTCTTTCATCTCCAATGATCGTTAATGATCGTGCTGAGTTGCGTAAATTCTCTAATGTGTTGCTTTCATGTTTGACTTCATTCACACACAACATTTCAGTACCTACTACAGATGCTAGATGTTTTGGTCGTCAATATGACAAATCACAAATTGAGATCACTAAAGAAATCACAGCTACTACAACTTCTTGTAATGACTACTGGTTGAACCCACTTCAATCTATGTCTAAGAAACTTACAAGTGGCATCCCTGTGACAGACAGCTTCACAGTAGAACGACTTGAAGTAGATGGTAAAGAATATGGATCACTTGTTATCCCTGACCTTTACTATGAAGATTGTAATACAATCATTATCTCTTCTGACCGCTGTGACTGTACTTACCTTTCATCAATGCCAATCTCTGCTGGTGTAGGTCTTGAGGATGATGAGTTTATCGCTCTTACTCAAACACATCATGGATTGAGTCGTGGTACAGTTCTTGTGAACCCAATGTACATTGGTGAAAAACTTCTTGTGACTTACAATGCTGAGCGTGATGTTGAGCTTATTGTAGCTAATGACAAACGTCTTCGTAACACTCACTTCCGTGTTACTCAAATGGTTGAAAACACAAGAGGAATCAGAGAATACTATGTATTCAACAATGTCCTTATCACAGAAAACTCAAGAGAGTTCGGTACAGATGGAGAAATCACTTTGTCATTGACATTCACTGTAAGTCGTGATGAAAATGGTAACTTCTATGAAATCCGTAGAAACATTGAGGATGTAGCTTAAGTAGGAGAGTTTTAATGTCAGTACGTACTATAAGTGTTACAATTAATGGTCTTAACGATATTGAGGCTAAGACAAAATTATTGAATAACATGAAAGCGACTGTGCTTGATATTGAACGTATGATTAAGAAGATGGGCAGGTCTAATAACCTGCCCTCTATTAATTTAAAGCTCAATATTGATACTTCTGATATCCAAAGACAGATCAATAATGTCAATGCCCTTGTGAGCAAAGCATCAGGATCTAGTGTTGGTGGAAGTAGCAAGGTAAAAAGTCAAGCAGTAGAGGTCACTAACTTAGCTGAGTCTTGGAAAAACGTAGGATCTGCTATGTCTATAGCTGATAGAGCACTTACTAGTCTGACATCAAACATGATTAAGCTAGGAGCTATCAATCCTGCTAAAACCATGCTCAGTGGTCTCAGATCAGTCTCATCTGAGCTTTTAAATGTACAGAAGTCATTTACATCATTAGTTAATGGAAAGCTTACTAGTGGCTTTCAGGGCATCATTAATTCCGCTGTTACTACCTTGAGACAAGGTGTTGCTGGAATGGTGTCTGAGTCACAAAAAGTAGGGGATGCTATGCAGATCTATAGGGTCAACATGTCATCTCTAGGCTTTAATGAGAAGGATGTAAACAAGTCTCTTAAGAGATTAGGAGATTATGGTAAAGCTTCTGTGTATGATGCTTCTGACTTGCTCAACCAAGCATCAACTTATTATGCTTATAACCGTAAGGACTCTGAGGATATTGTAAAAGCCTTTGCTGGGCTTATTGCACAAACAAACAACCCTGTGCAAGGTCTTAAAACAGCAGGAGAGCAAACAGCTCAAATGCTTGCTAATGGTTATCTTAACCAACAAGACTTCAAGTTCACAAGAGAAAGATTCTCTGCTCTTGGTGCTTCTGAAGTAAATAAACGGCTTCTAGAGCTTGCTCAGGCTAAAGGCTACAAGTCTATCATTGAAGCTACCCAGAAGAAGGGTATCACAGCTGATGAATACCTAGATGTCATTAAGGAAGTAGGTAACAGTCCTAAGTTCCAAAGTCTAGTTACTTCTATCCTTACTCCTAAGCAAGCTATTGAAAACTTGAAAGAAACACTGTCAAACCTTCTTGTGTTTGATAAGGTAGATGAAGATGGTAATTCCTCTCCTGGTGCACTTAACAAGGTATATGTAGCTACAAGAGACTTCACTAAGAACATCACAGATCTTGTAGGAAGTGAGAAGTTTGAAGGCTATGTAAGAAAGCTTGGAGATGCTATTGGTACAGGCATTGAGAATATCAATAAGTTCTCAAGAGCTATCACCCTTATGTTTGGCGATCAACTCATCAAGTCTATGGAGAAGTTTGGTAAAGACTTCACTTCTAGCCTTGATGGTAACGTGATGAAGAACTTCCAAGGCTTCATGCAATCACTGATTAACCTCTTTAATGAGTCAGGAAGTGCTATTGGTCGTTTTGTGAGTGATGCCGGTAATGCCTACATCAAGTATTTAACCTCTTGGGTTGATATTGGTAGAGAGCTTGTAGGTGGAGGTATCTTAGATGCTATCACTAACACTATTGAAGTTATTACTAATATACAAAAACTTGCTGTAAGTAGTGGTGCTGTAAAAGGTTTAGCTGAGTTCTTAAAAGGTATGTCAGATGTATTAAAAACACTGACAGGTGATAGTAAGCATGCTTCCTATGCAACTACAGTAGTTACATCTATTAGAGGTTTTGCAGAAGAACTAGTCAAAACACTTGATTTTCTAATCAAAAAGACACCTATTATTGAAGTTGCATCCAAGTTAATCTCTTCTGTGTTTGACTTCTTCTCGAACTTTGTGAAACTCACAAGACAGGGTGTTGATAATGATGGCTTCAGACAAGGACTTAAGAACTTAGGTAGTGTCATTAAAGACTTACTTGACTACTTAGCCCCTGTGCTTGCTAGAATCACTTCTAGTGCCCTTAACGCCCTTACATCTGACACAGGTGTGAGATTCTTTAAAGCACTCTCAAACTTTGTTAAAGCTGTTGTGACAGCTATTGAGAATGTAATCAAGTCCTTTGGTGGAGGAAACCTTCAAAAAGGCTTTGAAAAGATCTTAAACACTCTCACTGTGCTTGTAGAGATGTTTGCTAAGGTAGCTGAAGTGCTTGGTCATGTTGGTAAGTACCTCATCATTGGATCACTCATTGGTAAGGCTACCTCTCTTGTGTCTAACATTGTGTCATTCATTGGTACTACTGTTAATAGCCTTGGTCAATTAAGCAACTTTGCTCTTCCAGGAAAGGTTAAGCAAGGTGTAGCTGGTGGACTTACAAGTGGTCAAAGTTTACTTGCTGGTGGTGGACTCTTATCAGGATTCTTTAATAGAAGAGCTGACAAGTACTACTCTAAGAAGAGTCAGAGAGCTTTCCTTGCAGATGATACTGAAATGGGAAGCTACTATGCAGGTTTAGCCTTACAAGCTAGAAATAATACTAAAGAGCAACTTAAGCTAAGTAAAGTCTTTAAAGATTCTGCTCAAGCTTACAAGAATGTTAGAGCCAATGGAGGTACATTCAGACAGGCTATTGGAGCAGGTTTTGATAAGGCTGGTAACTTAGGTCAAGCACTTAAAGGAGCAGGTCTTACATTTGGTACAATGTTTGGTGGAATAGCCTTAGATGGTATCAACAATGCTGTACAAAGTAGTAAAGTTTCTACAGGTATGAAGCAAGCCTCTACTGTGATCACAAGTACTGCTTCAGGAGCTTTAGCTGGTGCTGGTATTGGTTCTATGTTCACTCCTATTGGTACAGCTATTGGTGCTGGTATTGGTGGTTTTGTAGGACTTATTCAAGGACTATTCACAAATGATGCTGAGAACCAAGCCAAGAAAGAACAAGCTAAGTTAGAAGCTGAAGCTGAGAAACAGAAGAAAGAACAGAATAAGGCTATCAGAACTGCTCAGGTAGAAGCTATTAAACAAGAGGCTAAACAGTATGGAGATCTGATGAGAAACTTCTACAGATCTGTGACTAATGACTCTTCTGTGCAATCTGATATTTCTAATGCCTTAGCTCTTGTGACAGGTAATGCAGGTAAGTTCAATGGAGACTTAAGTAAAGGTGGGGCTAACCTTGGACTTGCTACTGAGTACCTTCCTAAAGATGTTGACAAGTACAGTGTCAATATTGGTGGTCAAGAGAAAACTTGGGCACAGTGGAAAGAAGAGCTTGGTGTGACTGACCTTGAGCTTATGAAGTCATTACAGGCTTTATATGCACAATATGGTCAAAGATATGTTGAGCTTAAGAATACCACAGATGGTACTGTAGAGGTTATCAAGACTCTATCTGATACTGAATACAAGAGACAGGAAGACTCATCTAAGAACTTCACTGATGCCTTTAACGCTCTTAATATTGCTACACAGAAGATTCCTGAAGTACCATTCAAGAAGATTGCTGAAGTAAAAGAGCAACTAGAGTATGCACTTAAGGGTAGCAACTTTAGTAACAAAGAGGATCAAGATTCTGCTATTCAGAAGATCCTTATAGATATGGGAGCTAGTGAAGAAACTGTCATTAATGCTTCTAGAGATAAACTATACAAGTGGGCTAGAACACTAGAAGAGTCTGCTACTGCTAACTCTAGAAGTAATGATGAAATACATGCTGAAGCTGTTTCTGAGCTTAAGAAGGTACTAGACAGTACGAAGAACAAGGCTTGGAATAAGATGATTGAAGGTATCTTTAATAATAAAGATGACTTTAACCTTGAAGAGCTTGTAGGTGTTACTGTTGCAACTAAAGGTCTTGATGAGACTACTAAGCAAGCTGTTCAGTATAAGCTCCAACAAGCTTCTAAACTGTCTAAAGAGAAGATTGCTGAGATTACTGGAAAAGATATAGACGCTATTGTGGCTCAACTACAGACATTTAGTGATCTAGGTGAGACAAAAGCTTCTGCATTTAAAGAGGGTAGTAAAGATCTTGATGGTGTCCTTGAGAAGATTGGTATACTTGACCAAAAAGTAAGACAGAAGATCATGGACAAGGTAATCAAAGACCATGAGTCTATTGAGAAAGCTATCCAGGAAGCCTATGAAGACAAGGGTGCTCTCAGTGAAAAAGAAATAGCCTCTCTCAAGGCTTCATCAACTAACTTAGTTGAAACGCTATCAAACCTTATCACAAAAGGTCAAATTAAGACAGATGAGGCTAAGGAAATTCTCAAGAATATCCCTATTGACTTGGTAGACACATCTAAGCTTAGTGAAGAAGGTAAAGCATTACTTAAATCACTAGGTCTTAAGGTTGATAATACCACAGGTAAGATTACCGAGATGAAGGATAAGGTTAATGGTAATGATCCTAAAGATGTAGATACATCTAAGATCACAGAAGAAGCAAGAAAGATTGAGGAAGCCTTAAACTCACTTGTGAACAGTGTTGCTAATGCTGTTACCAGCATCTTTAACTCTACTCCTAAGTCAGTTAGTGGTGGAGGTAAGAAGAAAGGTAAACGTAGACAGTTCGGAGGAATCATTCCTGAATATCACTCTGATGGTGATGTTATTGGGGTTGATTGGACTCCAAGAGGAACTGACACTGTGCCTACTATGCTTACTCCTGGTGAGTATGTACTGAGAAAGAAAGCTGTTGAGAGTCTAGGACTAAACTTCCTAAATAATCTCAACAAATATGGCAATAAAGCCTTGCAAAGTAACTCAGGACAGACTATAATTAATAATGTATACAACACAAATAATGCTAAGATCAGTCAAAATATTGACAACAAATCTCAGTATCTAAATGGGTTGTTTGGAATTGACAGATTGATGAGGTATGTTTAATGTTTAGATGTGATGAAAACTTCACCCAACCTAAACGCTACATCCAATTTAATGACCTTGTGTTCCTTGGTAGAAAATCTATTGATGAGCAGACAGAAAGTATTAGTTTGCGTGAGAATAAAACCTCACGCACTTTTACTAATGGTTCTTATGTTGGTAACACTAGTAAGATGTCTCTTGTGGACTCTAACACAATCTCATTACAGATAGCACTTAAGACACATGACTGGTCAGAAGAGCATGTACAAGCTCACTATGACTTCATCATGGAGCAATTAATGACACCAGGGAAGCTGTGGGCTGTACAAACAGGTCTACAGCTTGTGTGGTGCAATGCTTATGTCACAAGTATTCAGAACAATAAACAGTGGGTACTCACAGATGATGACTACCTTGTGTTTAAGGTAGAGTTTGATAACCCTGATGGTGTATGGTATAAGGCTGATGAGGATAAGACATTCCTAGAGCCTTATGACAACTGTGACTTCCTTGACATGAAAGCTAGTTGCTTAGGTAAGTCAAGACACTGCTGTAATGGTCTACCTAACTGTAATAACTACTGTGAGTGTTGTGAGAGTGATTGCTGTGAGATGGATGGAATGATTGATCTTTGTACAGCACAAACCAATGTAGAGTTTATGAATGACTTCTTTGAGGAATGTAACTCTAAGTGGAGAGTAGTCTATAACTGCTCTAAGTGTAAAAAAGATGGTAAAGGCTTACAGTGTATGTATAAGCATGCTATCTGTGACACTTGTGTGAATGAAGTTCTCACAGGAGAGTTTCTATCTACTACTGTTCTAGATAGTCACAAGTGGAGTATTGCTATTGAAGGAGACTTCAAAGATCCTATTGTAAGGATCAATGATATTGACTTCAAGATTAAAGGTGAGTACTCAGGAGTGCTTACAGCTAACTATAAAGGTGAGCTTAAGTATGCTAAATCTTGGGAATGTCTAGAGTTCAACTATCAGGATATCTCCCTTTCTGTGTTGAAGCTATGCGCTGAGTTACCTTACATCAAGAAAGGACTCAATACTGTGTCAGTTAGTGGTGTAGAGAGTGATACAGCCTGTATTTATATAGATTATGAGAGTGTAACAGTATGATTGGTTATATTATTAATAGTGAGGCTTCAGGAAGGAAGTCAGTAATTATTCCTAAGGATGACTTCCTTAATGATATTCAAGTACAGTTTGCCTTAATGGAAGTTCCTGCTATCTCCTTAACCTTACCTTTAAAATATTCCAAGCTACTCAGTGGCAATACACACATTGTAGTTCAGACAGATGACTGGAAGTATGAAGGTTATGTAGGGGATAAGTCTAGTGACTATCAGAATAGTACAGTCACAGTTCAGACATCACATGTTATTGGTAGGTTAGGGAAAAGAACCCTTCCTACCAATGTCACTGTGAAGGCTAGATCTGTAGTATCTGCTGTAGAGCAAGCTATGGGCTACTGGTCAAATGAACAGCACAAGGATGATCTCTTAAATGACTTCAAGATTAAGTATGTAGATGACTATGCTGAAAAGAACTTGATTGAGTATGAGTTTTCTAGAGAATCATTCCTAGAGTTCCTTACCAAAGTGTGTGAGAAGACTACTTCCCTCTATTGGAGAGTAAATCGCTATGATCCTTACCTGATTGAGTTTGGTATCTTTGGTATTAAGAGAGATGTTCTCATCAATGAATACAACTACCTTGTGTCCTTAGACAATATCTCAGAGAACTATGAAGATACTATCAACATTGCTGTAGCTATGTCAGATAAGTCAGACTCAGGAGCTAGTTCATTAACCCTTAGAGACATCTTCTACAATCCTAAGTTCATGCTTGAAGGATTCCCTGTGATAAAGACAGGTAATAAGGTAAACTCACAGCGGTCTTATGACTATCCACAGCTTCCTGTGTTTGCTCCTGAGATCATTGGTGATGAGTTTGCTATCCTAGATGAAGAAGGTATTGCTCTAGAAGCAGGAGAGCTTTATTGGGGAACAGTTACTGATAATGACACCCAATCAATCGCAGAAGATAATAAAGAGATCACAGATGCTGATAGACTTAGAGCCACAGAACAGCTCTATAGAACAGCTATTAGAAGACTTAAGAACTCACGCAGGAAGATAGTCTATACAATGACTGTAGAGCCTCTGAAGAAACATACAGTACAGGCAGGAGATAGGGTATTGTTTACCCTTAATGCAGGTGTTTGGGAGCTTACAGCGTGTTCTAAATACTATGAGAAGGTTCTTAAGGAAAGTAACTGGTTCTTTGTGACTAAGATCACTGACCTTTATCAAGTAGGAAGTAACCACTTACAGCAACTAGAGCTGTCTAAATATCTATACAGTGATAGAGACATCATTGTGAATCAGTAGGAGGAGAAATGGTAGATTATCTAAATAAATTAGTAAATACTGTTAGTAGAACTAAATCAAGAGTAATCCAACAGTCTAAACAGCGTAGAGGAGGGGTAACTGACCTCTATGCACTTGACTACGTGGATTCCCTTTCTACTGCTTCTTCCTGTGCTCCTTACTCAGATGATAGTATTGAAGGATCTGAGAGTGATGATATTGAAACAAGAGTAAAAACCTTTGCTAGAGCTATCAAGAAAGAGATTCCTGAGGCTAAGGCACAAGGTGTGTCTGCTATTATTGGTTACTTTGTGAGAGAGTCTAATGTAACAGCTAGAAGATATGAAGCTGACTATGCTACAGGCAAGCAATATGACAAAGTAGCACAAGAACCTACAGCAGAAAACCTCATGGGATCATGGCAAGCCTTTGCATCACTCTATAAAGACCCACTTAATGAGCCTGGGTACAATGTAGGTGGTAAACACTGGATTGGGCTAGGGTTAGGTCAGTGGACAGGTCCAAGGTCTAAAGCACTCTATGAGTTTGCTAGAGCAAGAAATAGTAGCATCTTTACTTTTAACACACAAGTAGCCTTCATGATGAGTGAAGAAACACTAAAGAACGTGGTAAAAGAAGTTGCTTCTAGTGATGGGGATATTGCACAACTTACTACACGTTTCCTTGCCGATTGGGGAGGTGTTCCAGGCAATGCCCTTCAGGAGCGTATTGATGGAGCTAACAAGTACTTTGAAGTAGTTAAAAAGGCTCTTGAGAGTAAGGATGAATCACCTAAGGAAAAGAATGAGTCTCCAAGTGACACAGTTGTGATTGATAGAACTAAAGGATCTGCTCAGTTTAGAGTCCTTGTGCCTAGTGACTTGGATAGATTCCAAAGATGGTTCTTAAAATTCATCATTAAGATGGATGTGTCACAGTGTGATGGTAAGAAAGTAACTCCTCTATCAGATGTCCACTTAGTTGTAAGTGCTAAGAATGAGGCTACAGGAGAGCTTTCTGAGATTGAACTAACTGAGATCTTTAGAAGACAGTGGGGATGTAACTGGATTGGTGATGATGCTAGTGGAGAAGGTATCTTCCCTAATAGTAACCCAATGGAAGGTTATGACCTAATGTATTCTGCTTGGTATCTAAATGATGCTCAGAGAAGTGCCTTATTCAGTGCTGGTGAGAAGATTTTCACTGTGTATGCACTAGGAGAAGCACAGATTACACTAAGAAACTTCCTTAAGTTTAGTCACATCAACTAGGAGAACTAATGAACATTATAGTATCAAGGCTATATAATAGATACAAGAATAAGCTTACCCAGCTACACAGCATGGAAGCTAAACAGTTTAAACTTGAAGAGCACTTAGCATCTCACCCTACTGATTACCAAAGTGTGATCCAAAATGAGATCCTAAAAAGTGATATTCAGAGGGTTGAGTATGCTCTAAAAGAGATTGAAAGAGAGATGGAGTACTATGGAGAATAAAAAGTTTCTTGTGAAACGTATGAGAGATAGAATCCTTGTGGAATCTGCTGTTGAGTACTTCTTTAGACAGGTTTATAAGAATCATGACTACGGAGGAGCTAAAGAGTGGATGGATAGTGACTATCTAGAGCTTACATTAGAAAAACACTCTATCTTTTGTAGGAAAAAGGACAATATTATCACACTAGACAATGCTGAGTTTAGCTATGACTTCTCCTACATAACAGGGTTGTGCTCAAGTTTACTGAAGGATAAGATTGAGGTATAATTGATATGACAAATGCTTACCAAGTTGCACAGCGTGCGGTAGGACAATCCATTGATGTTGATGGATTCCCTGCCTTTCAACCATATCAATGCGTAGACCTTGTGAATTGGGTAGCTCAACAATTTGGTGGATCACTCCTAGGTAATGGTAATCAGATTGGTATAGGGAATGATGTTAGTAGCTTTGCTGATGTTATCCCTTACTCAAATGAGTCTCAATTAAAAGTAGGTGATATCATCTCAACTAATGAGCCAGGATCACCTTATGGACACACTCTTGTGTATGGTGGAGGTGGAGTCAATAATGCTAGAGTTATTGAACAAAACTTTAATGGAATAACTCATGTAATTGAGCACACAAGAACAATCACAGGATATGGAGCAACTATTCTTAGAATTGTGAGAATCAGAGGTCAGGATAATTACACTCCTGATGGGTCTAGTGGTACTAGTGCTGACTCAGGCAAATCTAAGAAGAGTGGAGGAGTACAAAGAACCTTCTATGAAATTGTAGTAGATAAGGTTGAGGGTATTAAAGGTAATGGTGACAGCACTGTGCTTGATACCTTTTATAAATGTAATAAGGTTACAGGTAAGATCAGTGGTGAATGGCTTATCTATGATAAGTACAACGGTACTGTTGGCTACCTTCCTAAATCTGCTGTAAAAGAGAAAACTGAATACTCTAAGCAAGATAAAGAGCCAGGTAAGAAAGAAGTTGAGAAGGCTAATGGCTATGATAAGTTCTCAGATAAGACTAGTGATGGATTGGATCAGTCAGGAACTCAACAGATCTACACTTTGGCTCAATTTATATCACTAGGTAGGGTAGAATACAGTGGTTATGAGTGGACTTATTCCTCAGGTAACAACTTCCCTACAAGTGTAAATGTGAATAAGAGCTATAATGCTTATGGCTTCCTTTCAGACCAAGATGGTCATATTATCCTTTCTGTGCCTTCATCTTGGGGTGATGTTAAGGGTAGACTTTATGACACTCCTTTTGGTTTTAAGGGGAAAGCCTACTTAACTAATGAGAAAACATCCATTGATGTTTATGTAAGATAGGAGAAAATATGGCTTATAAATTAGCTGAAGAAGATAAGCTCTGTGGAGTTATCTATCCAACTTATGAGGGTTTTAGCCCTATCCCTAAAGCCACTTGTGAAATGCTAGAGTCCAAGTGTGAACAAACAATTATTGTTAAATGTGGTGAATCTTCTAAGGAAGATAAAAAGCCTGAGTCACAAAGTGGTAGTGCTTCTGCATCTGTTTCTGAAAGCACTTCTGTGTCAGAGTCTATTAGTGAAAGTAACTCTACCTCAGAAAGTCAAGCTTCTACTTCTGAATCAACTAGTGAATCTACATCTACAGGATCAACTAGCACAAGTGAATCTACTTCTGTGAGTGAAAGCACATCTGAGTCTACTTCTACTACAGAAAGCACTACAACTAGTGAAAGTACTTCAGTATCTACATCTGAATCTGCTTCATCTAGCACAGAAAACTCTAACACTCCTGAAGAACCTAAACCAACTCCTGAACCACAGCCTGAGCCTGTTCCAACACCTGTGCTCACTAATGAAGAGTTGGATACTATTGTGTCAGGTAAGTTGAGTACTAATACTACTTTAGGTAATTATATGGTTAATCAGAACAATACTATTACCTTAATTGGGGAAGCTCCTCTTGAGGATATTGAAGCTTACAAGAAAGAGATCACAGATAAAGTAGGAGATATTCCTGAGCTTAAAGACTATACTGTGGAAGTATTAGTCAATAAAATTCATGGTGATAATGTAGGAGATAAAGCTACAGGTGCACCTCTCTATACTAAGGTTGTGAAGATCACTAAACCTAATGGTGATGTTTATCAGTCTGAGCTTATGAGTATTGGTACTACTACTGAGATGAGTATTGACTTATTAGAAGCACTACCTAGAGTAGAAGATAAGTTCTCTAAGATTATCACCAAAGATGGTCAAGTAGTTGAAGTTCCTGAAGTATCTAATGAGGATAAGAGAGCCTTTGAAGATAAGATTATCAATGACTTAAAGGCTAAGTTACCTGAAGGTACTGTTGTAGAAGCTGTACTTGAAGGACCTAAGTATGAAAAAGGTTCAGAAGTACTAAGCGGTAAGACTAACTATGTATTGAATGTAAGAACTACTCTGAATGGTGTAGTTTCAGAGCAAACTTATAAAGTACCTCACACAGAAGAAGCTCCTAAGGAAGAACCTGAAGCTCCTGAAGTAGATATTGACACATTTATTGAAAGACCTATTATTGGTAATAAGCTAGTAGATTATCGTAGAGGTAACAACTTTATTCAGTTCATCCATATTAAAGATGAAGATGTGACTGAGGAAGCTATTAAGGATAAAGAAGAGCAGTTATCTAACCTTCTTGAACGTAAACTAAATAAAGATTTTTCTGGGGCAAAGAAATATAAAGTTTCCACTAAGGTTACTCAGGTACTTAGTGTTGATGATCCCTATGATAGTAATTTTTTAGATGATGATACTTTTAAAGTAACATATACTATTACTAAACCAAATGGAGAAGTTGTAGAGAGAACTATTATGGCTCATACACCATCCATAGACTGGTTGTAGGAGAACTAAATGGATAGACTAATCTTAAGAATTGTGGAAAACCAAGCTGTGATCTCAGGAATAACACTCTTTGTGACCACAGCTTGTGGTTGTGGGGTAGCATGGCTTAACCATAAGAGAAATAAACTTGAGGAGCTTTCTAAGGGGGCTAAGCGTTCAAGTTTACGCTCAGAGTACCTTAACATCTACAACTCTACTGAGTTTACTTGGCAAGAGAAGTGGGATATGACTGAGCCTCTTGTGAAGGAGTACTTTAATGACCTTGGTGGAAACCATTATATTCATGGACTTAATGAGAAGATGAGAAGGCATGTAGAAGAGGAAAAGACAAATGGTAAAGATAGTAATTGATCCTAGCTGTCTAAATCAGGGAGGGTCTACCTATGATGACACAGAAGTGCTTAATAGGATTAAAGCTTTAGAGGGTAAGACTGACAATTTTGTGAGTGATGTTACTGTGTCTAGAGAGGGTAACAAAGTTAAGCTCAAGTACACTAGGGTTGATGGAACTTCTAGTGAAGTAGAGTTTGATGACAAAGATACCATCTCTATGGCTTATGATGACACAGCTATTAAGGAAAGAGTAACAGCATTAGAAGGCAAAGAAGATAAGGATACTGTGTATGATGATACAGAGGTTAAGAATCGCCTAACAGCTCTTGAAGCTAAAGAAGATAGTGATAAACAAACACTCACACTCACAGGAAATGAACTATCCATTTCTAATGGAAACTCTGTGACTCTACCAGTGGGTGTAGGTAAAGAGTTTGTTGTTACTAGTGATACTGAAGGAGTTGTAGTAACTAAAGCTGAAACAGATAGCACAACTACTTATAATGTGAACCTAGATGATGCTTTAAATAAGTTCTACAAGAAAGCTGAGACTTACACTAAGAAGGAAGTGGATAATCTATTAACCAATCAGGAAAATAAAGCCACTGACCTTACAGTGTATAAAGGATCTTTCACTGATAAAACTAAGGTGAAAGAAGGAGACTTTGAAGGACCTAATGCTCCTAGAATTACACTAACTTACTCAAGCTCTACTGGTGTTGGTATTCTTAAAGTAGATATGAAGGTTATGTCTCCTGTGGCTAAGAGTACTATTGTGGCTAATCTACCTGCTGACGCACCTGTGCCAGTAACACTTATTGAGTCTCAGGTTTGGGTAGGTAATGTTGATACTTCTGTTTGGGTTGATCCAGGTAGTAGATCTCTTAGAATGTCTCTCACATCTAACCCTGATATCTTTAATAAGAGAATTATTATTAATATTCCAGGTATCTTTAAAAAAGTATAATAAAGGAGAACTAAATGAACTTAACAAATAAACAATATGACTTATACAAGAAGCTTGTGACTGTAGTTGCACCAGCCTTAATCACTTTGATTACAGGGCTTGGAGCTTTGTATAAATTTGACTCAACTGCTATCACAGGTACTCTAGCATTGCTTACTACCTTCACTGGTACTGTGCTAGGTATCTCAAGCAAGAAATATAATGAAGCTCAAGGAGAGTAAACATGGACTACAAAACCTTTAAGTCCAAGTGGTATAATAAGGGTGTAGACGTAGATGGTTACTATGGCTATCAGTGCTGGGACTCCTTTGCACAATGGTGTAAGGAGAATGGTGTCCCTGTAATTAATACAACTCCTGTGTCACAAGGTGGATCAGGATATGCTAAGGACTTGTGGGAGAAGAAAGCCTCTAATGGTATCCTCAAGTACTTTGATGAAGTACCTATCAATCAGCTTAAAGAAGGAGATGTAGCTATCTTTAGAGAGGTACAAGGATGGACTCCTTTATCTCATGTAGCTATGTTTGATAGAGATATTGATGGTAAGTATGGTTACTTCCTAAGTCAAAACCAAGGTGGAATTGGAGGAGTACATAACTTGTGTAGACTTCCATATTCTGCTATGTACCCTACAGCTTTCAGACTTAAAAAGTCTAATCAAACTAAAGGAGGAACAGCTTCAGTGGCTTTACCTACAAAAAATATTAATGGTGAAATTTATTCAGGTCTTATCACAGGTGTAGATCCTAATGCTATGAACAGTGATAGCAATAGAACTAAGATTGATAGAATTGTCATTCACCACAATGCTACAACTAATGATGCTGTGGCTAGAAGCACATGGTATGTTGCTACAGGTCATGGAACATCTGCTCACTATCAAGTAACACCTGATAAAATTTGGGGTTGTGTTGGTGAGAACTATGTTGCTTACCACGCAGGTAACTATCCAGTAAACCAACGCTCTATTGGTATTGAGCACTTAAACAACACAGTAGCTCCTACATGGACGATTGCTGAAGAGACTTACAGAAACTCAGCTAAACTCATTAGAGACATCTGTGAACGTTATGGTATCCCTATTGATAGGCAACACATTATCAAGCATGGTGAGGTATCAGCTACAGGATGTCCTGGTGGTATTGATATTGATAGACTTGTGGCTATGGCTAGAGGAGCT
>FLSK01003027.1_pt1 | contig 60539 bp, 80 predicted proteins | sample 1550541 | NCBI WGS metagenome assembly FLSK01 (sample SAMEA4031773, study PRJEB14383) | metagenome | biome: human; feature: oral; material: saliva | place: Philippines | collected 2014
GGTATATACCAATTTGAAAACAAAGGTATATAGGTATAATGGTATAGATCAATTTATTAAAGGTTTATAACTAATTTATTATACTAAATTATTTATGCTATTGTATAGATGTAATCATTTTTGTTACAATCATTTTGTTGTAAGGGTTATGGTTACAATTAAAAAGATGCAATAGGCAAGGTCGATTAAAAAACAAGGGTAGAGAGGGAGGGCTGAGATATTGCTATTCACCATTAAAGTTTTTAGTTAAAAAATGTGTTACTGACCCACTTTTGTAGTAGTCAATTAAAAAATGAAACTAATCCCCTCTATTGCATATTTACTCATTCACCAATTAACTTTTAGGTAAAATCCATGCTACCTAATAATTATACAAAAAGAAAAAGGTATATAATAAATATACACCTTATTTGTATAATTTTACATCTTGTTCTTTTAGGAATTTGGCTGTAACCCTACGTTTATAGCTAGGTTTCTTGGCATAATAGTCTACAGAGTCCATAAGAATAGTGAATAAAATATCATATTTATTAAATCCTGTATCCTCGGATATTATCTCTATGTATTTAGTCATTATAGGACTTACCTGAGCAAACATACCATTATAGGCTTTATAGGACATACCTAAGTGATTAAGCCTATCAGATATAAGGACATTATTACGTTTAAGTTTTAATGTAAGTTTATGCTTAAGGCTTAGTATGTAATTAGGTATATGGTTGTATTTATGGTATATATATTCACTTAAACTGTTTAAATATTCATTATAGACTTTTGCATAATCCCCTCTGTGCTCATAAATATAATCACCTACCATCATAGCACTTGGTATCTTCTTACCTAGCATAAGCTGGTTAAGGTGAGAGTAATGACTCTCATGGTATAACCATTGGTAAAATGAAGGACTAAGACTATTAGGGTATATGAGTAAAGGCTCTTTAATGTCATTGTATAAATTATACACAGTAGAGTAAAACCAATTAGCGAACTCTTGGTCTGATAGCACAGGAAGTAAATAGCCTATTAGGAGCTGTGACTTAATGTGAGGGTTATTGAAGCTAAGGTTAAGGTCACAGAGCTGTTCTTCTGTGATTCCTAGCTCTTCACAAAGCCTATCTCTTCCTCTGAACTTCTTGCATATATCGCTTAGTGGATTTTGCCAATAGGTAAGCTGGTGCACAGTGACATGATAAGTCCTTTTGAGGAATTTCTTGATTTGTAGCTTAAGGTCTTGATTCACAAGGTCATTATCTTCAAATTCTAATGCTAAATGGTACTCATCCTTCTTCACAAAGGTTGTACCTCTTTCTTTTTTGTCTCGGTTAAAGTACCAAATAATTTTTGTATCCATAAGACACCTCCACAGAAAGTATATCACACAGAATAGAAAATGTCTAGATTTTAGAGTGATATAATTTCGTATATGTATCTTTTTGATGGTAATAATACCTAGTTATTATTATATATAACTATTAGATTATTAGGTATTAGATTATTAGGTATTATATAATTAGTTGATGTGGTATATTTCAGTATATGTACTTTTTTGATGGTAATAATATAGCTTATTAACTAATTATATATAACTATTAGATTATTAGGTATTATATAACTATTAGGTATTAGATTATTAGATATTATATATTTATAACTATGACTAATACCAACAGAAAATGTTCGCAATCAAGTTGCAAACATTTTTTGGTGAATAAAATTTTTATATTGACACAGTGTGTGAGGAATGGTATAATTTTTACATGGTTAAAGTTTTATCACTAGACCTATCTACAAAGAGTTCAGGCTTCTGTGTTTTAAACAATGGGAAAATCATTGACTATGGAACTATCACAAGCAATGAGGATAGTTATATTGACAGAGGACAATATATGGCAGAGTTTGTTAGACTTCTCTGTGAAAAGCATGGTCAATTCAATAAGGTCTTCATTGAGGAATTGAAAGTCATTTCAAACCAAAAGACACTTGTGATGCTTGGTATCGTTCAAGGATTGGTTATTAGAGAACTACGTAATAGCACTGTGACTCTAGTACCTCCTACCGTTTGGAGAAAGCCTTATGGACTGAACGGTAAAAGAGTAGAAGCTAAGAAGAAGGCTATAGCCCTTTGTGAAGATAAAGGTCTATCTGTTTCAAATGATGATGAGGCAGAAGCAATCCTTTTAGGTTTGTATGGTGTTGACAAAGCTTAGGTATTATGTTATACTTAACTTGTACGCTTTATGGTTGAAGCCATAAGAGGACACCTCCTTACAGTTCCTATGGGGAGTAATTCTCCCTGTAGGTTTGTGTGCGTATGATGAAGAGGCTTAACATATCGTTCTGCAAAAACGACATTTCGTGGGTTCAAATCCCACTACGCACTTTGGTTAATAGGTATCACTCATGTGAATACTAAATGACGGTTAAATCCGTCATTATGCATCCTTAGCTCAACTGGATAGAGCACACGCCTTCTAAGCGTGGTTTTGTGAAGGTTCAAGTCCTTCAGGGTGTATCTCTCTATTTAATAATTTTGGTTCACACTTATGCTTAATTTAAGGAGGTTGGATTCCTTCTGTGTGAGTATTTAATCTTGTGAAAGGAATGACTCATGGCAGTTAAGACTAAACTTTATTCAGAGACTATGAGAGAGCTTAGTGCTCTTGATGAAGACTCTTTAAGACTTTACCAAATGCGTTGGGGTTTAATTGATGTTGAGGAAGAACTAATCAACTCTGTAGGTTATCATGCCTATAGTCAAATCCCTCCATGCACACCAATTGCTAAGAACGCTATGTTGCAAATTATGGCATCTTTTGAAGATAGTGTTGAGCGTAAAGAATGGGCTGACCGTATTGAAGGTAAAGCTACACAAACCACAGTCAATGTCAACCATGACACTAAAGATGGTATTGAAGAGCTTAAGAACTACACTAAAGAGAAGCTTGATGAACTCTTTGGAGATATGTAATGGCATCACACAGTCCGAAAGAAGATTTATTCAAAGAGCATTATGATGAAATAGTTAGTCTCCTAGAAGGGTTTGCAACATCTGTTGTGACTATGGGAGACTATCTTAGTGCTGAAGAGGCTTTGATTGATTACCTAATTGACACTTACTCAGAAGTGTTCCTAGGAGAGATTGATTATATCTTGGACTCTCTAGGAGTTGATATGACACCACAAGAGACTATTGAAGTCCGTAATGGTGTAAATACAACTAACTATGCTAGAAGTAATTACTCAAGGCTGAGAGATATTTTTGAAGCTCATGCACAAGACTTAAGGGCTAAGGTTATTGATTCAACAGAAACAGTCAACATTGATGACTTGCTTTCAGACTTCAGACACAAGCTAGACAGAATAGCTATGAGTGAAGTACAGATGCTTATTGAAAAAGCTTCTGTGGAAAGTGCTAAGTTATTTGAGATTGTCACTGAGAACTCAATTCTTAAGACTTGGAACTGTATTGGTGATTCTAAGACATGTCCTACCTGTCTTGCTATGAATGGTACAACAATACCTGTCACAGAGAGCTTTTCCAACGTAGCACCTTCTGTGGATATTGAAGAAGAGCTTAGTTATACTGGAGGAGATATTGTTTATGCACATCCAAGATGCAGATGTTGGGTCACTTACTCAAAAGCGTAAGGTATTATCCAACAAAGAAAAACTATCAATCCTTCTTGACCAGGTAACTCCTCAAGACCAACTTAAAGATGCTGTGAAGGGTAAAATACCTAAGCATTTCAAGAGGAATACCATTAGGGAAAGAGAAGGATTTGAGAAAGAACTTGAGTATTACAAGCTAGGCTTCACTACAGCCCTATCTGAGTTTAACCTAGAGCTATGGTGGTCACAAGCAGTACAGTTTGGAGCTTTCCTAAGTGGTAAGTATAAGACTGGTTACTGTGTGGCAACTCCTCGTTATGGTAAGTCTTTCCTCTGTGGTATTATGTCTAACCATTTTGCCTATGAGGGAGAGAACTGTTATGCTGTAGGTTCTACTCAAGAGTATTCAGGAATTATTATTCAACATGCTAGAGAGATTCTAGTAAACTCTCACCCTGATGTTAAAGCTATGTTGTCCTTTGATGAAAAGGATGTCACAGCAGTAGACAAAAGGCTTAAGCGTGGTTTATCTTCATTCTCTAGTGAGGGATTCTCCTTCAGAAATGGAGGAAAGCTAGAAGGTCTATCAGCAGGTTCAAACTTTACTGACCCCTCTAAAATCCATGTCATTGGTAGAGGTGGTAATATGTTTGGAGATGAAGCATCTGATATTTCTCCTATTGCCCTTGGTCACATGGGTCGAAGAGAATTTGAATCAGATGACGGTAGAAAGTTGATTATGTACCTAATCTCTAACCCACGTTCACTTAACAACTTCTATGACTTCATGGTAAATGAGGACTTAGCAGAAGATGAGTTTGTAATGTGGTTAGATGTGGTGACAGCAATGGAAGAGGGTAGTATCAAGTACACTAAAGACCAACTAATGAGGTCACAGTTTACTATTACCGAAGACTCTATTAGGGAAAACCTACTTTGTGAGTTCCCTACAGAGCGTTCTTCATTCTTTGATTCGTCACCTGATATTCTAGATAGCTTTGATACTAGAGGCAAAGACCTTGACTTCTTTATTGGAGTCGATAGTGCCTATAAGGGTTCTGACAGTATACAGGTTACTGTATCTGTGGTTGATAAGAAAAACCATTTTACTGTTGTGGATACTAAAGACATTAAGCCTGCTGAGTGGATTGATGGTATAACAGCTATTGAGATTGTGAATAACATTGTCACACTAGCAAATAGGCTTAATGCTAAAGCTATTGGAATAGACGCAGGTGGAGGAGCACACATTGTTCAACCACTGAAGATGAGAAGACTTTCAGGACAACTTAAATGCCCTGTGTATGACATAAACTTTGGAGGTAAGCCTACAGAGATTAAGGTCATTGCAAAAGACCCTAGTGCTGAATATGCCTTTAACCGAAGAGCAGAGATGCACCTAATGTTAAGAGGTATGATGGAAGCACAAAGGGTATCATTTGTGAGAAAAGTTTGGGATGGTATTAGCAGACAGATGTCATTTGTTTCTGAGATTCAGAAGCCTGAAGACAGACTTGTTAAAATCAGACCTAAATCTGAAATTAAGAAATTACTTAAACATTCACCTGATGAACTGGATAGTGTATTGCTATCTCTTCATGTGGCTGAACTGTTTTACCTAGGAGGTAGCTAATGAGCTGTGGCAAATGTCGCAAAGATGGGTGTGGTGGCGATTGTGCTATGGATAGGTATTTTAATGCAGAGTATAAGGACAGACTAGTATTTCAAAGTTCAGGCTTTAGAGGAACTCCTGTAGGAGAGAATCTAGAGGACATTGAAAGACTAGCTTTAGACCTACCTGATGTAGATTACATTTTGGATAACATTGTGAACTACATGTTTACCAACTACCTTACTACAGAAAGCTTTGATAAAGATAAGGAACTAAGAGATTACCTATATGGTCTTAACTTCAATGGTCAGCGTAACTATGATGTGTTGAAGCAAGTAGCTAAAGGTTATCGTAAGTATGGTTACTATGGTCTATTGAATACAGGTGAAGGTCTAGTAGGGATTCATCCAAAAGACATTTTAGCTTGTGTGATTGACTACCCTAAGAAACCAGTCCTTAGACAGACATTAACTTACCTAATCAAGAACACAAACACTTTTATCACACCCTATGATAGAAAGACTGGTAACAATAGACCAGTAACAGACTATTCAGCAGAGGATATTCAGAAGATTCTAGAGAATCCTGAAGAGTACAAGAATGAGGTATTAGTTGTAACAGACAAAGAGTTCGCTTGTGTACGTATTGATACTTCTCAAGTATTCTGTATGTCACCTTTGCTTAAGGATAGAAAGCGTGTTGAGCTTATCTTGAATATTCTCAACCGTATGAACTATGATATTTCTCGTAATGGTATTGGTACTATTGCCTTGCAAGCTAAAGATACTCTTGAAGAGCAAATTGAAGAGAGTGTTGAGCAAGGAACAGCCTTTAGTGGTGGAGAACTACTTGATATGGGTAGAACAGCTAAAGGGGAAAGAACCAAGAAAATTATTGAGGATATGAACGCATTTGCAGAAAAACTTTCTGAAACTGAGTTCAATGATGCTATTGTATATTCAGGAAACTTCCAAAATCTAGAACAGCTAGAGCGTGATACCAAAGCAACAGACTTCCTTGACTACTTGTCACAGTATGTTCCTGCTATCATCTGTCAAATGTTCGGAGTACCTGCTAGATTATTTGATTTGAATAAAACTGTGTCAAACATTGGTACTTATAGTATTATTGATAATGCTATGAAGAACACAATCATCCCAATGCGTGACCACTTTATCGGTCAAATAGTACATATTCTACAGCATGCTACAGGTTTATCTGAGCATATCAAGTTTGATAGTTATGAGTTCACAAACAACTATAACTACAATAATGATATTTATATCCTTGATGTGTATGATAGACTTAAAGGCATTGACGAGAACATGGCAGAAGCGTACCTTAAGAAAAACTTAATTGTATAGGAGAAAAGATGTCTAATAAGATTTTATCCATTGAGGAGTTGTCAAAACTGCAAAACAGCTTTGTGGAAGCAACTCAAACACAAGAGCCTGTAGCTATCCAAACAGCAACATCTTCTGTTGTGAATGGAGATAGCACTAAGATTGGTTCTGCATCACCTAAAGACTACACAGTTACTTTATGGTTACCTATTATTGGTAAAGCACCTGAAGGAGCTGAGATTGTTCAAGATGGTCATGCTTATATCCAAGAAATTTCAGCTAAATCTAAGTATATTACTCCACGTATTGCACGTAAAGTTCGTAACTATGCCTCAATTATCTCAATGGCATTTACAGACTTCCAAGAAAATGGTGATACTGAGATTTACACTCCTGAAGACTTATTCAAAGTATATGAAGTGTTTGATGACAATGTTATTGATGCTTGTGAGAAGCTAGTAGGTGAAGTTTTAGGTATTCCTGAACACTTGACTGAATATATCACAGATGTGTCACTAATGACTAACTGTGCTAAGATTTTGAGGGAAAACCCTTCGTTTTTTCAAATTGATTAGTTACCTTGTTAGGTATAATTGGGGATTAGTCCAAGGTAAGGTTAAGCCTGTAGATGAATACAAAGGTTTAGCCTATCAGGACATGGTAAACATTGAGCTTGATGATGTTGAGGAAATGGTTCTCACACTGTGCAAAGAGTACAACATGCAATACCATTATGTTATGGATAGCATGTACTACTCTGATGTAACAGTCATCTATGCTAAATTGGCTAATGAGAAGTCATTCAGTTCTTACAATGATTACCTTAATCTAGATGAGGAAGCTAAAGGCAAGTTTGTGACTGACTTTGGTAAACCTAAACCTTATATCTATCAAGTATTAAATGCAGATACTCAAAGAGTAAATATAGAAGACAACAAAGACGGACTAAAAGGTATGTACCGTCATGGAGGAACTTTAGATGACTGAAATTATTACTGATGTTTTAGGCTTTCTTGATGAGAAGCGTAAAAATATCCAACCTGAGTATGTTAGAGCAGGTAAGCCTGTTTATACTCTACGTAAATATGCAGACTTGACTGACTTAGATGCAGAAGTGCTTATCAATGGTGGAGTTGAAAACGTAGCACAGAAAATTCCTATCATTGGACGAAGTGGTAATATGCTTCGTACTCCCCGTACATCTTATGCTGTGAACGTAGATGTAGCCTTTGATAATCGTGTGAAGGTGTCTACCCAAACAACTGAAGATGGTAAAGAAGAAAAGGTTTACACATTCGTAGTAGACCAACGTGCATTGATGGAACAGTCTTCAGGACATCTTTATGCTAACTACGTTGTAGGATATGTAGTTGGTAAAGGTAAAGGTAAGGGAGCTAAACCTGAAGTACGTGGAGTTGTTCACGTAAAAGAAGATGAGTTTCTTAATGACTTTGATACTACCTTTGATACTCAAGCAATGGAAGACATCATGGAGCTTATCAACAAGTACCGTCTTGAAAATGGTACAGCTAAAGTTCTAAGTAATATTGAATTTTAACTTTATGGTATGAGAGTTGCTAAACTCTCTTTTTTTGTTATACTATTATTAGAACATTCGACGAAAGGAGCACATAGATGGCTACAATTAAAGTTCCTGAGATGAATTTGAAAGTAGAAGTTGCTGATGAAACTTTAAACTTTAAATCACCTCTAGCTGAAACAATTCTTGCTCAACTACGTAAAGTCGTTGTTGGTCAAGAACAGATTCAATACTTTGATGTCACAGACAAGAAATTCAAGTCATTTACCTACTGCTGTGGGGATAAATATGAATTTAACTACACTACTAAAGAAGTTAAACTCAAAGAGACTGAAGTTGATTGCTATGGCTTCCCTATTACATATGCAGGAGACAAATAATGGACGTTAAGGAAGTTGGGAAAACTTACCAACAACACCTTAAAGAAGTTCGTGCCAAGCAGTTTGGTTATGAGAAAGAAGTTATTTCTCCTATTACTGAAGGTACGAAAGTGAAGGTGTCTGAATAATGAGTAAGTTTCGTGTAGCTCGCTTTCTTAACCGAGATTTGGTAGTTCGTGTGAACTTCTTAAATGACAAGGGTATTATCCAAAACCAACGTAAGTATTTTGAGTTCTACCCTGGTAACAATAGTGAGAATGATGGTTGGTATGAGACTACTGACCAAGTTCTCATTGAAAGTTTGAAGGAAGCTACAGAACAACTACCTTACTCTCCTGAGACTGAAGCAGGACTCAAAAAGGACAATGTTAAGTATGAATACTCTTATTGTGCTTCCTGTGGAGGTAAGAAAGTGAGAAAACTTAAATATAATCTGTTTGAGGTGATTGAGTAATGCCAGTTAAGACAAAGATTGCAGAGCAAATCATGTCTGAGATTGACACTTACCTACAAAAGAAAGATGACCTAGACATGATTATGAACCTCTCCAACAAAAAGGAGGAGAGAGAGCAGTTATCGGTTGATAGAGTGGAAAATTCTGAAGGTTACATGACCTTGTTATCAGAAGGCTCTGTGCTTTATCAAGATGACACAATTCGTTTGTATATCTGCAAAGGTACACTTAAGAAATGGTATGACAGCATTGATGGTTCTTTTGAGGGTTATGTATCTACAGGTCATAGAGACCTTAATTCATACCCTGTGAGAGAAGGTTATTTCAGAAAGTCAGACCTTAAGCTAGTAGAGGATTCCAATGGAAGATATGACCTACTAGTTAAACCCCATGTAAACCTAGAGCTTAGTAATGTAAAAGACCTTATCATTCAAGATGAGCCTTTTGCTATTTCATCTGAGTTTCTGTGGTATGCTAAAGAAATTGAAGATAGCGACATTGAAGAATATGCTAAATTAGTTGTCTACAATGTTGAACATGGTGGTGGTATTGATGTACCTATAACAGATACTATTGAAATTACAGGATTCTCCTTTGTTGGTAATCCTGGTAATGCAAAGAGTGGAGGCTATGAGCCTTCATTACTAGTAAGAAATGAGGAAGAATACTTGAACAGAAAAGAAGTTCTAGATAAGGTTCTTGCACATCTTTCTACACAAGCTGAGGAAGTTGTAGAAACTCCTGAAGTTGAAGCTACTGAAGAAGTAGTTGAAGAAGTTGCTGTTGAACCAGTAGAAGAAGCTGTTGAAGAAGCAGTAGAAGCTACTGAGGAAGTTGCTGAAGAAACTGAAGTTGAAGAAGATGCTTTGACTAAAGCTATCGCAACTATTGAAGCTCTTACAGCAGAAAGAGACAGCCTTCAAGTAGAAAATGCAGAGCTTAAAGAAAAACTCTCAGCTAAAGAAGCTGAAGAGCAGAAAATTGATGAAAAGTTCCAAAAACTAAGTGCGTTGCTTGAAAAGGCTAACCCTTCTGTGGAACAAACACAACCAAAACAAGAAGAAGTTAAAGCGAGCCGATTTGGTAGAGTTCGCTTTGGAGGATAATATAGTGGCTGAAACAAATTTTGATATTCTTTTGGGTGAAGCTATTGATAACTTGTATGAGCGTACTAAAGCTCAACTTGCTAACAAAGCAAACCTTACTAATGAAGATGGTAAAATTCCATTCGGTATCTCTCGTGACTGGTCTAAAGCAGTTCCTTCACTACGTGAAGTTGGTATGGGAGATGAGCTTGTAAATGACATTCTTAAACGCTTTGAGCAATCTAGCTTTGGTGCTTTGAGACAAGCTAAAAACGGTGACTGGATTATGGAAGGTCTTACATGGGGAACTAAAGCTCCTGACTTTGCCAATGACACATCTGATGCCTGCTGTTTCACAGAGAAATTCACAATGCAAGCTACAGGTGATGCTACACCAGTACGTTACCTCTGCTTTAAGGACTGTGAAACTCGTCTTGACCGTTTGATGAAAGATAAGATGCACTTTAAACAAGGTGACCTTATCAACATCTTCCAACGTTTGGGTATGTCTTATGAAGAAGCTGAGCAATTCATGGCATGGTACACATTCGCCTTTATCGTTCAACGTCATATCGTTCAAGGTATGTTGAACTTCCAAGGTCAAGGGCTTCGTCCTTTCGCAGGTGTGGCTGAAATGATGTCTCACCCTGGTGTAACTCCTATTGATGCTTCAGGTTCAGTTATCGGTGCTTTCCGTCAAGTAGCTTGCTACCTTGATGTATTGGATAACCAATCAGCACGTTACAAGATTTATGTTCACCCATTGACTCTTCGTGGAATCAAGGCTGAAATCGTACCAGGTAAAGATGGTAAACTTCCTCAAGGTTGGGCAGTAAATGGTGAATCAATCACATTCAAAGGTATTCCTTTCGGTGTGTCTTACCACTTACCATTTGACCTTGAAGAAACAATGACTGGTGAGGCTTACGTAATTGACCTTGCTAGAGTAGAAGCATTGACACAATATGACTTGTTCATTCCTCAATCAGCTATCTACACTCAACGTACAGAAGACACAACTAAACCAGGATGTGAAGTAATCTGTGACAAGTACGAAAACTTTGGTTTGGTACACACTAACTCACACATTTCACACTTGCTTGTGGCTAACATTCCACTTGAGCAATCATGTCCTGCTGTTGTATTTGAACGTATTCAAGGTCTTCTTACAGGTCTTAACCCATTCCCAATGGCAACTATCCCTGCTAAATAAGGAGAGACATTATGCAACCTGAATTGGAGTTGATTAGAATAACTGAGAAACTTCAAGAGCGTTGTGGATGTTTTGACTGTGATGATGGAGCAACTATGCAAAAGTACATGGAGAGTTTTCTCCGTGTACTTGCTAGGTTGTTTTGTTGGACTGACGGTGAGTGTGACACTATCCTAAGAGCACAAAGACATGAAGTGATTCCAATTACACAATTTGAGATGTGTGGTTGTGATGCTATGGTTGAAATTAAGCCTTATTACTACAAAGGCTTTGACCCTACTACTTTAAAAGTGTATTTGCACAAAAGAAAAGGGTTAGAGCGTGAAGAGTATGAGCTTGATACTACCAAGTGGAATTGGTCTTTTGTGGATGGTACAATTCTAATCAACGTTACAGATGAGCTTAGTCCTTGCTGTAAGTGTTGTGACCCTTGCTCTTGTGAGGCAGAGTATAAAGTAATTCTTGACTATGAAGCAGGATATACTCATAAGACACTACCTGATTGTGTCTATGATGCTATGTGCCACTTTCTAAGCATCTTTATTGCTAGTCAGAATGACTGTGGTACTCTAGATGAATGTGCTAATATGGATAGACTAGCAGTAGGAGCAGTTCTTAAACAAAAATCTGTCGATTATATTGTTAGAGAATGGACTATTGACTCAGGAAGCATTGATAGGTTCTATGTTAGACTTATCAATACATGGTCTATCAAGACACTCAGTTCATTATCATTGTGTAAGAAGAGTTACACAGACAATATGTACTTAGCTATTGGGAGGAGAAAATGCTAGTAAAATTCAATGGAGAGCATAAACGTGAATCACGTTCTTACGGATGCTCTAAATGTGGTACTGGTCGCTCTATCAATGGTGTTGAAACTTATTCTACTGTGTATCGTACATACTACGAAGGTAGACTATATGTTTTCTTGAAAGACAAGGTTTACCCTGTAGATGACATTCTAGGAGGTTATCTCATTAACCTTAAATACACAGATAATGAGGGAAATATCCAAAACACTTTTGATGAAGTGATTGAGAATACTACATCTACTTATGTTCAAGACAATAAGGAAAAAGAGTTTGAGCTTGAGACTAAAGAGGAAACTCCTAAAGTCGAAGAAACTCCAAAGGAAGTTGAGCCTCCTAAAGTTGAGGAAGCTCCTAAGTCTGTAGAACCTAAAGTCGAAGAATCAACGGTTGAAGAAAAACCTAAAGTAGAAGAGCCTACAGAAGGTAACGCTATCTCAAATGAAGGTACAACTGAAGAACTCTAAAGGTAGGTGATACAATGGGCTTACCTTGGAATAATAGAGAGATTCTTGTACTCAGACAGGGAACAGCAGTTCCAACTTATGATGAAAATAGTAGACAAATAATGAAATGTCTATGGGAGGAAGTAGAGCATCTTAAATGTGTAGACCACATGCCTACATCGAGAGGTGCTGAAAGTGATGCTACAACTACTCATGGTCTTGAAGGCTCAAGGCAATTAGAGACTTTCTACTTCTCACTCCACAATCAATCTCACGCTTGTGACTTTGATATAAAGCATGGTTACTACATCATGCAAAGAATATCTACAAGATGTAATAGGTTTGCTTGTCCTGAAGATGCAGGATACCTATTTTGGAAAGTTGTAGCTTGTAGAACTTATGAAATTTTGCCAGGTTGTTGGGATATTAAGATGACAGGCGAAAGACTGATTCCTCGTGAATCTGAACAGCTTGTCCTTGAGTGTGCTCCTTATGTTAAGCAATTACAGGGGGTGATTACTCGTGACCACGACTGACATTCATAACTGGAAGGGTATTGAGTTCTCAAAAGAATTTGTTGACTTTACCGTTACAGGTATGCTAGAGGCTAAAGCAACTGGTTCTGTTCAAACAGGACATATGGTTAGGTCTATCAAGATGAAGAAAATAGCAGATGGTTTTACTGTGTATAGTGATAGGTCAGATTTTCCTCCTACAAGTAAGGGGAAAGAACGTTACTACACACATGTTTACCATGAAAGAGGTTATCCTAGATACCCTGCTTTCCCATTCATCTTCATAGCATTTGATACTGTAGGTGAAAGTGACCAACTTGTAAACTCTACAAGTGGATTCTTTGGGATTTATAAGGCTCTAAGACCTTCAGGAAGAAGAGGAGCTGGAACAGCTAGATATAATTCTAGTGATACAGCTAGTGCTAGGGAATACCTAGTTGCACAAGGGAGAAAGAATCAAGTTAAGATACCAAGGAGAGTAGCTAGATGATTAGTGCTGTGTATATAAACATTAAGAAGTGGCTACAGATGTATGGGTCAGGAGTCTTAGACTACTTTATTCAACCTGATAACCCTGATGAGCTAGACCCTAGAAAAAGGTATAACAACTTTGATGAACAATTCAATAAGCATGTGGGAACATCAGAACACTTCCAATTAAACCAGGGAGTAGAGTTTCCTTTCCTTGCTATTGATATTGCTTGTGATAATAGCTCAAAATGCTTTTCTAAACTCTATGTAAACTTCTCTGTGTATTATTCACCTGTAACTCCTCCTACTGGAAGAGTATGTATTGAGAATACACCTGAAGGTAAGCTAGAGTATAGAGAAGAAGTGCATTGTCAAATCAAGAACATGCTTGTGCATCAAGTACAAACACCTAGAGGCATCCAAAGAAAAACATTCGCTCAAGATGTAGCCTCATTAGACGGATGGTACTTACCTATTAGAGTTAAAGTAACTGATATAGGTTGTCCTGAAGACTTCTCTAATGAGCTTGTAGATGAAGTTGAGATGTTCTCATTCCCTGCTACACTATCAATATTCACTTGTATGTAAAGGAGTCATTATGGCTGTAGAACAACCATTAAACCTCAATACGTTTTTCATGTCTCGTAATGAGATTGCTAATCGTCATGGAGGAAAGCTAGAGCTTCAAGCTGTATCTCGTGTTCGTGAACACATGGTAGAGGAAGGCTCAAAGAAAAACCAAGTTAACACCCCATCAGAAGATGGTAATAAACAAAATGCAAACCAAGGCAAAAAGGAGAAATAAATGTCTAATTGTTTTGTAGATATGTCACATCCTATGTATGGTTACAACACACAAGACAAGGATTCTAAAATCATTGTGTCAATCACAGAAGAAATCAGACCTTGTGTACGTTGGAAAGCAAGCAAACAGATTGCTATTCCTACAGGAAGCCTAGTACAATATGTACGTAAAGATGTTCCTGAAGACCAACTTAACTGTAGCCCTATCAAATGTTTGAACACAGGTACACTTTATGTAAACCCTGCTGAGAAGAAAGCTTCTGCTAAGTACCAAGTACGTGCTGATGCTGATGACTTCGCTCTAGGATTTAACATGCTTTACCTTAAATTACCTAAAGCAGGTAAGTATCAGTTTAAAGCAACTGTGTCAGACTTCAAAGATGTAGCACAAGAAAATGCTTATGTATACACTTATGAGTTTAACACTTCTGCTCCAGGTTTTGTACTTCGTACTATTGACCTTGCAGATTCTAAAGTCATGACTCAAACAGGTACAGGTTGGAAACCTTCTGACCACGGTATTGTGGTTACTTATGAGGTAACTTACCTAGGAACAGATGAGCTTACAGGTCACATTGGCTTCTCATCTATCTCTGTTGTGAATGACCGTTCAGAGCTTCGTAAGTTCTCTAATGTGTTGTTGTCATGTTTGACATCATTCACTCATAATGTATCTGTGCCTGCTACGGATGCTCGTTGCTTCGGTAGACAGTATGATAAATCTCAAGTGGAAATCACTAAAGAGATTACAGCAACTACTACATCATGTAATGACTACTGGTTGAATCCACTTCAATCTATGTCTAAGAAAATGACTAGTGGTATCCCTGTTACAGATAGCTTCATGATTGAAGAAGTTACTGTTGATGGTAAACGTTATGGTTCACTTTTGATTCCTGACCTTTACTATGAAGACTGTAACACAATCACAATCTCATCAGACAAATGTGCTTGCACTTACTTGTCAAACATTCCATTGTCTACAGGTGTAGAACTTGAAGATGATGAGTTCATTGCTTTGACACAAGAGCATCACGGTTATGAAAGAGGAACAGTTCTTGTAAATCCAATGTATATTGGTGAGAAACTTCTTGTAACCTACAATGGTGAGCGTGATGTTGAGTTGATTGTTGCTAATGACAAGAGACTTAACAATACACACTTCAGAGTTACTCAAATGGTTGAGAACACTCGTGGTGTTAAAGAATACTATGTATTCAACAATGTATTGATTACTGAAAATTCTCGTGAGTTCTCTACTGAGGGAGAAATTACATTATCACTTTCATTCACTGTATCTCGTGATGAAAATGGTAACTTCTATGAAATCCGTAGAAACGTTGAGGATGTAGCGTAACCGTAGGAGAAAAGTATGGCAGTCAGAACCATTAAGGTTGATATTACAGGTTTAAAGGAAATTGAAAAAGCCCAGAAGTCTGTGTCAGCTCTTAGGGATTCTGTGTTAGACTTTGAGAAGAAACTAGGAAAGATGGGTGGCAAGAATACTTCGCCACTCTCTTTTAATGTTAAGCTCATGTTTAATACGGATAAAGCCCTTAAGGATTATCTAGCTCTTAAGAAGCAGATTGAGGGTATCCCTATTAAAATTAACACTACAAAAGGAACAGCTCAAAGTGGTACTGTGCAAGAGCCTACCACTAGAGGAAGAAGAGAAAGAACATTCTCTGCTGATTATATCAAGGTCAAAGACCAAGATTACCAATCATGGAGAAACCTTCATAGAGCTATTCAAGATGTATCTAACTCTACCTTTAGTCTATCATCTCAGATGCTAAAATTAGGGGCTGTAAACCCTGCTAAAGGTCTTTTAAGTGTGTTCGATAAAGTAAATAGCACTATTCTAGGCATCCAAGGAAACCTTATGGGTCTAGTAGGTAATAAACTTACAGGTGCTATTGGTACTGCTGTAAATGCTACACTAGGTTCAGTAAGAAGTGGTGTTGGTCAACTTAAAGATGAAGCCAATAACCTTGGTGATGCTATGCAGGTTTACCGTATCAACATGCAAGCTCTTGGTTTTGATGAGAAATCAGTCAACAAATCAATCAAGCGTTTGGGTGATTATGGTAAAGCAACTGTGTTTGATGCAACTGACTTGCTAGAGCAAGCTTCTACCTATACAGCTTATGGAAGAAGAGACTCAGAGCAAATTGTAAAAGGTTATGCAGGACTTCTAGCACAAACTAAAAACCCTATTGAGGGTATGAAGACTGTAACAGAGCAAACAGCTCAAATGCTTGCCGCAGGTGTACTTAACCAACAAGACTACAAGTTCATTCGTCAAAGATTATCTGCTTTAGGGGCATCTAGACTTAATGCTGAGTTACAAAAACTTGCTGAGTCTAAAGGTGCTGATTCAATCATTTCTGCAACTAAGAAGAGACTTATTACAGCAGATGAGTACCTTGATGTAGTCAATAAGTTAGGTAATGAAGATACCTTCCAAAATCTTGTAAACTCAATCGTTACACCTAGACAAGCTATTGCCAACTTGAAAGAAACATTATCAAACTTACTTGTGTTTGATGATATTGATGAAGAGGGTAATGCTAAGCCAGGAGCACTTAACCAAGTATATGTAGCAACTCGTGACTTTATCAAGGGTATTACAGAAATTGTAGGTACTGATAAGTTTAAGGACTATGTTACTAGATTAGGTAATGCTATTGGTGGAACAATCAAACAAGTAAATCAGTTTGGTTCTGCTTGGAAGTTAGCCTTTAGTAAACAGTTCACAGATGGAATTGAGCATTTTGCTAAAGCCTCCAACGAAGGTGTGAAAGGGTTAGATATAGGTACACAGTTCTTTAATGTCACTAAGTCATTTCTAGGTGTACTTAATAATACAGGAAGACAGTTCGGTACTTTTGTAAGAGATATTGTGAAGAGTGGAGCAGAGCTAGTTGAAAGTCTAGCTAAATTAGCCTCTCAAGCAATTACTGGAGGAGCTTTAAGAGTATTATCAGGTATAGTTGATATTTACAATAATATTGCTAAACTAGCTGTGAACTCAGAAGCTGTCCGTATTGTGTCATCACTATACCTTAATCTGACAGATACCATTAACACTTTAGTTAAGTCTATTAACCCTACTGATGTAAACACAATCCTTACAGCCTTAAAAGGTTTTGTAGGTAGTATGACATCTGTGGTTACTAAGCTTGCAACCAAAACTAATTTATTCAGTGAATTTACCAACGTTGTTAAAGGGGTCTTAGAGGCTCTCTCAGACATTGTTTTACAAATCGGTACATTTAGACCATCTCAAGTAAATGGAGTGCTAGAGAGCTTGAGAAAAGCTATTTTGGGTATTGTAAACAGTCTTAAACCTTTAATTGTAGAACTAGGTAGAGGAGCACTCAATGTTCTAAGTTCTGCAAGTGGTCAAAACTTCTTTAATGCTTTACAAGAGTTTGTTAAGTCTGTGGTAGGTATGATTAGGAATATCTTAATCTCCATTGGAGGTTCTGTTGAAGGTGGACTTAAGGCTATCCTTAACTTCTTCACACTAGCAATCAATACAGCTTCTACTGTAGCTAAGTTGCTTGGAGGAGTAGGTAAATACCTAATTGCAGGAGCACTAGCAACTAAGTTCTTAACATGGGCTTCAAGCATCATTTATACATTATCTACTGTGGCTACAGCTATGAATACTGTGAGTGGAGGTAGAGTAAATCCTCTAGGTCTTGCAGGTAAGTTTGGTTCTGATGCACTAATGTATCCTGGTTCACCAGTAAGCCAAGCTAACATAGCAAGTGCCAATAAGGTAGGACTTAAGGCTAAAGGTAAATCAGTATATAACTCTCTAACTAGTGCATGGTCTAGAGGATATAACTACAAAGCACCTGACAATAACCTTTATGGTAGAGACTTAGGAATGACTACCTTCCTAGGAAAAGGTAACAAAGGTAGAACACTAAACCCTAAAGCAGTAGGAAATTGGTTGGCTGATTATCAGACAAGTGTAATCAATAGTGCTGACCCTGTATACAAAGCTAAAGCTAAGTTACAGCCTGCTGTAAATGGAATGAAAGAGGTTACCAAAGAGCTTAAAGGCTTCAAAGGTAAGTTTAACCCTTCACCAGGAGCAAAAACTATAGGTCTATTAGGTGGTCAAATCGCTGTGGATTCTATAAATGTTGCAGTACAGAACTCTGATATGAACCAAGATGCCAAGAATTTTAGTAATGTCTTAACTAGTGGTGCTTCATGGGCTTCTACTGGAGCTTTCATTGGTAGTGCTGTTCCTGGTGTAGGTACTGCTGTAGGTGCTCTTGTTGGAGGAGCTATTGGTCTAGGGGCAGGAATGTTCAGTGTAATTACTGATGAGAAAGAAGCTAAGAAGAGAGAGCAAGAAGCTAAGAAACAAGCTGTAGAGGAAGCTAGAAAACAAAACGCTGAAAATCTTCACCAAAGCCTTGAAGCAGTTAAGCAACTTGCTGATGAAAGTGCTCAAGTAAGAAACACTTTCTACTCTACACTAAGTAAGGATTCATCTATTGCTGACAAGATTGGTAATGCTAACTCTCTAATTGAGGCTACAAAGAACTCTAATGGTGGAAGTATAGACTTAGCCCTCAAAGAGCTAAATGTTCAAACAGCTTCAGTTCCTCAGAATATAGAGAAGACCTTTGTTAAGATAGGTGACCAAATTAAAAGTTGGTCTGAACTTAAGCAAGAAACAGGTATTGAGGATAATGCAAGATTATTGCAAACACTTCAGCTTGTGAAGTCAGCACTTGGAGAAAAAGTTGTTGAGTTCATGGATAGTGAAGGTAACAAGATTGCTGAAGATATTAGGTCTACTACTCCTGAAGAAGCCAATAGACAGAGTGTAAACCTTGACACTTACAAAGCACAGTTAAGCAAAATTAGGTTATCTGTGAAGGAAGGTACTGAGTTAATCTTTAAGGATATAACAACAATTTCAACAGAATTAGATGGAATCCTCAAGAGCAGAAACTATGCAAACAAAGAAGAGCAGGCTAAAGCAATCACAGAAGCTCTAGACAAGATGGGAGTTGATACAACTGAGTTTGTTAAACTTAGTGTAACAGACCAAATCACAAAAGCTTCTGAGCTTGTTAAGCATGGTAATCTTCTAGGTGGAACAAGAGAACAACAGACTGTAGCACTTGCTAAAGCTCTTGAAGAGAAACTAGGAGAAGCTTCAGTGTCCTTCCAAGAGACTCTAACTAAAGGCTTGTGGGATGATTTAAGCAGACTTTCAAATCTTATTGATACAAGTGAGACTCTATCTAAGATGTCAAACTCTGAAGATAAACAGAAGAAAGTCCAAGCTTATATACAAAGTATAACCAAGTTGCTTAAAGATGGAGAGCTTAAAGTTGAAGAAGCACAAGCCTTATTTGATAAGGCAGGTATTCAGAACATTAGTGCTGAAAATCTTAAGAATGGAGTAACTGCATATAAGTTAGGTATAACCTATGGACTTGATGCAGGTAAGAACAAGTTCCTTGAAGGGGCAGGTATTGTTAAAGATGCTAACATCCCAGGAATATCTACATTAGGTATTACAGATGGTATTACAGGATTGAAGTTAGCTGTAAAAGACTCCATCAGTAGTGCTATTGCTAAACTTGATGAAGCTATTGCTCAAGCTAAGGCTTCTAAGGATTGGGATGAGGTAAATGCTCTAGCTAATGAGAGATACATAACTGAGTATGCTAAAAATAGAAGTAGGTTTGCAGGAGGACTTATCCCTGAATACCACTCTCAAGGATTACCTGTTGGTATAGACTGGAAGAGAAGAGGTACTGATACTGTTCCTACTATGCTTACTCCTGGTGAGTATGTGTTACGTAAAAAAGCTGTTGATAGCTTAGGTACTAACTTCCTAAATAACCTTAACAAGTTTGGTGTAAATGCCTTGCAAAGTGTTGGTAAATCTACTATAATTAACAATATATATAACACAAATAATGCCAAAATAAGCCAAAATATTGACAACAAATCTCAATATCTAAATGGTATGTTTGGTGTGGATAAATTGATGAGGTATGTTTAATGACTAGATGTGATGAAAACTTCACAAAGCCTAAACGATACATCCAATTTAATGACCTAGTGTTCCTCGGTAGAAAATCTATTGATGAACAGACAGAGAGCATTAGTTTGCGTGAGAATAAAACCTCACGCACTTTTGCTAATGGGTCTTATGTTGGTAATGTATCTAATAAATCACTAATTGATAGCAACACTATCTCACTTAAAATTGCCTTAAGGACTAATACATGGTCTGAGGAGCATATTCAATCTCATTATGACTTTATCATGGAACAACTCCTAACTCCTGGTAAGCTATGGGCTATTAACACAGGACTACAACTTGTGTGGTGTAATGCTTATGTAACTAGCATCCAACCAAGTAAGGAATGGGTTGTCACAGATGAAGATTATCTTGTGTTTAGGGTTGAATTTGATAACCCTGATGGGATATGGTATAAGGCTGATGAGTCAAAGACTTATCTAGAGCCTTTTGAAAACTGTGACTTCTTAGACATGAAGGCTAGTTGTGTAGCTAAGTCAAGACATTGCTGTAATAGTCTTCCTAACTGTAACAACATTTGTGAGTGTTGTGAGAGTGATTGTGATGACTTGGACGGTATGGTTGACTTCTGCTCTGCTCAGACTAACCTCAAGTTTATCAATGACTTCTTCAATGAATGTAATTCTAGTTGGAGAGTTGTGTATAACTGTTCTAAAGGTAAGTCAAACAGAAGCCTTAAAGACTTCTACAGGCATACTGTGTGTGACAACTGTGTAAATGAAGTTATGAATGGTAACTTTATTTCTGATACTGTAGTAGATAGCCACAGATGGAGCTTTGCCCTAGATGGTGAGTTCAAAGACCCTGTAGTAAGAATCAACAATATTGACTTTAAGATTAAAGGTGAATATAAGGGAGTCCTTACAGCTAACTACAAAGGTGAAATTAGGTATGCTAAGTCATGGGAATGTCTTGAGTTTAGTTATAAGGAAATTTCATTGTCTCTACTAACAATTTGTGCAGAATTTCCTTATGTTAAGAAAGGTCTGAACAACGTGTCAGTAAGTGGAATCACAAATGAAAGTGCTTGTTTATTTATTGATTATGAAAGTGTGACTGTGTGATAGGATATATTGAGAACTCCGTAAGTTCAGGACTAGGCTCTGCTATTATAGCTAGAGAAGACTTCTTAGGTGATATTGGTGTAGAGTTTTCCCTTATGGAAGTTCCCTCTATCCAATTAACCCTACCAATTAGATATTCTAAGATGCTGAATGGTAATACCCATATTGTCATTAAGACTGATGATTGGACTTATAGAGGATATGCAGGAAAGAAAGTAAACAACTTTAAAGATATGACTGTGACAGTAGATACCTCTCATGTGATAGGTAGATTAGGTAAGAGAACACTTCCTACCAATGTCACGGTAAAAGCTCGTTCAGTAGTGTCTGCTGTAACACAAGCTCTAGGTTATTGGCAAGGTGAAGACCATAAGGATGACCTTCTAAATGACTTTAGAGTAGAATACCTTGATGACTATGCTGAGAAAAACTTAATTGAGTATGAGTTTTCTAATGAGTCATTCCTTGAGTTCCTTACTAAGATTTGTGAAAAGACAACAGCCCTTTATTGGAGGGTTAGTAAGTATGACCCTTACCTAATACAATTCGGTATTTTTGGTAAGAAGAAGGACATACTAATCAATGAGTACAACTACCTTATCTCTTTAGATGATGTAGAGGAAAACTATGAAGACACAGTGAATATTGCTGTGGCTATGTCAGATAAGTCTGATAGTGGAGCTAGTTCACTTACCCTTAGAGACATCTTCCATAACCCTAGATTCATGTTAAAGGGATTCCCTGTTATTAAGACAGGTAACAAGGTAAACTCTCAGCGTTACTATGACTATCCTCAATTACCTGTGTTTGCTCCTGAGATTATAGGAGATGAGTTTGCTGTACTTGATGAAGAAGGTATTGCCCTAGAGGCAGGAGAGCTTTATTGGGGTACTGTGACAGACAATGATACACAGTCAATAGCTGAGGATAACAAGGAAATCACTGATGCCGATAGGCTTAAAGCTACAGAACAGCTCTATAGGACAGCTATTAGAAGACTTATTAACTCACGAAGAAAAGTTACCTATGACATTACTATTGAGCCTCTAAAGCCTAAAGCTATAGATGTAGGTGATAGGGTAATGTTCACACTTAATGCAGGTGTATGGGAACTTACAGCGTGTACTAAGTATTATGAGAAAATCCTAAAGGAAAGTGATTGGTTCTTTGTGACACACATTTCTGATATGTATTCTGTAGGTGATGCTCATATACAAAAGCTAAAACTATCTAAATACTTATATAGTGATAGAGATATTACAGTAAACCAATAGGAGGTCTTATGTCAAACAACTACATAAAACTAGTAAATTCTGTAGCTAGAACTAAGGCTAGAGTAATTCAACAGTCTAAACAGCGTAGAGGAGGTGTAACTGACCTCTATGCCCTTGACTATGTGTCATCCTTCTCAACATCTAAGGCTTGTGCTCCTTATGGAGATGAGGATGTTGAAGAAGCTGAATCAAAGGATGTGCAAGGGAGAATCAAGCAGTTTGTGAAGGCTATCAAGAAAGAAATTCCTGATGCTAAGGTTGAAGGAGTATCTGCTATTATTGGTTACTTTGGTATTGAAAGTAATGTCACAGCTAAGAGATATGAGACTGACTATCTAACTAACCATGTCTATGATAAGATGAAGGATGAGCCTACAGCAGAAAACCTTGTAGGTAGTTGGGATGCCTTTCAAGCTATGTACCCTAATCAAGAGCTTTATGAGCCAGGATATAATGTTGAGGGTAAGCACTGGATTGGTGTAGGATTAGGTCAATGGACTGGTGTGAGATGTAAAGCTCTAGTAGACTTTGCTCACAAGGATGGAAGAAGAAACATTTTCACCTTTGATACACAGTTCAAGTTTATGCTATCTGAAACAGGTCTAAGTAATGTTGTGAAAGAGGTAGCCTCTAGTAGTAATGATATTTCTGACCTTACAGCCCGATTCCTAAGTGATTGGGGAGGAGTTCCAGGTAACAAGCTACAAGAACGTATTGACTTTGCCAATAAGCACAAGGACTTTATCAAGACTGTTTTAGATGGTGCTGAGACAACTAAGGATGAGAATAAGAGAGACCCTGAAGAGGTTGTACCTATCAATAAGGAGTCTAAATCAGCCTCTTTCCGTGTGTTAGTACCTTCAGACCTTGATAGATTCCAAAGGTGGTTCTTGAAGTTCATTGTGGAGCAAGATAAAAAAGGTTGTGATGGAGGAAAAGTAAACCCTCTAACAGATGTGCACTTAGTTGTATCTGCTAAGAATGAGCGTACAGGAGATACAGCAGAGATTGAGCTTACTGAAATTTTTAGAAGACAATGGGGATGTAACTGGATTGGTGATGATGCTAGTGGAGAAGGAATTTTCCCTAACAATAAGCCTTTAGAAGGTTATGACCTTATGTATTCTGCTTGGTATCTAAACAATGCACAAAGAGATGCCCTATTCAGCGCAGGAGAGAAAATCTTTACTGTGTATGCTTTAGGAGAAGCTAAGATTACACTTAGGAACTTCCTTAAGTATAGTCATATAAACTAGGAGGAACTATGAGCCTATATGGTACACATAAAAATGTGGTATTCAGAAAGAACCATAGAGAGGTAAAGCAGTTTAGGTTAGAGCAACATCTACTTAAACACCCTACTGATTATCAGTCTGTGATTGCTAATGAAAAGCTAAAGAGTGAAATATTCTACCTTGAGTATAGACTCAAAGAACTTGTTAAGGAGATGGAACTAGATGGTGAAGCGTATTAGAAAAGACCTTGTTCAGCGTATGGAAAACAGAATCATGGCTGAGCATATTGTAGAGGAATTTGTTAGACAGCTCATTCACACTAATGACAGAGGAGGAGCTAAGGAATTTCTAGACACAGAGGATTTCTATCTCAGACTAGAGGAAAAAGAGGTTTATTGCTTTAGAAAATCCAACATTATAAGGCTAGATGGAGAAGAGTTTTACTATGATTTTACCTATCTAACTAATTTGTGTTTGGGTTTACTAGAGGATAAATTTTAGGTATAATTATTATGACAAATGCTTATAAAATAGCTCAACAATATGTTGGTCAGTGTGTTGACTTTGACGGACGATATGGCTATCAATGTGTAGACTTAGTTGAACAGGTTGCTAGTCACTATGGGTTCTTTATGGCAGGAGAAGGAGCTAAAGACCTAGGAATAGCTAGTGATTTATCTTCTTATGCAGATGTAATTCCTTACACTACAGGGATGACCTTAAGAGTGGGTGACATTATCACAACAAGAGAGCCTAGTGGTGAAGGTTTGATTTATGGTCACGTATTTGTGTATGGTGGAGGGGATATATCAAATGCCTTAATCATTGAGCAGAACTATCAGCATCAATGTACCGTTGAGCATAGAAGAGCAATTACTGGATATGGTAATACTCTTATCAATGTTATACGGATAAAAAGTCAAGACAACTATGAGCCTACTGATTCTAATGGAGCACTTATTGGTAATGCAAAGGAATCAGAAAAGTTCATTGCTAGAGACTTCTTTGAAATAACCTGTGATAAGGTAGATGGTATAAAATCCCCTAGTGATTCCACAGTAGTAGAGACATTCTACAAGTGTAACAAGGTATCAGGTAAGATAAATGGTGAATGGCTAATCTATGATAAATATGATGGTTCTGTAGCATATATCCCTGCATCTTGTGTGAATAAGCTAGAGGAGTATTCTACTACCAAGAAGGAAGAAAAGAAGAAGTATGATAAGCCTAATGGATATGATTGGTTTACGGATAAGACTAATGATGGTCTAGACCAATCAGGAACACAAAAGATTTACTCATTGGCTCAGTTTATCTCTTTAGGTAGAATAACTGAAGCTAATTATGAGTGGACTTACTCATCAGGAGACTCATTCCCTAACAACATAAATGTTTTAGGTAAAGGCTATAATGCCTATGGGTTCTTGTCTGATGGAGACGGTAATATAATTATGTCAGCACCAAGTTCTTTTGGTGATGTCATGGGTAAGGTTTACAATACCCCTTTTGGGTTTAAAGGTAAAGTGTACGCAACAAATGATAAGACATCCTTTGATGTCTACGTGAGGTAGAAAATGGTATATAAGTTAGATAAGGCTGACCAAAGATGTGATGTTACTTATGTTGATTGGTCTAAAAAATATTCACCTATCCCTAAAGCAACTTGTGAGATGATTCAGCCTAAGTGCTCTAGTGGTGGAGGAGGCTCTTATGATGATGCAGTAGAGCTAAAGTGTGAAGACCTTAAGAAGCTAATTCATGGTGAAGAAAAGCCCAAAGAAGAGAAGGAAGAGCCTAAAGAAGATAAGCCTAAAGAGGATGTTACTCCTAAAGAGAATGAACCTACTACTGAGCCTCCTGTAGCAGATTCACCTAGAGAGGATACACCTACAGAAGGTAATGCTTCTGACCATTTAGGTGATACTCCTACTGAAGATAACACAGAGGTAAACCTTTTAGAACTAATGCCTACAATAGAAGACAAATTCTCTCAAGTTGTGTATGGTAAAGATGCTATTGTCAGTTCTGTGATTCATAATAATCCTGAAGAGAAATTGGCTTTTGAAAAAAAGATAATCACAACTCTTAGAAGCAAGTTACCTGAAGGAGCAGTAGTAGAAGCTGTTCTAGGAGAACCCTACTACAAAGAGGGTATGAAACGTGATGAAAGTAAGACTAATTACGCCATTCACATTAGAGTTAGCTTAAAAGGAAAAGTCTATGAGCAAGAGTATAATGTACCTCATAAAGAGGAATTTACTGCTGCAGGTGTAGACCCCATTTAGGAGGATAAATGGAAAGACTAATACTTAAACTTGTAGAAAATCAAACAGTAATGTCAGCGATTACTCTATTGATTACATCAGCTTGTGGTCTAGGGGTTGCTTATCTTGCACACAAAAGAGACCAGTTAGTTGAGCTAAGCAAAGGTGCTAAACGCTCAAGTATTCGCTCAGAGTACCTTCAAATCTATAACTCACATGACTTTACTGTGTCTGAAAAGTGGAAAATGACTAGACCACTTGTGGATGAGTATTTTGGTAATCTTCAAGGTAACCACTATATTCATGGATTAGATGAAAAGCTAGAAAAACTATACACAAAGGAGAAATCTAGTGGTAAACGTAATAAATAAAAATATCTTTAGGGGTATTGCAGGTAGAAGACCTACTGAAAATCCTAAATACTATATCCTTCACAATGATGCAGGAAGTATGGCTCCTGAAAGTTATATTGGATGGTTACAATCACGCTATGACAATGATGAAGCAGACAAAGGATTTGCTCACTACTACATCAATAGAAACACTATTGCTAGAGTAGAAGATACCTTTAATGGTTCATGGTCTACAGCTAACTATGATGGTAACATGAACTCAATCGGCTATGAAGTGTGTCAGCAATTTGGTACTACTGATGCTGAGTTCTTGGCTAATGAGGATATGACTATTAGACAAATGGCTGAAGATATGAAGTATTATGGTGCTACACCTGACTACTCTAATATCAAATTCCACAATGAGTTCTCAAGTACATCATGTCCTGCTCGTTCACTAGCTCTTCATGGAGGCACAAATGATAGCCTTCGTGATTATGTAATTGCTAAGATTAAACGCTATCAATCTATGGGAGACACAGTACAAGACATGCTTGGTGAAGCATCTGTGTCTGAAGGTTGGAAGCGTAATGACACTGGTTGGTGGTATCAATATTCAGATGGTTCTTACCCTAAGAACAAATGGGCTAAAATTAAAGATGTATACTACTACTTTGATGGAAATGGTTATATGTTCCATAACAAGTGGCTTAAACACACAGATGGAGCTTGGTACTTCCTAACTGAAAACGGCTCTATGGCTATTGGATGGAAGAAAATTGCTAACAAGTGGTACTACTTCCTTAGTAATGGAGCTATGAAAACTGGATGGCTTAAAGACAAGGAAAAATGGTACTACCTAGATGCAGATAAAGGTGACATGAAGACTGACCACATGGTTAAAGGTGCTGATGGTTGGTACTACCTAGATAAAGATGGTGTACTTGTGACTAATAAGACCTTCACTGTGTCTGCTAGTGGTGTAATTGGTACTGAAGTAAAGGAGACTAAATGACAAAGGTAAAAGTTGAGCTTGATTGCTTGAAAGACCTATTGAAGCGTGAGCCTATTGTTAAGATTGTAGAAGAACTTCCTGCCAAGGAAACTGCTGACCTTAACTATATCTACATTATCCCTAAAGAGGGTGAAGGTAAGGATAAGAAGGCTTATGTACTTCGTCCTGATAGGTCAGGATTTGATACTATTGACTTAACCCCTCAAGTTGTTAGTGTTCTTGGTGAAGGTTATATCACTGTGGAAAAGGAAACCCTTAATGAAAATGGTGATGTAACATTTACAGTAAAAACCAATGAAACTCTTGCAAACGTTTTGAAAGAACTTGAAAACAAAGACAAAGAGCAAGATGGTAAACTTACTAATCTTACTGATAGAGTTGTAGCTCTAGAAGGTAAGGCAGATAAGGACACTATCTATGATGATACAGAAGTTAAACAAGGTATCAAAGCCAATGAAAGTGCAATCCAAGGAGTTGAGAGTGACTTAACTGCTCTCAGAACGCACACAGACGCTCGTATTGAGGCTTTAGAGAGCAAGGAAGACAAAGATACTATCTATGACGATAGTGAGCTTAGAAGCAAGATTACAGCCTTAGAGGAAAGACCACAAGGCTCAAGCTATGACGATACAGAACTAAAAGGTAGAGTCAAAGCTCTTGAGGATAAACCTGAGCCTACTCCTTACAATGATAAGCCCCTTTCTGATAGAGTAACTGCTCTTGAAGAAAAGCCTGACAATGATACAATCTATAATGATGCTGAGTTGAGAGGTAAGATTGAAGCCCTTGAAGGAAAAACTGACAACTTTGTGTCTAATGTTGGTGTATCTAGAGAAGGTAATACAGTAAAACTTACTTACACTATGGTCAATGGTGACAATAAGGAAGTAGAGTTTACTGACAATGACACTGTTTCTGTGGCTTATGATGACACAGCCCTTAGAAATAGGGTGGAAGCCTTAGAAAACAAGCCTGATAAAGATACTGTGTATAATGACTCAGAGCTTAAAGAAGAGGTACATGACCTAGGAAGCTCTGTAGCTAGTGCTTTACATGACATTAGTGAAATCAGGGTAAATAATGAAGCTAGACTTAGTGCTCTTGAATCTAAAGAGGACAAAGACAAGCAAACATTATCCCTTGAAGGAAATACACTAAGCATCTCTAATGGAAACTCTGTGGAGCTTCCTACAGCTCCTACAGCTAAGCCTACTAAGGTTACTACTGATTCAGAAGGGGTTACTGTAACCCATACTGAGACAGAGGATACTAACACTTATAATGTAAATATCAATGGTGCTTTAGAGAACTACTATGACAAGTCAAAAACTTACACTAAAGAGGAAGTGAATGACATTGTTACTAAGCAAGAAGCTAAAGCAACAGATATTACAGTCTATAGAGGAACTTTTGCTAATAGAGAGATTGTTCAAGAAGGAACTTTTGACACAGATAGGTCTCCTAGAATCACTCTTACTTATTCTAGTAGCACAGGTGTAGGTATCTTGAAGGTAGACTTTAAGATTCTTAAACCTGTTGGTCAAGGGTTTGTTATTGCTAGTCTCCCTGCTAATGCCCCTAAACCTGCTGAGCTTATTGAGTCTCAAGTATGGGTAGGAGATGTTTCTACATCTATTTGGGTAGATAAGGGAGCTAATGTAATAAGAATGTATGCTACAACTGATACCAATATCTTTAATAAACGTATTATCATCAACATCCCAGGTATCTTTAAGAAATAATGAGGTAACACTATGAAACTATCTAATCAAGTATATGATATACTTAAGTATGTTGTGCTAATTGCTCTTCCTGCTGTAATCACTTTTGTGAATATTGTAGGTGTGCAACTTGGTTATGACATGACTACAACTATTGTAATTCTAACTGCCTTTAATACTTTACTAGGTACTCTTATTGGTATCTCAAGTATTAAGTACAACAAAGAAAATGAGTAACTGATATGTCAAATAACTGTTTGAGCAATAACTGTGAATGTGAAAAAGTTGAGCCTTCTCTAGAGAATTGCTCTAAGTTATATGAACTAAATGACATTAAAATCAGACCAGCAATGCGTAAAATTTCTGTCTCAGAATGGTGTAATATCAATGAAGCCATCAGACAGGCATTTTACGCTGTTTGGTGTGTTTTTAACAACTTGATTAGTTTTATATGCTATATACTTAGAGTAGTTAAGTGCTTGGAGAAGAAAGTTGATAATCTGTGCAAGATAACTAAGTGTCAAAATAGTCAGCTTGCAGAGATTCTTAGTCTGTTAAAGAGCACTCCTGTGCAAGAGTGTGAGACTGACTGTGATAAATGCTAGGAGGTAACTAGGTGAGCCTATGTGATTGTAAATGTGATGAAAAAGGTCTTACCCTAGATGACTGTGAAAAGGGGATAAACATTGATAAGATTAAGAAGTCAGGTGATGTAGTCTCCAATTCAGAGCAGTGTGACATCCTACCTAACACAGAAAAAGGACTGTTTCATATCTACTGTCTTAATAAGAAACTTATCAATACTACTTGTGAGATTCTTAATAGACTTAAGTGTATTCAGAAAAAGGTTAAGTCAATATGTAGAACTCAGTTATGTATGAGAGAACGTATGGATGAGATAAATACCTTAACCCTTAAGAGGAATAAGGCTCAAGTAAAGAGGCTTAGAGGTATAGACTTAACCAATACTAATGACCTAGAAGCTGTATATAACATAGCAAAGAAAATCTATGATGAAGAAGTAGCTAGATTAAACAAGAACAAGAAAAGACTTGAGGAAATCAAAGCTAACCCTACTACTGAAGTAAAGGATGACATTTACTTGTCAGGTAATTACTATGAAGGTGGTGTAGGAAGCTATGACTACTACAAAGGGTTCTCTATTGCTACATCTAAGCCTAATGTAGAGTATGTTAGAGGGGGATTGAGCTTTGGTGATAATTCACCTACTACATTAAGGGATAGTGACTTAAATGCTCCTTATACTGTAATGCTAACAAATGTAGCTACAACCACTAAAGGTAAGCAAGTAAACTGTAAAATAACTATCAAGAAAGCATTTACTAGAAGAGATTCTGAGACTTTCTATGCTACAGGTAAATCTGATAGATATGTTACAGTTTATAATTCTACAGGTGGTATCGCTTTTGACCTTTACAAGGTCTATAGGTTAAATGGTACTTTTGAGTTTACAGATGCTTCAGGAAAACCCCTAAACCTAATGCTTGTGGGGGTAGTAAATGACATTGACTATCAACAAGGTTTTAGCCTTAAGTTTAACAATAGTCAACTAACTTATAAGATTCCTCCAGGAGCAGGAGTTACTAAAAGGGCTAATGAGTTCTTTAACGCTGTAGACCTTACAGGAGCACAGAATGAGAGTTCAATTCCTTTTGGTTCAATGCTCTTTGCAGGTGTAGGTAGCTCTATTGACTTTAGTATAATTAGTAGGTTTGAAGAAACTGCTGAGCACTTTGATGATGGTGACCAAGAAGTTGCTGATTGGGTAATGGAGTTCTTTGGTAATACATTTAGAGGAGAGTTACTAGACTTAAGTATTCCTGAAAAGCCTATTAAGCCTCTTAAGAAGTGTGGAACGCTTGACTGTGACTTTGATTGTTTTAAGGAGAATTAAATGGCAGATTGTGTAAACTGCAAGTGTGCTGACATTGTTGTTGGAAAGACAGCATGTAAGTCACTAAAGGCACAGAATGATGATGTAATCAAACAACATGCTTTAGTGTTAAGGGATACTCAACTTTGTAATATTGTTGAGGAAGTCTCTAAATTTGCTTACTCTCAATGGTGCTTCAATAAAAATGTAAATGAGCAACTTTGTTGGATTGCTCAAAATATGAATGATGGTAGTGCTCTTAAGGAGATTGAAAAGGCTAAGGCTGAAAATGCTAAACTTAAAGCAACCCTTAATAAGATTATTGAGAGCCTTAAAGCCAGTGGTGCTTGGGAGGGTGACATTGATGGTAACTTTGTGCAAGGACGAAACATTGCTACAGGTAACATAAATATCTTTGGAGGTACTCCTGATGGTAACTCATTCATTCGTACTAATAAAGGACAGTCAGAAAACGACTTAGCAGGAGGATAATATGAGCTGTTATTCTTGTGGGGGAAACCCTAATACTTTTTGTGGAGAATGTTTTACAGATAAGGATACATGGATTACTCTTGTTGACACTCTTCCTGACCCTTTTATGGGAGATTTAGACCACTTGTTTAGAACTCCTGATGGAAACCTTTATGCCCTATCTCCTGACAGAACTAGATGGATTAGGGTCAATGGTGAAGCAGGATTGGACTATAAAGCAGGTAATGGTATTAGTATTTCATCTGATGGGACTATTACCAATACTCAGCCTAATGAGAATCAAAATCTTAGCTTTAACAATAGAACATTGTCTATCACAGGAGGTAACTCAGTAGAAATTCCTTCAGATAGGCAAGAGCTTAGCATCAATGACCGTACAATTAGTCTTACAGGTGGAGGTTCAATTACACTTCCTGAAGACCGTGATACTGTGTATGATGATACTGATGTTAAGAGAAGACTTCAATCACTTGAGGGTAAAACAGACAACTTTGTGTCTAATGTAGTCCTTAATCGTGAAGGAAACAAAATCACTATCACTTATACCTTTGTGAATGGTGATGTCAAGAAGGTTGAATTTGAAGATAAGGACACAATAGGTGTAGCCTATGACGATTCAGCTCTTAAATCTAGGGTTAAAGCTCTAGAGGATAGACCTGATAAGGACACAGTATACAATGATGCTGATGTAAAAAGAAGACTTACAGCTCTAGAGAATAAGCCTGTAGTTACTGCCCCTACCTATGATGATAGTGGTGTGCTAAGACGATTAGGTGCTTTAGAGGCTAAGCCTGATAATGATAGACAGACATTAAACTTTAATTCTAGTACAGGTGTTCTCTCTATCACAGGAGGTAACTCTGTTACTATTCCAAAGGATAATCAGCCTGTACTTCGTATTGCTAAGTCCAATATTTCAGGTGAGGCTGTTCCTGGAGCTGTTCAAACTACCTACACAGATAACTTCCTAAACAAGTCAGGAGTTAAGGTAGGGGATATTGTTCAAGATATTAAATACTATGCTAATAGTGGTGCAACTGAGGTAAATTATTGGACTGTATCTGCTGTAAATGGTTCTGATGTTACTCTTACCTTTGCAACTAAAAGGTCATTTGGTAATACTAGACAAAATATCACACTTAATGGAAGAACTCTTACACTATCAGGAGGAGGTTCAGTAGACCTTAATAGTTTGAGACAGCCTATTCATAGATTCTACGTTGGTGATATTCCAGGAAGAGCTGATGCAACTAATACCCCTACAATCCAAAAGTCAAACATCCTAAACAATGATGACTTAAGGGTAGGAGATACTATTGAGGACTTCTATTCAAACAGCTCTACAACAAATAGAGGTATTTGGAAGATTACTGAGATTAGTGGTGATAATGTTAAGGTTAAAGGTCTAGGAAACTATGACATCAACCAAAGACAATCTCTATCAATCAATGGTAACACCCTTACTTTATCTAACAACGGAGGCTCTGTAAACCTTCCTCAACCTAACTTATCAGGATATGTTCCTGTGGGTGAGTATAACAAGGTGAAAGGAGCTTTAGAGAAGTTACTTACTGACCTTAAGAACTCAGGAGCTTGGAAGCAAACTGGCTCTACTGTGTTTGAAGGTGAACTTTACCCTAACAGACATGTAGCCACAGGTAATATCAACTTATTTGGTGGAGCACCTGATGGAGGTAGCTTCATTAGAACAAGCAATAACAAGACTGAGAATGACTTGGCAGGAGGTTAATTATGGCTAGTTGGAAAGATGACACAGGTAGATATGCCTGGGGAGTTTACAACAATACTGGTAACTATGAGAAGATTTATGTTGTAGGTGGTCAGGGTGGAGGAAACGCTGACTACTTCAATATCCCTATGGCTGAAATGAATGCTCTACGTAGTAGGAACTATGGTACAGGTATTCATTTTTGGTGGGAAGGTGATAACTTAAACATCACAATCAACTTAATGGTCATTACCTCTAATACCTCTTGGCAAATTCTAAGAAATGAGTATTATAGAGGTAACCCTAACTATGATATTTATGAGTTCTATGCTGACATCCAATATCAGAAGAAGAATGGTCAATGGGTAAAACTAGGTGACAAACTCATCAATAGGGTAAATGCAGGTAAGCCTCTTTATGATAGGTCAGGATGGGATTCTCAAGGCTCAGGTTACCTTTGGAAGACATTCACCTTCTCAGGACTTAACTTTGATGAGATGGATAAGTTCTCTATTGGTATTCATGGTGATAATGCTAGTGTGACTAAGTGGGTAGAGTTTCCTATCAATACTCTCCCTCCTAAACCAGTACCTAACAAGCCCTGGGCTATTAGAAAAGGCTCTAATTGGGTATCATTTACTAATGGTAACAAAGATATGAAGAGTAGACAAGGCTCTAATTTTGCTAAACGTGTTGACCAAAAGATTCGTAAAAGTGGTACATGGAAGGCACAAGGAAAGGTTGGTAGCTAATGGTAGCAACTGATAAGAAAGAAACAAGGCTTAATGAAGCATCCTTCACAAGATATAAAGAAAATGTAAAAGACCACTGTTGGTATGATGGTTGTGACTGTGATGACATCATGGTAGCTGACTGTAATGCTCTTGTTGATGAGAATAACAAAGGAGTAGGGAGATATGCTTGTATGGCAGAATCTCAGAAATGCTATAATCCTAAGTTCTTTAGCTCATTCATTAAGAAGTTGGCTTGTCAGCTCAATCACTACATTGAAAACATATGTGCCTTATGGGATATGGTTCAGTGTATGGGAGAATACCTAGCAACTATTGGTGATATGGGTACAGTTCAAGTAAACTATTCACGTAACTCTGCTGTATCTTCAGCGACATTCCTATACCCTATCACAAAAGAGTATGAAGTATCTCTCTACATGGATTCCACTACAGGTGTTGACTTTGAGAGTGATGACAAGCGTAGAAAGCTAACAGACAGAAAGTATAGAGTCTACATTAGATGGTGTGCTGATGGTACAACACTTAAAGCCAATGAAGATAACACAATGCAATTTGTGGTATATCACAGTGGTGAGAACTATACTACTGATATGCTTAAACAACGCTCAGTCCATTGGCAGATGATGGGAGTTACTGATGGAGCTATGGAGATGAGTGATACACTTATCATTCCTGAAGGTCAGTATATCAAGGTAAGAGTAGTACCTGATAACCAAGCTAGTGGTGTATTTAGGGTTCACCAATTTAAGGTTGAATATGTTCCTGTGGTAGATGGTAAGGACTTACCTGACTGTCTCAAGTTCACAGAACAACCTAAAACAGACTGTAATTGTAAATAACAAAAAGAGCCTTAATTGGCTCTTTTCTTTTTATACTTTTAGACCTGTGTAGATAACTTTATAGTCTGAATCATCAACATAACTGCATCTATAATGGTATGGATGGTTACCTCTAAGGATAGATAAAGCAGAATGATAAAACAAATCACTTTCTTTATCACTGATAAACAGCTCTTCACTCTCACCCTCTATCTTAAAGACTGTTCCTTTTTGAAAAGGGTTAGTTTTAAGCATTACCCTCTTACTTGATATTGCAGTGGTGTATTTAAGCCATTTGTTAATCTCTTCAAGCATAATCATACAACTAACCCCCTAATATGTTCACACTTGGTAAATACTCCGTTATGGTTAGTGCTTATAAGGTTGCCTTGGTGAGTAGTTCTACTTATAAACCAACATCTACCATCAGCAATACTATCTGCAAATATACCTTCATGGAAGAAATACTTATCAAATCCTATTATGTTGTCATGGTCAATTACAGGCTTATCTGCTATGAATAAGCACTTATTCATTCCTTTTTCATTAGTAAGTTCTACAAGTGAACCTTGTATTTTGCCTGTAATATAAGGGTGCTCTATGAAACCATGACCTATTACATTAGGAGTAAAGTTGTGCCAACCTATAGCAATTTTCCATTTACTAATTTCACTATTACTAATCATACAAGTAGACCTCCTACTAAAGGTTTCACGTGAAACTTCCCTCCATTACTAGTGTAGATAATACCATTAGACACTTTAACTTCATCATCTAAAAACCAACACCTTCCACAGGCTCTTGTGTCATCAAATACACCTTCATGTAAAAGGTACACATCTTCTGCCACAGATTCATTATCAATAATAGGCTCATTAGCTATGAATAGGTAGGTGGTAGTAAACCCACTTTTAAGAGATATTAGAGTACCTTCTATATACATATTATTTGTGCCCTCTATCCTATTTACTGAGCCATAGCCTTCTACTTTAATCCTATAATGAGACCAACTACTGTATAATTTGTACGTACTAAGAACACCTTCAGTAATCATTACTTTTTACCTCTTACATATCGTCCATATAGAGCTTGATTACCTTTAAGACCTAAAATCTTCTCAGTATAAGCAACATAGCCTGTTCCTACCATAGTAGGGTAAAGGCTATTTTGTTCTGCTCTAATGTTTTTACGCTTTCTTCTAAGCTGTTTTTGCTTCTGTGGGTTACGTGTTGATGCAATAGCTTGACCAAGTTCAATATGTCTCTTCTCAAGCTGAATATATAGGTCAGAAGCCTTTTCAGGACTAATCTCCGTCACACCATTCTTCATAATACCAAAGCTCCTCTCCATTACGTTTTAGGATAATGTCAACATCACCCTCATTAGTTCTTGTGTAATTTCTATCATCACCAATCCATTCACGAACAAATCGGTTACGTAGAACATAACTATCCACCTCTACTGTGTGATAGCAATTCCCTAGTTCGTCAATCCTTTTCAGAATCCACTTCTTTTTTATAGTAGTCATACATACTCCTTGCAATAACTAATCCACTTATTCTTCTTTTTGTCTTTTTATCTTCCCTTAACCTAGTAAGGACACCTTTTTGGTTAAAGGTAAAGTACCGATAACCTATAAGCATCTGTGTAACATCATGTGGTAGTATAAGCCTTTCCTTATTGTCAAGGAATCTTTGCTCAACATACCAATCCATAATGACTTGTGTGAACTCCTTATAGGCTTTAGTTGAGTAGTTTCTTCCTGTAATCTGCTTATACATGTCTCTAGCTGAATCAGGAACACAAGGGATAAAGTCAATCCTTACCTCTAGCTCATTGATATAACTAAAGTCAGATGCTAGTTGATAAGCTGTAGCATACTTAATTCCATAGACCTTCTCAAACTCATAGAAGTGTCTAGCAATCTCAGAAGTCTTCCATCTATAGAAGTTATCTTTAGGTAACTTATCAAGGAAGTCACAAGCTACAGCTAGTAGAAATTCTCCTCTAGCTAGTCCTGTGATACCTGTCCTAGTCAATGGAGTATGGTACTTGTTTTCTACTATAGTTGTTTCCCTATTAAGGTACTTGGCTAGTTTATGTAAGTCTTGTAACTCAAATACCTCTTTCTTGTTAGAATATCGTCTAACAATCGTAGTATCTCCTACAAGCCTATAGATGAGCACAGTTAGCAGTTTATCTCTTAAGGGTACTGGATGATTGTTAAGAGTTCTAATCATCACCTGTGACATGTCATCAAGGTATTTTAGGTTGTTAGGATAATGCCTACGTGCTAAAGGTCTATTATTGAGTTCTACAAGACCATACTTATGCTCAAAGGCATCTCTTCGCATGAGTATGTATTCTTTAAATGTTGTAAGGTTTACTTGCATGTCTTCCTCCTAGGTATGCACAATATCTTCACGCAAAGTCAGTCAAACTTATGTAAAATAAAATAGAAAGGATAATAAAAAATAAAACTAATGGAGATTATGAACTTTGATATTGTGCACACTTAGGAAGGAGCTATGCTCCTCCTAGAAAGGAATAAAACCATAAAGGCAAAAATCAGCATTGAGGGGTTTACCCTCACAGAAGTAATAAGGGATATGAGAAAGTAATCAGGCTTAGTGACTGTTACTTACACAAGTGAACTAGCTTACTTATTACCTCTGTGAGAATAGTAGCTGAGTTGTTAATTAGAAATAATTTCTTTCTTTATTTGTTTTAAAGTTTTCTCAGCTACATCCTCTTAGACTAATACCTTTTTAGGTGTTTAGTTACTCTGCATCAGACCAATCATCATCATCTTCATCATCTGAAGTTACATCAACATCTTCTTCATCATCTGAGTCTTCTAGTGTGAAGTAGTTGAATACATTCCATGTAGGTTTATCATTGTAAGGTTCACCTTCTGCAATGATGATTCCTACATACTTACCTTCCAATTCTGATTCTTCAACAGCTTCTTCACCTTCAAGACCACAAGCCTTAAGGATGTTGAATAGCTGTTCACGACCAATCTTATTGTCAATGATTCGTCCTGTAATTGTCTTAGGTGAGTTCTTACCAAACTCTCCCTTGAATACAATTTCAAGCATGTCTAGACCTGATTTAGATACCTTCTGAGTTACTCCTTGGATAAGAGCCTCATATTTACCTGGTACATAGACTGTTTCTGCTTTTTCTGTTGGTTTAATACGGATTGCTACCATTATTCTTTATCTCCTTTTAGTTTTGACTGAGTTGTTCCATCTGTAAGACCTACAAGCATTTCCCATGTAGCATTAGTTACTGTGTCAGGGATAGCTAAGTCAGGTTTACGTGTTACCTTAAGTGTATAGATAGGGTTACCTGCTAAGCGTACTTGATAGAAGTCTTTAACTTTCTTCTCACCCTTAACAACCTTAGACTTAGTTACACGCTCTGTGTGACCAATAATACGTGCTGATGCAGTCAAGTGACTAGCTAGTGAAGGCATTAAGTTAGGGATTACTTGAGCAGGAACATTTTCATCTACAACATCTTCAATATTGATAGACTTTTCTTGACAGATAACATACACATTCTTACCTTCATAAGATAAACTTACTAGCTCATCAATAAAAGATTTTAATAGTGTATTAGCTTCACCATACATAGGCAATGTCATCTTCTTAGAGTTAGCTGACTTCATTAGGTATTTGTAGCAAAGCTCTTGAACATTAGTCAAATGGTCAACAGCAATACTGTCAAAGTCTTTAGCATAAGACAAAGCTTCTAATACATCATCCCAAGTAACACACTCAGCTACGGAGAAACGGTCATCTTGTGACACAGAGGCTAAGCCTTTATCTGTATCAAGGATAAGTACATTCCCTGGTAGAGTGTTAATAAATGTAGTCTTAGAACTACCTGGTTTACCATACAATACAGTTAACGTATGTAAGCGTACCTTGTTAAGTTTTTTAATCTTCATGGTTTTCCTCCTTACTTACCAGTAGAACCATATCCACCACGGTCTTTGTTACCTAGGTGAATTACTTCCACAAACCTTAGAGTTGGTTGATTCTCTAGGATTCTGAATTGGCATAATCGTTGACCTTTATCTACTTTACCATCTTTGGTAGCGTAGAACTTAGCACCCCAATAGTCATTATCTCCACAGAATGAGTTGTCAATAATTCCCATACTGTTTGTGAGTAATAGACCTGTGTGTTGGAAAGTGCTTGAGCGTGGTAGTAGATGAGCCTCAAAGCCTTTAGGTAACTCCATAGCCACACCAAAGTCAATAATGACTGTATCTCCTGCCTTATACTCAATCTCTGTGTTAGATGCTAGGTCAACCCAATCACCTACACTAATATGTTTAATAGGGCTTACTAGGTCATCCCTAGTCTTTACCTTAATTACATCCTCGTGATGCCATAGCTTGTAGGACACAAAGAACTTACCTACAAAGTATAGAGCAATCATAATAATGATGACTAATTCTGTCTTTGTCACTTAGATGACTCCTCCAATTCCTCAATCAATTCATCTACTATGTCAATCATGTTTTCACAGTTCTCAACATAAGGTTCAGTTCCTGTTGAATGTGTTGCAAGTAGCATAAATATGAATTGTCTATTAGATAGATTTTCTAACTCACCATCAATGAGTGGGTAAAACTTCCTTGAAAAGTGGATACTACCCTTCTGTGCTTCCTCAATAGCTTTTTCTAGAAAGACTTTAGCCTTTTTGAGGTCTTCAATACCATTCTTGTACTTGTATCTCCACACATACTTAACAGCAGATGCAATCAATGGGTCAAGTCCTGCTTTTACCCAAAAATCCCAACACTCTAGCTTGTTCTGTGTGTACCGTTTAGGGTTTACAATGTCTTCACTCATTTCTTTCTACCTCTATCCATGTAAGCAAGTCCTAAGATGAGTAAGACTAGTAGTAAATCCTTTAGTAATCCAACTACATCACTTGACATCACTAATCTCCTTAACTCTTAATTGAAGCTCTACAAGGCTCTCTTCAGCTCTCAGAAGCTCTACATAACGTTTAGCTGATAGTGACACAGAGGTTACTCCATCAATCCCTGCAACAAGGTCTTTGAAGTTACGCTCACCTTCTATATCACGCTTAGCAATCCTATCTTCTAGATACCTATTAGACTGTTTATACATCTCAATATCTTCTTCAAGCTTGTGGTTCTTGTATACCTGAATAATCAATAATGCAAGTGTGCCTATAATAAGAGCAACTGCAATGCTAATATCTTGGTTCATTACTTAAACCTATAGTGCTTCACTAGGAAGCCTTCACCTTTCATTGTTACTACAACATTATCATCGATAAGCTTATCGGATAATCCTGTGTAGAAGGTATCTCCCTTAAAGTCACCTTCAATATAGCTCACCACAGCTTCATCACAGTGAGCTTCAAATTGCTTGAAGGTATTAGCACCTCCAATAATCCACATGTCCTTGTCACTCTCATTGTAGAAGTCAATAACCTCTTTAACTGAATGGGCAATATACACATCAGCATCATCATACCCTTCAATCTCATCTCTGTGAGTTAGGACAATGTTGATTCTATTTCTTAGAGGTTTACTACCTATGGACTTCCAAGTTGAATAGCCCATAACAATAATACCACCTGTTGTTTGGTTTTTGAAGTAGTTCAAGTCTGACTTGTTAGACCAAGGTAATTTACCTTTATTGCCAATCAAACCTTTACTATCTTGTGCCCAAATAAATTTAACCATTTTTATTTTACCAATAAACAATAGCAGAATACTGGAAGTGATAACCTCTTTCACTAGTTGAGAAGCTGATTTTAACATCTTCTTTATCTCTAATGAAATTGTTTATGTCCTTTTCCAATGCTTCTCTATTTGTATCGTTGAATACTCTACATTTCATAAAAGTAAAGGCTACACAGACTATCCATGTAGCCTCCTCCTTAATTAGTCTTCTACTTGAACTAGGAAAGCTTCGTGGTTGAATTGAGGGAAACGTTCCTTAACTTCATCCATTGTGAACTTACCTACTTTGTCTGTACCTTTACCAAGTACATCAGACTCTTCTGTGAAGGCTGAAAGTTCTCCACTTGCATTGATAGCAATGTAAGGAGCTTTTACCTTACGTGGACTTTTACCTACGAAGATAATGTAGCGTGGTTCTGAAGGAGCTTGAGTTTCTTCTGTCTTAGCTTCTCCTTGACCTTGTGCACCTGTTAGGTCAATACCTAATGCTTGTGCAAGAGTGAGTAGTAATTCTTTATTGTCAGCCATAATGCCAACCTCCTTAAAATATTTTGTAGAGGGTTTAGTGTGATTCTCTCTACCACCACATAAATAGTTTATCAAAAACGTGTTACTTTGTCAATACCTTTTTTAAATTTTTTTGAAATTTTTTTCAATAAATTCATCAAGGTCTTCTGTAATGTCTCCAATATACACTTTGTAGAAGTAATCATACACGTTAGGTTGTCGCTTAGTTGGAGGAACATACAATCGTAAATCAGGGTTTTTAGCAACCATTGAAGATAATTCACAGAATTGCTCATACATGTCCTCACAACGGAACTTGTTGTAATTAAACTTAATATGCTTAACTCTATAAGCTCTTCCAACAAGCTTTTCTTTAGGGTTCACACACTCAAAGGAGAAGTCCTTAACCTTATAACCTAGATTAGTCATAACCTGCATATACATGTTTGCTTGTAGGCTATACTTAAGTTTATCTACTTGTGGTGCTTCACTGTAGGTCTTATAGTCAATTAGAGACACAGTTCCATCACCGTTATCAATCACAGCATCGATATAGCCTATGAACTCATGTCCGTTAGGTAGGTCAACTTCAATCTTCTTCTCAGTCTCAATGACTTTAGAGAAGTCTACAGTCTCTCCACTACTTAGGTAACGCTCAATAGCCAATAGACCTGTCATTCGTGCTTCATCAGAGAAAGGTGAGTGTTCATGCACAGAGAGTGCTAGATGCTTTACCTTCTCCTCAGAAAGCTCTCCATTATGGTCAGCCATAATTTCCATAGCTGTGTGGAAAATAGTACCTCTATCCATGTACTTAGTACGTGAAGGGTCAGGTAGTTCTTTATATTCTGCAATATATTTACACCAATGTTCCCAGGGATTTTCTAGGTAAGTGTTCAATCGTGATACACTAAATCTCATCTGTTACACTCACTTTCTGTGTTTTTATAAATTGGATATACTTAGTGTTTACTTGTATAGTATACAATGTATCACCATTTGTATTTAGGATTGTTACAGGGAAAGGGTGACCCATGTAGAAACTATTTTCAATAGCATCTTTACTAGATACTTCCATAAAACAGCTTAAACTTTCCCTACTACCTATTTTTAGGTAGACCTCATATATGTTAACACCCTTTCTACCTAAAATGTCAAACAAGGTATTTATGTTAGAAGCATAATCATAACCTATTATCGCCATATCAGTCCTCCAACTCTTTAGCAAATTGCCAAGCCCAAGATAAAGGTGATTCTTTAATCAACTTCTCCGTTAGTTGATATGTAGCTTGTCTTGAGTGCTTCTTTAGTAGTTCAATTGACTCATAGATATGTCCTCCTAATGCTACACTACCATTAGCAAGTACATACAACCGCATAAATCTACCCTGCTCAACAGGCACAGCTACATAGTAGTATTTTTCCTTCTTAACAGAATAACCGTTAACCCAAGCACTCATAAAGTTCTCTTGGTTCTCATCTGACATTAAATAACTTCTCAGCTTATTTTTATCTGCCATCCTAGCATAGTTGTATAGGTGAGTATCCCATACTCTAAGAGCACACATTAAAGTAATATGTGTAGCTTTGCAATATTCAAGCCAATGAGATACATAGTCAGGAAGTTCTACTTTAGGTGTGCTACATTCCATAGCTTCATCAAACCTACCTTGTTCGTATGCCTCATGGTATAGAGTGGATGTAACTTCACTACCAAACTCCTTAAGTAATGAGCATACCCATTGAAATCTATGGTTCTCATCCATATACTTGATTTTCTTTAAAACTCTACCTAGAGTTATATTTTCTTCTGCCATAAGAAACCTCCTTACTTGTTATCTAGGTGAAATATTAGAGTGTCAAAACGCATACCTAAAGACTCATCTACACTGACTCTTTGTGTACGTTCTGTGTTTAATTCCTTACGTAAGCTCTTTACCTCATGGTCTAGCTCATTCATCCTCTTCCAACTCAGACAAATCACTAGAATTGCTACCAATGTCAGTAACCCACTTACCATAAAGAACAGCTTTGAGAACATCTTTCTCATTGTCTTTTGTGATAAATCCACCATTATCTAATTCCTTTACTGTATCTACCACACCAAGATTGTCTTTTTTACATTTAATCACAGCTCTAGCAACCTTAGTGTCTAGTGTAGGTATACCTTCATCCACATACTTGGATAGGTCTACCTCAAAAATATTGGAGAGTCTTTTTAGGTTGAGTGGAGAAGGAATATTTTCTCCTTTTTCCCATGTTGCAACTCTAGAATTACCAACGTAACCCATTCTTTTTGCTAGTTGCATCTGTGTCATTCCCTCTGAAATTCTTAACTCTCTTATCCGTTTTCCCAATACGCTCACTTATAGTAAACCCTACTTTCTTTTCTTCTTTTCTCACAGGCTTAGAGGTAACCCCTTCCTTTGAGATAAAGTCAGTATACTCAGGGTAACTATTCTTAAGCTCATCAACTACTTCAGATGATACTGTGAACTTATTAGGTTCTACAGTCCATCCTGTGAATCCATTGTCATACTTACATAGGTAGTGACCTGAAGGCAGTTTAATGTAATAAACTTCCTTAGTGTCCTTCTTAAGGATATATGCACCACAGAGGATTGCTCTACCAATTCTATCAACAATGTCATCAATATCCGAGAAGCTCTTACCTTGCATTAAGTCTCTTCGCCAAGAGATATACTCAGTAGTTTTAGCCTTAAGAATATAGTTTAGATAGCCAAGAGCACTAACTTTTTCTTTTACCGTACCCTTACTCAATCTATCTACAAAACGTGCTTCATAATAATCTAGTTCAGGAATCTCTACCTCAACTTTTACTGTCTCAATGCTTGATTCAACTTCTTTGACTGAAACATCTACTGTGTTACTAAGTATTTGCTCTACTTCTTCATCTTTTGCTTCCTTATAACCATCAGCATAATAATCTTTTACTTTGTCAATAGAGTTTGACCTAATTGTTGAATAATCATCTGTTAAAAACTTGCTTAGTGTGTGATATGAAATACCGATAGCCTTACATAACTCAGCTTTAGTCATTGTTTCTAAACTCTTGAGCAATTTATCTTTCATTCTAGCTCCTTTCCTTATTACATATACTAGTATACACCACTTTCGGATATTTGTCAATAGAAAAATTGAGAAATAATTAAAAATTTTAATTATTTCCCATCTTCCTTAAGTTGGTCAGTTAAACATGCACTACATGGAGTAACTTCATAGCCTAGAAACATTGCTAAAACCTGATTTGCAATACGTGATTGCTCAATAAACACAGATTTAACATCATCATTGGCTAGGTCTACTTGCCAAGCTTCAAAGGCAGTGATTACAGCCACTAGAACGTGCTTAAGCAAGCACCAAAGGTCAGGGTTACCCATTTCATTGGCTTGTCCTTTAAGAAGCACCATAGCTCTCCTACGCTGTTCTGTGACCTGCTGTAATGCATTTGTAATTTGATGCACACGCTCTTTAGTGTCGTACACAGCGATTCGGTCTTCCTCTGTTTGGTCTTCCTGTCCTTGCTTATACCAATACTTAATTTGGTCTTCATACTTACGCACAAGAATTTCCATGTGGTATTCACTAGCTCCAAGTTGCATAATATTTGTGATAATGTCTTCTGTAATTCCTACAGAACTATTTTTGTTCACTATTACCATTTACTAATCCTCTATAGTAATACCTCACAAAGTAGGTATTCTTTGTCAATTTAAAGGCTCTTTCATAAAAAGCCAATGCTCTCTCACTTGTGAAAAACTTGTGCTCTTCAACAAGCTTACCATCAAAATACTCCTCAACTATAAACATCTTCTCGGTATCCATTACTAATAATGAATCTTGCTAGTGCTTCTGATTCCTCTGAATGAGTAGGATAGTGAATAATAAGCTGTTCACTCTCATCACCAAAAGCGTAGGTGAAGGCTATATTGTGAGATACATACTGTGTTTTCATGTGAGTTACAGCAACCATTCGCCTTACTGCAAAGTTAATCTTAGCAGGAAGCTTAAAGTTCAGCTTGTAAATCTCATCATAGCTAGGGAAGGAAGGTATCTTAGTCTTATATTTACGATTAAGATACCTAATTCCCTTGATAAAGAAAGCAAGTACGTATTCCTCACCATCTACACCAATTTCATAGCAAGGGTCATAGTCAATTTGATTTTGTATGTAATACTCAGGGTCAAGTCTAAAACATTCCCTGTTGAAAGCTCTTAGTTGTAAGTAGTCTTTCTTTGAGTAAGCAGGTTTATCATACAAATACATCAATGTCCTCCCCAACATTGAGAAACTTCTACATCTGCAATAATAGGTATAGGTTTCTCTAATCCCTCTAATATTGAAGGATTTTCCATCATTTCTTTTAGTACAGGAACAAGCTCATCTACATAATCATCTCTAACTTCAAAGAGAATCGCATCATGCACAGAGCCTAAAACATTGAACCTAGAGTGGTCAAGCTCTTTACTGAACACTATGTCTGCAATAGCACTAATACATAGGTCAGATGCAAAGCCTTGCACTCCTGAGTTAATAGATTGTCGCTCATCTGCTGAGCGTAGAGCAAAGTTACTACTGTGGATATTATGAAACCATCTTTTTCTTCCAATAGGTGATTTGATATATCCATAAGTTCTTGCATAGTCCTTACACTCTTCATGCCATGTAAGCAGAGTAGGGTAAGCATTGAAGAAGTCCTCACGGATTTTCTCACTTTCCTCTTGTGTAAGTGTAAGACCATAATTCTTAGCATAATCAATAAAGGTCTTAGCAACCATACCGTAGAGGAAACCAAAGTTACAATTACCTTGAATAGACACTTTACCATTATGTCTAATGACAATGTTATGTTCAGGAACAGTTACACAGTATACATTGTGGTTTGTGTTGTGATGAGTTCTTAGGTCAATGTTTCTACTCTCAAACCTACTTAAAGGAGATTTTCCTAGGTTATAAGATAGTGTCCAAGTATTGCTAGTGTTACCTCCCTCATCCCTATTGCTATACAACCTAGCTCTAACACCTGACTGAATAGCCATAATCTGCATATACTCTAAAGTCTTAAGACTTGTAGAGGTTACTTGAACAAGGTTTGTATGATTTACATGACCATCCCAATGACTAGCCTCCTCAAGGTACACAAGAGGGTTTAATTCATTTAGAGCAGGTTTGAACAAGTTCTTATTCACGTCACAATAACGCTTCATAAGACTTACATACTTAAAGTCTGATATTGTAAAGTATGATATATTCAATTTACCTTGAACTTTAAAATCATATTCAATACCGATTCTTTCAATAAGCTCTCTGAATCTGTTAATCTTACGCTTCTTAGTGAATCCGAACTTAATTTGTGCTTTAGTCTCACTATAAGAACCATCAGCTACAAAACAAGCAATAAGTCTTGTTAGGTCATCATCAATAAACTTACTCTTATCATAGTTATAATATCCTGCATTTACCCAAGCATACTTAGATTGACCATGACCTGCAAGGTCTTTAAAAGGTAACTTTTTCATATACTTTTTACCATTCTGTACTTGAATGATACACTCATGGTCAGGTGTAAGTCTTAGAGAAGTATTCTCATTTTCAAACACACAAATCTTTTGGTTAGGTATCATTCTAAAGTCTAAAGGTTGAGTATAACTAATCTCTTGTGATTCAATATTGTATTGAGCTACAGGAGTTATACCATCATACATTCTGAAAGGCACAAATCCATTTTCCGTAAGTATTTCAGTATCTCCACTAAAGCAAGATTTAGATTGAGTTCTTTTACGTTTAGCCTCTTCAGGACTTAGATTACTGGTATCTCCAAAAAGTAATTCAGTAGTTTTACTGTGTAAATCGCTTCCTGATTGGTAAGCGTGTTGCATATTCTCATCTCCTGAGAACCAACTAGCTACACGTAATTCAACCTGGCTGAAGTCAATTTCTGCCGTCTTCCACCCTGGTCTAGCCTCAATCAGATTACGTACATAACTATCTTGTGGACACTGCTGACATGTCCTGTTATCCTATAGGCTCTTTATCCTATAGTTCTTGTAGTTCATTTCCTACAAGCTCAGACTATCTCTTATTGGTTATAAAACCAACCCTTGCGCTCGTGTTACTCTGCTCTTGGCATTTCTTAGTCGTTACATCTTCCTAGTATCTCAACTAGGCTTGACACGGTATTGGCATCTCAGCGTTCACCGTTTTCACAAGGTTTAACGAACCCTCAGCCTATTTCAAGGTTCGGGTTTTTACAGGTTGTCCTTCCTGTTCTAGCTGTGATATTAAAGCTAGGGTAAATCCTATTGTCTACTTGCAATTTCTCCCATGATTCAATAAATGTAATCAGCTTAGAGATACGCTTATATTCAAGTAAGGTATCTACACAGTCATTGCCTACATAGTTAGATAAGGTGTCAATTCCTACTGAAGGTGCTCCCTTGTCTGTACGTTCCAATACCTTAAGTCCTTGACCATAACCAATGACTACAGGTTTGAAATGTTTCTGCAAGTTTACACTTACTTTGAAAACGTATGGATTCTTTTCAAGGTATTCTTTCTTAAAGGCATTAGCTTCTTTACGTGTAGCAAACTCTCCAAGTTCAAAGGATTCACCATCATAGGTCTTTTCAAATACCTTAAAGGTATCATCTAATCGCTCACCGTCTTCACGGTATACAGGCTCATCTTTCTTTGTGAATAGGATGCTTGCAACTTGGTCATTTGAGTTCCAGTTAATGTCTCCATAGAATAAAAGCTTTTCTTGGTAAGGTCTTAAGTCCTCTTGTAGCTTTTCAAGCACTTCATGTCTTCTAGGACTGATAGGTACTCCACCTTTTTCAATCTCAAAGTAAGCCTTATATGCTCTCATCTCATGCTTGAAGACTTTAAGTAAATCCTCTTCTGTGACTTTCTTTTTGAAGATTTTCATAAGCTTCATAGGATATAGGACATCATCAAGGGCATAGCTTTTTAGCTCTTCTGTGATAACTCCTGTCTTAGCTTGTTTTGAAATATCATAGTCTACATGAAAATATTTTTTAGTAAGTCCTTTAAGGGTAAGGTCTTCCTCACCACAGATATGAGCCAATACTAATGTATCAATGTAAAGGTTAAGTGATATTCCAGTCTTCTCATAAAGGAACAGCAAGTCAAACTTACCATTGTGAGTTACTAGCTTACATTCTTTGAGCTTTTTCATAAGCTTGAGCTGTCTCTTAGCTCCTAGCCTACTCCAGTCAAAGAACTTTCTTGTATACTTACTTGTTTCTGTGCTAGTAAATCCTATCTGAATAGAGGTTATTTCATTTCTGTGTCTATCAAGTCCTGTAGTCTCAATATCAAGGCATACTAGTTTTTCTGTATTGATTAAATCTAACATCTACACACCTAGAGCGTAAGCTCTCTCTAGGTATAACATCCTAGAAGCCTTTCTTATTGCTTGATTTCTCTTACGGACAATCACAGGTCTTTCACCTTCTTCACAGTCAGCAAAAATGTCTGGTACAGGAGGCTCTTCCTTCTTAAGGTATTTTTCAATAAGTTCTGCATATCCTGGTTTATCTTTAAACCTTGTGATACCATTAGTATTATTCACAGCATACCATTGAAGCCATGTAGCCTCTTCATCAGATAAGCAAGGAAAGTTAGGTATAAGGTCAGCAGGAGGTAAGCGTAGCTGTCTGATAGCTCCTGCAACACTTGACCGTCTAGGTGTCTTTGTGATATAGGTGTAAATATAATTCTCAAAGTGCATCTCTCTACTTTGTAGGTCTGCATCAACCAATTCAATAAAGGTCTTATACACTTCAGAATTGGACTCTTCCATACATCTATCATACCATTTAGGAGTTCTATATTCTTTAGGGAATCTAGGCATCATACTTCTCCTTTTTGCTTATCTTGCCAAAACTAGCTTCCTTCTCCTCATAGTCACTCTCATCTTTTCGTGAGTAAACCTTACAGCCCATGTTATCATCAACCACAAGGTCATAGACATCTCCTGACTTGTGATTACGGAAATAAGTAGTAAGTCTACTTGAATTGTGAGTTTTACGTTGAAGGAGAATCATAGACTCATACCAACCTTCAATAAAGGCTGAACCATACATATCAGAGGTTTGAATCTTAGCTCCACGCTCTAGTTTTCTACTGTGGTGAATTAGCATTACAGCGCATCCTGTCTCTTTAGAAAGTCTTGATAGAATCTCTAAACGCTCTACAATATCTTGGTGACGGTTAATATCACCACTACCAAAGAGCAAGTACATAGGGTCAATAATTAAGAGCTTAACTTCTAGCTCTCTAATATCATTTACTAATTTATACATGTGCTCCATGTTGATATTGTCATCCACAAAGTAGATTGGAGGAGGTGTTTCACTTCCTGTGATAGCATAAATCTTATGCTGTTCCATAGACAAATTATTTTCACCCTGTAGTATTAGTACAGCTCCTTGTTTAACCTTCCTACCGTCAAAAGGTTTACCTGTAGCCACAGCACAAGCTAGGTTTAAGGCAAAGGTAGACTTAAAGGATTTAGAAGGTGCTCCAATAATACCTACAGAACCATTTTCCCAAAACTCTTCAATCAACCAAAAGTCTGTAGGGTCAAAAGGCTCAATATCATCAACACGGACAATATTCACAGAGGTACTACGCTTCTTACCATTCTTAGTAACAGTTCGGAGTGATTTTCCTCCTTGCTCTTCAATCTTGAATTTCTTACTGAGTCTTGTGTAAGTAGGTTCTACCTCTTCAGCATCTTTCTCTTCCTGCTGAATCTTAGCAAAAGCACGATTGACTTCTGCATCTACAGTCTCATCTGTGAACTTAGCCTTATCATCAGGTGCACTTAATAGGACAAACTTGACTTCTTCCTTACTTGCTCCATTGATAATCATTTTACGCTCTAGTTTCCAAGCCCATTCAGAACGGTCTACAGCTAGTTTGTGAGCAAATTGCTTAGTGACATTATACTTATCTAACAGTGTGTCAAGGTCATACATCTTGAAAGGTATTTCCTCATTCTTCACTGCTGACTGTGTCATAATGTCTACATCTTCAAGATGCTTCATAAAGTCACGTTTACGATAAACTGTACCTTCACCCTTCATACCACTAACCTTAAAGTCTGTAGCATACTTGTGATTCACACTTCCAGGGATTCGATAAAGATGCACAATGTCAACTCCACAAGGGTCAAAGTCATATTTCTTGACTAGCTTTCTACACAAAATTTCATGCTCTTGTGGATTTACCTTATTGTCTAGAATCCATACACCTTGATACTTTCCAGGACTTGTTTCCCAATAGTAGCTAGGAGGTAAATCTGTAGGGATAGGTGCTCCGTCAATATCTTGTGCAATAATGTACGTGTCTTGTGCATTAGTCTTTTTACGCTCTTTACCTCCTGTAGGAGTAAATGAGATATAAAGGTCATACTTATCACGTAAAGCCTTAACCTGTGAGCCAATATGCTTTACATAGTGTTTAGCTTGCTCAAAGTCTCTTGAAAATCTATCCTCAAACTCAGGGTCTTCCTTAGTCTTTCTTTCAAGATAGAATTTCTTATTTACTCCAAAGTTAACAAGGTCATTCTCACCAAAGTTTCTTTGTAGTAGTGTTATAAATTTATTCTGCTTTTTCACAAACTACCTCCTTGCACAAAATACCCTAATCTATGGTCAGCTCCTTCAGGAATTGTAAGCCTAATAGATTCTCTCTCATAGAAATTAAAGGCTTGCCACAAAGGCTCTAATGTGCTTCTTACTTGCTCTTTAGGTGAAAGAATACTTAACACACGGTCAATAACCTTGCTTGATTTTCCACGTAAAAATCGTCTTACCCAAGCAAGTAAATGCTTCAACTTACCTACTGTGTACTTACAATCTTTAGCAACTTCTTCTAGGTCAACCTCAGAGAAAAGCTCATCCAATTCTACACAGTCATTCACAAGTTTAGTCGATAGGTGAAACAATTTGTTGTGCTCATTCTTAGGAGTAAGTTCTTCAATAAGTCCTAGCTCCTTAAGGAGGTTAAGGTTGTTAATGTAAGTCCGATAGTTTACATTACCCATAGACTCAATAAGGTCTTGTGGTGATGCTATCAACTTATCCTCTTTTCCTAGCTTGTGGTAAGCTGAGTTGAATAACCCTAGTAGCTGTGTAGCTCGTAAAGGCAATTTCCATTCTGTAAGCCAATGACTTTGGATATAAATATAGTCACCTACAGCAAGCTCTTTGTATAAACTTGTGCTTACCTTCAAAGTACGCTTACAGAAAAAGTCAAAAGTCTTTTCACTAAAACCTTTCTTCTCAAAGCGTGTAACTAGCCCTAACTTCTCAAGTCTTGTAATAGAGTTAGATATAGTTGCAGAACTACAACCAAAGACTTCAACTAGTTGCTGATTGTTGTAGTGTGAATAAACATCTTGTGAGTCTTTCTTAGCAAACCCACACAAAAAAGAGTATAAATAAATATCCATAAGATTCTTGATTCTATCATCATGGAACATTTCAGTATATACCTTAAAATACATGATACACCTCTCCTCGTATTTGATAATACCATTCTATCACAAAGAATTATAAATAGCAATACCTTAGATTGAAAAATTTTTGATTATGTATACTTTTGATGGTAATAATAATTATTTAATAATTATATATAATAATAACTAGGTATTACTACCATCAAAAAAGTACATATACAAAATTTTTAAGAGCTTTAGCTTGACCTTAACCCTAGACTGTGGTATTATATATTTAGTACATGAACACCAAAGGGTAGCCCAAATCAGGGCTATCCCTTTTTTGTGCTCTAACTATTCAGCATCAGGAACATAGTAACCACGTAAGATATAAGCCAATTCAGGATAAGTAGAGAATGATACTCCGTCAGTGTAAGCCTCATCAAGGTAAGACAATAACTCATCTCTATCATAACCAAGTTTTACATAGTTATTAAAGGTGATAAGAGGATTCATTGTATTAGACTTATTCATTTCTTCAAAGTATTTATTAGCTGAAGCAAAGTTTCCTGACTTATCAATAAGTGATTTACGTGTAGCTCCTTTCTGTGGTACTCTAATATAGCTAGATACACTTTCTGTAGAGCTTAGACTTTCAGTTTTAGTTTTAGCCTTAGTGAATTTCTTAACTTTAGGTAAGCGTTTAGCCTTATACTTCCATCCACTTGTGTCTTGTTTAACAGCCCACTTGATAAACTTGATAAGTCCATTAGTGTTATACTCATAGGCTTCTAGATTGATAAACTCATCTGTGTGATGCTCATTCATATAACTTGCTGATACATTCACAATAGGTTTGTCAAGATGCTCACCTAACACAGCAACATCTGTATAAGAACCTGTAGCCATTGTGTAAGTCTTTTCTAGTTGTTTAAAAATTTCAGGTTGACTAGTAGGGTCAAAACTATAGGTAACCATTTCATGCCAAGATTCTTCATGAACTCCACGGTCAATCTGAATAAGCATAGTAGCCTTTTTTAGCTCCTCTAGAGCGTTTTCTGCAACAGCAGTACGTGAACCTACACAACCCACTTCCTCGTCCGTAGTGAAGAGAATATGAGGTTTTAGACCCATTGAAAGAATATCTAGGATAGTTTTAACTCCTACACGGTCATCAGCACCTAAACATTCAATGCTATTTTTGTGCTCAGGACTTAAGAGGATATAACGGTCAGTCACAAGAATATCTTGGACTTCAGGTGTCTTTTCCTCTTCTGTGTAATTAGTATACCACTTGCTATTATAACCATAGTCAATGTTACTACCATAAAGACCTTTACTCTTAGTGTTAATTGTATCTAGGTGTGCAACCAATCCAACTTGATTATCAAGAGGACTGATTCCCATAATCATATAATCTGTTACTGTCACAGAATACCCATATTCAAGTAGAATATCAGGCAACCACTCTAGCATCTGTGATTGAGTTTTGGTTAATACATCAATAAAATTGTAAGTTTCTTTGTTCTTCATATAAATTCTCCTTAAATACTGTATTCTTTCATAATTTTACCAAGTAAGCCATAACCATTAAGGCTTACTTTTTCTTTTAGCATAGTTTTTACACTTAGACCTTCTGCCAACTTGATTCTTTGTTTAGTTTCTGAGTCCATATTGTAGAATAAGTGTCTAATAGGTACTTCGTTGTCAAGATAATCCTGAATATCATCAATGCTGATATTATAGAAAATATCTTCTTTTGTACCGAACTTAGAGTATTCATTGTTACCTTGATTAGCCCAAAAGCAGAAATAAGCATTTGTGTCACTTTGATAGTATTGCTCACAGTCAATATTCATACCGTCAATACTAGAAAAGTCTTCTACCTTCTTACCAAACATGATACACAATAGAATTGTAGTAAATTCATAACAAGCCTTAGCTCTTGTGCCTGAAAAGTCTGCATAGCTTCCTGCATGACCAATATCAGCACCTTTTCTTAAAAAGTAAGTGCGTAAAGCAGGCTGTAGGGCATAATTCCCATTGCTGTAGTAGGTTGAGTAACCCTTAAGATATTCAAATCCTAGATGTTTCAAAATAAGGTGTGTATCTGCTCCTGCTGAACTACTTGACTGATTACATGACTCATTAAAAGCCCATTTATCAACTAGGTAAGGGATTGTAAAGTCTTTTAGGTCAATCCATAAGTCTTTACAGCGTACATCACTATCATTAATGGTAGAAGCAAAATCCTCATTATACCAATCATTCCACCATTTCTGAACCTCACCAAAATGACGAACCTCTTCATCTGTGTAGCTGATTCCTACTTTCTTGAGCTGTTTAGCAAGCTTTGGTGCATTGTTTCCCTCAACTAGGTCAAGTCCAAAATAATCTTTAACCATAGACTTATATGTAAATCTTTTTAGGTTAGGATTACTCTTAAGGATAATACTTTCAAACTTATTACTGATATAATCTGCATACTTATGGTATGCACTATCAGCCTTATCAGAATAAACATCTGTAGCTCCTGCTTTTTGTAGGAAATATGCAAGAGACATACTACAACTATTTGGTAGGTATTTTTTCTTAAACACTCTAACATTATCAGCAATATTACCTTTAGATTCTTCTGCTGTTACTTTACACTTTTTACGTAGGATAAGCTTGTCTAAACTCTTTAAAAATGCTTCCTTGTTTTGTTTGTACCATTCCTTAACATTGTAAGGTAAAATTCTTTGACTATCTAGTGACACAACTAGTAGTGTTAGAGGTGAGTAGTAGTGCTCTCCATTAAAGGTAAATCCACTTTCACTCCATACATTCTGCATCTCACGGATTTTATCTACACAATCAAGCTCTCTTAATTGCTCAACAATCTCATCTTTCATACCTACAATGTATGATACACGCTCATTGAAATCACCTTCTGTGTAAGCAAGATGCTTTTCACTACGTGGTAAACCTTCAATATAAGCATTTACCAGTTTTTTCAAGTCCTCATTAGAGGTTACCATTTGTACCATGTCATTAAATACTGATTCCTCAATCAAGGATGCTGTTTCCTTGATTCCTTCTTTAACATCTTCTAGCTTCATTTTTCCCTCCTCATTTTATAGAACACAAAGCTCTTTAACTCCTATCATTTTTCCGTGTAGATAGAATTTCCGTCCAGTGATATACACGTTTTTAGTATATCCTAGCTCTCTTAAACATTCTGCTGTAATCTTTGAGACTATGATTCCTTCATAGTTCATAAACAGCTCTACCATCTTTCTTTTTGTGATATTAGACTCATAATGAATTTTAGTAAGCCTAACTCCATCAACCTTACCCATTCTACGGATAGAGACATCAGCTCTTAAAGGCTCTTCTGTCTCACAAGGTGTAATAACCCTCGTAGGATTCCCATATTTATCTACAATAACCACATCATGTCCTGTTAAATTTGCAAGCATAAATCTCCTTTCTTTCTTGATACACCTTTAGTATATCACTTTATATCACTTATGTAAATACCTTTTTAAAATAATTTTATATTCTTAGTCCTAATGGTTTAAAATAACCTTCTATTGCTGAACTGTTAATCCAATACACATATCTTTTTGAGTTTTGAATCTTATATGGAATAAATGGGTCATGTCGGTCAATCTCTATAATTGTTACCTCTCTACCTCTTTCTGGTAAAGGGTTATACTTAGTGTCAGCCCAATCCTTTAGGTAAACCTTATCTCCTACCTTATATGTATAATCCACCTTTAACAACTCCTTTCACACTGTGCATTGATAGTGTTATGTAATGACCTATGCTAGTTTCAACCTTTACACCATAGGTACTATATTCTATAAATGTTACAATTTCCTCAGAATTATTACCTCTAACCTTCCTAGTTGATTCTGTAATAAGCTTCTGACCTGGTTTGAAAATCTCATTCTTACTCATAGGTCTAAACTTGCTAGGATTCACTGAAAATTCCTCATTGACACCCCATAGGCATTTTACCCTAATCCTATTGTAACTAACTGAGGTAACCTCAAGAGGCTTACCTTTATTTGTTACAGCGTATGAGGTGTAATCAATACCTGTTATTAAGTCTCCTACCTTAAACATGTAAACCTCTCTTACCTTTCTGTAGTTCAAACATATTTGACATAGCTCCTACAGTTTTACCTATCATACCTTGCATCTTTCCTTTAGTATCTAGAATTTCTACTACAATATCACACTTATGGTCAAAATCACAACCTAGCCCAACAACCTCTGCTATTGTACCTTTTTGCCATAGGAAAGCATCTTTCTTTAGGACTATAATATCTCCTATATCAAACATGCAAGCCTCCTTTTACATTAGAGGTTAGTATATGCTTCATCTCAACGTCACACAAAGTACCGTCATCTAGCATAACCTCTATACCAAAATCCTGATAAGTTACAAACCTTGCATTGACTACTTTAGCATCTGCCTTTACAGCAACACTTAAAATTACCCTCATTTGCTGTCCTTCCTTTAGCAACTCAGGTTCATTCATAGGGCAAAGAGTATCCGTAGCTAGTTCATACACTGTACCTACACCCCAAAGAGCCTTTACTGTAGTCAGTCCGTCAATATCTCTTCTTAATACCTTTAGAGGTTTACCTTTATCTGTGAAAGTATATCTGCCAAACTCATTACAAGTCACTAGTTGTCCTGGCTCAAACGTAGACATTTGTTACCTCCTTTTAATACACCATTAATAAAAGCATACTTGCTATCATAACCAAGATTTAAAGCCTTTTGTAAGTCCTTACCTAGTGAGAATGGAGGCTCTTCTAGATTATCATAGCTATATATGACAAACATTTCAATCAGAAAGCTATCCATAGTCTCCATTGTAGGGTTAATGCTTACACGATTCCAAGAGTTTTTCAACTCCTTTTTCTTGTTAGTTACTACTACTCCCATTTTTACCTCCTTAGTCCTTGTCATCTGTGATATAGATAAAGCTTCCTACTAGATAACCTAGCAATACACAAGCTCCGAAAATCTGAAAGCTATAATCTGAGGTAAGGTTACCTAAAATTAGACCGATTGGCAACCCATACCATTTTAAAATCTTTTTAATCATTTTTACCATGTTTTCTTTACCTCCTGAGAGCCTATATTTTGCCCTCTATGACCTTTTAACCATTAGGTAGGGTAAATGTATACCCTACCCATTTTAAACGCTGTAGACTAGTAAATATCGCCTACATTTACTTTCTCCCATTCGTCCTTATCTAGATAATAGACAATAGGGTATTCGGACTCCTTATCCCATACCACAATATAGTAGTATTCTCCCTTAGATTCCTTTTTCAGAACCTCATTGTTTTTACTTGCTTGCACCTTTTGAACCGTAGGTGCTTTTTCCTGCTCCTGCTTTTGTGGTATTCCTTGCAACATAGTTCCAAATACTACCAAAATTACAAAAATAATGCTTCCATAACCTAGAATCTTAAAAATCCCCATTCAGTTTACCTCATTTTTAATTCTCTATATAAAATTTTTGTGTTAGTCCTTACATTGTGATTTTAGGGTGAGATTATGTCAATCTCAAACCCCTATTTTCACCCTTTAAATTTTATGCAATATCTTCTAATTCGTCCTCCTCATCGTCCAAGTACTCATGAATACAGCTAGAACAGTATAGACAACCGTCAGAACCTTCTTCCATGTCATCATTGTAAAAGCTATCTCCACAATCATCACAACAGCATGAATCATCAATCAAAATATATTCTGAGTGATATTCTGACCAAACACACTCCATACTAGCACAATCATCAGAACAGAACCAAACACCTTGCACCTCAGCATAATCGCCATTAGTTGAGAATGAACAGTTGCAATGCTCACAAATTTTTACATAGCAATCATCCTCAAAATCTTCGATATTGTCACACCAAATGTAACCGTCATCCTCAATATTGACATATCTATCTTGTCTATCTGACCAAGCATAACCCTCACTTTTTAAGTTGTCTACTGCTTTATCAAGGTCTACCTCAGCTAGTAAACCCTCAAATGTTACATACTTTTTATAGCTATCTGATGCCATGTTACACCAAAATCCATAAGAATTTTCCTCATTGACAATAATATCATAAGTCTCCTTAAAGTCTGACAAGCGTTTTCCATAGAATACAGCAAGTAGTATTTGTGGTGCTAGGTAGAATCCGTGACCCTCCCAAGAATAAAGGTCAGATAATCCAAGCTCTCCATTATCATCCTCTAGATAATAGAAACGTGCTTTTGGAAGGTTGTCCTCTCTAAAAATTCTGCAATACCTAGCCATGTCACTTGTCTGTAGCGTGATGCTCGTGATTTCACCAGCACCGCCAGGACAATTACAGCTGTCATCAAATGCCCATTCCTCAGCTTCCTAATAACCTGGTAGGTTATCTGATAGTTTGAAAGTGTAAACAAGTTCCTTGCTATCGCTGAAAACTGCTAACAGTAACTCGCTAAAAGCCTGTAGCTCTTCCTGAGTGTAAGTAATACCTTTTTTAGATAGTTGCTTAGCTAGTTTAGGGACATTTTCCCCTACCTGATAGTCAATACCAAAATATTCACTAACTAGTTCTTTATATGACTTGTAAAATGTCTTTTCCATGTTCGTTTTCCTCTGTTTTTCTTTACCTTTACCCCTTAAGGGTAAGCCCTGACAACCTTTTCAGTTATCAAGGCTTTAATTCTTTTATGCTTCCTTGCGCTCTTCCTGACCTGTTCCAAAATCTGCATACACAACAAATTTATCAGAACTTGGTAAGTATTGTGCACCATAAGGCAAGTCAAAATATTTAAAGATAGTTACTAGAGCATCTCTATCTGATTTTGACTGACCATAGAATTTTTTAACGATTGGTTTACTTGCTTTCAAGCTCCCCAATTTTAAAATAAGCGTTCCCCAATGATAAGCCTTTAAATCGCCTGTTTCGTTGTCGTAGGTGATTTTGTACTTACTTTCAAGGTTTCCAACATATCCGTATGACTTAATTCGTCCGTTAAGGTTTGCATAGCCTGTTCTTAAGGCTTTTTCTAAAAGTGTTTCTAATTGTTTTGACATGATTTTATACCTCTTTATTTTCTTAACTAGCAAGGGGAGAAAATCCCCTTACCTCTAATAAATTTCTTTAATTGTGATTTTCTTAGCTCTAATAGTTGTATCAGTTAATGGTTTATCTTTCCTATACCAAGCAAAAATCTCATCTATCATACTTTCAGTAAGTGATACCTCAATTTTTACATGATAGGCGCTTTTATAAGCCCCAATAACCAAGTATAAACTATTTTCTTTAGCACTTAGATAATCAATAACTAACTTTTTCTGTTCTATCTCTAAAGGATATTTACCTTTTTTAGAAATAGAAATAGTTTCGTCTAGCTTAATACTAGACAGCCTAGTTTTTAATTCTAGCATCTTGTGTTTTCCTCTGATTTTATCTTTCTATTTAGTTTTCAATGAACAGAATGAGCACATAACGCTTTATCTTGTGTATCTTCCCTTGTCAAAGCTTTAAAGGGCTGATATTGTCAACTTGTTTATTTTGCGTTTAGTCTTAGTTTTCCAATGATTAAAGCAAGGTCAGAAAAGTTTATCCATGTCTTAATGGGGCTTTTAACTGAAATTATAATGCTTTATATGTTTGTCTAACATCAAACGCTATGCCATGTCAACCCTTGCAAGTTGACTGATAGGCTTTAACCTATAATGGCTTAAATGAAATCACTTGTTTTTAGTTGTGTATAACCTTTTTCAAGATAACGCTCTTTTAACGCTTTAATTTGCTTTTGAGTTACACCCTCAAGAACTCTATATTCTGCTCTATGCAAGCTTACTATTGTACTGTTTGACTGACCGAAAACAAAAGTCTTGTTTTCAATGTCTACCATAATGAATAGGCAATATCCATAATCACTATAACGGCTAGTGTATAGTTCAGTGTTTGCATAATTGAAATTAGGTTGTTTCATTTTGTTATACCTTTATATCTCTTTTGAGATATTCCTTTAGATTTTATTTTTAGGTCTTTTGACCTTTTTATATAATACCATTATATCACAATATCCTATATTGTCAATACCTTTTTGGAAAAATTTTTGATTTATTTTATTTTTCTATCCTGATACCTCCTTTTGTATCCTTTTATTATACTACCATTATATCACTTTATACCGTTAAGTCAATAGCCTATACAACATTTTTCTATAGTTAATTTTTATATATAATAAGGTTTTTATTATAGTTTTAGCTTATACCATTATATGCTATTGTTAGTATTAAATGGTATATAATAGATAAGTCTATTTATTCAGATAAAGGTTATTTTATACAGTCCATAAGATGATTTTATTTGACTGATTTTGACTGTTATTGATAGGTACTGAAAAGTGTATTATATCGGGTATTTATACAGATAATTGTATATTTATTTAGCTGATAGGATAGGGGATTTTTATGCAGAAAAGTGTTTAATTATGCTTGGGTTTAGGTTAGGTAGGGTTAGAAAGTTATTTGTTATTTTCATGTAAATATTCATTTTTATTTTCATTTTACCCCTCATTTTCACCTTTATATTATACTATTTTATTATAGCTATTTACAATCATATTATAGGCAAAATCTAAAATCCCAAACAGCCTTTTGAGTGGTATATACCAATTTGAAAACAAAGGTATATAGGTATAATGGTATAGATCAATTTATTAAAGGTTTATAACTAATTTATTATACTAAATTATTTATGCTATTGTATAGATGTAATCATTTTTGTTACAATCATTTTGTTGTAAGGGTTATGGTTACAATTA
>FLSK01050520.1_pt1 | contig 60421 bp, 50 predicted proteins | sample 1550541 | NCBI WGS metagenome assembly FLSK01 (sample SAMEA4031773, study PRJEB14383) | metagenome | biome: human; feature: oral; material: saliva | place: Philippines | collected 2014
GCTTGATTTTCATAACCTGTATATTTCTTATCTTCTCTGGCTTGTGTTTCTGCTAAGAAATGATTCCAAACTTTACGCACACAACCAGCAGACTGCACAAATTGTGCAATCTGCTCTTGATTAAGTTTTAATCTAAACTGATAAGCGTATCGTCTTTTTTCCATTTAAATCAAGTGAAAAATAAGAAGTGAATGAATAAAATTTATATCAACATGATTTAACTTTGTCAAGTGATTTTTTAACTTTTTTTATTTTTTTAAACTTAAACCTTATATACTAACTCTAAAGGACGAAGTTTTACGGTTCTGTTGGATAAAAATCTAAAAGATTATTTAAAAACAAAAGGTTATAAACAAGTTAGGTTATAAAAAAGCGTTTAAGCGAATGAAAAAAACTTAACTTGTTTTTTATTTTTTTGCGTGTTATCTTTAAAGACCAAGTTATGAAAATTTAAAAAAATTTGTTAAACTTTTCTAACAATAATTAAAAGAACAAGATAAAAAATAAGGAAAAAATATTATATGAGTATAGCGTTAACAGTTACAAAACGAGATGGTAGAGTAGAACCCATCGATCTTGATAAAATTCACCGTGTAATAGAGTGGGCTGCTGAAGGGTTAAAAAACGTATCAGTTTCACAAGTTGAATTAAACTCACATATACAATTTTATGAAGGAATGAGAACATCTGACATTCATGAGACAATTATAAAAGCTGCTGCTGATTTAATTAGTGAAGAAACTCCTGACTATCAATATTTAGCTGCAAGATTAGCTATGTTCCATTTGCGTAAAAAAGCATACGGTTGTTTTGAACCTCCTCGTTTATATGACCATGTTAAAAAATTAGTAAAAATGGGAAAATATGATAAAGACTTGTTAAAAGATTATTCTCGTGAAGAATGGGATGAAATGAATGAGTTTATCGATCATTGGCGTGATATGAATTTTTCATATGCTGCTATCAAACAATTAGAAGGTAAATATTTGGTTCAAAATCGAGTTACAGGCGAAGTTTATGAATCAGCACAATTTTTATATTTATTAGTTGCTGCTTGTTTATTTTCTAAATATCCGAAAGAAACTCGTTTAGATTATATTAAGCGTTTTTATGATGCAACTTCAACATTTAAAATTTCATTACCAACTCCAATTATGGCAGGAGTGAGAACACCAACTCGTCAATTTAGTTCTTGTGTATTGATTGAATGTGGTGATACATTGGATTCCATTAATGCTACTGCTTCTGCAATAGTTAAATATGTTTCTCAACGTGCAGGTATTGGCGTAAACGCAGGTGCAATTCGTGCGTTAGGTAGTCCTATTAGAGGTGGAGAAGCTTTTCATACTGGTTGCATACCGTTCTACAAATATTTCCAAAGTGCAGTAAAATCATGCTCGCAAGGTGGAGTAAGAGGTGGAGCAGCAACAGTTTACTATCCTTTATGGCATTTAGAAGTTGAAAGTTTATTGGTTTTAAAAAACAATCGTGGTGTGGAAGACAACCGTGTAAGACATATGGATTATGGAGTTCAAATTAATAAACTCATGTATCAACGTTTAATAAAAGGTGGAGAAATTACTTTATTTAGTCCACATGATGTGCCAGATTTATATGAAGCATTTTTTGCCGATCAAGGTAAATTTGAAGAATTATATTTGAAATATGAACAAGATCCAACAATTAATAAAAGAACAGTTAAAGCTATAGAATTGTTCTCAACATTAATGCAAGAAAGAGCTTCAACAGGACGTATTTATATTCAAAACGTAGATCATTGTAATACACACTCTGCTTTTGATCCTGCAGTTGCCCCTGTAAGACAATCAAATTTATGTTTAGAGATTGCTTTGCCAACTAAACCATTAGACAATATTAATGATGAAAAAGGTGAAATAGCTCTTTGCACATTATCTGCTTTTAACTTAGGAGCGATAGAGAATTTAGATGAATTAGAAGAGTTGGCAGATTTAACTGTTCGTGCCCTTGATTCTTTATTAGACTATCAAGGCTATCCAGTTGTTGCTGCAAGAAAAAGCTCATTATCAAGACGTTCATTAGGAATTGGAGTGATTAACTACGCATATTATCTTGCTAAAAACGGTGTTCGTTATTCAGATGGTAGTGCAAATAATTTAACTCACAAAACATTTGAGGCAGTTCAATACTATTTATTAAAAGCTTCAATGAATTTAGCAAAAGAACAAGGTGCTTGCGAATATTTTAATGAAACAACTTATGCAAAAGGATTGTTGCCTATTGATACTTATAAAGAAGATATTAATTCATTAACTAATGAACCATTACATTATGATTGGGAAACATTGAGAAAAGAGATTAAGGAGTTTGGTTTAAGAAATTCAACATTAACAGCATTAATGCCTTCTGAAACTTCTTCTCAAATTTCAAATGCGACCAATGGTATTGAACCTCCTCGTGGTTATGTTACTATTAAGGCTTCAAAAGACGGTATTTTAAAACAGGTTGTGCCAGATTTTGAAAATTTAGGTAAAAAATATGAGTTACTTTGGGATATTCCAAATAACAACGGATATTTACAACTTGTGGGGATAATGCAAAAATTCGTAGATCAAGCAATTTCTACAAATACTAATTACGATCCAAAACGTTTTGAAGATGGTAAAGTTCCAATGAAAGTATTGTTAAAAGATTTATTAACTGCATATACTTATGGATTGAAAACGCTTTATTATCAAAATACTCGTGATGGAGCAGGAGATAAACAACAAGATATAGATGATAAACAAGATTGCGTAAGCTGTAAAATCTAATCTTTAAGATTATCAAAAATACATAACACTCTTAACTCAATAATTGTGTTGAGAGTGTTTTTAACAATCAAAAAATAAAAGGAAAAATACAAATGGCATATACAACTTTTTCAAAAAATAAAAATAACCAATTATTAGAACCGATGTTTTTCGGGCAAAATGTTAATGTGGCACGTTACGACCAACAAAAATATGAAGTATTTGAAAAACTAATAGAAAAACAATTATCATTTTTCTGGCGACCAGAAGAGATTGATGTGTCAAAAGATGCAATTGACTATAGAAATCTTCCAGAACATGAAAAACATATTTTCATATCTAACTTAAAATATCAAACATTACTTGATTCAGTTCAGGGTAGAGGACCTAATATTGCATTTTTACCAATTGTTTCAATACCAGAATTAGAAACTTGGGTAGAAACTTGGTCGTTTTCGGAAACAATTCACTCTCGTTCATATACTCATATTATTAGAAATATTGTGAATGATCCTTCAATAGTTTTTGAAGATATTGTTGATAATGTTTCAATTCAAAAAAGAGCAAAAGCAGTTTCTAAATATTATGATGATTTAATCTTAGAATCACAATTATATCAATTACATGGAGAAGGTATTTGGTATAAACAAAATGAAGAAACGGGTGAGTTGGAAACTTCAAAAGAAAATAAAACTGGTTGGAAACAAATAACACTTCGTGGATTAAAGAAAAAATTATATTTGTGTATTCAATCAGTGAACGCATTAGAGGCAATTCGCTTTTATGTTTCTTTTGCGTGTAGCTTCGCCTTTGCAGAACGTAAGTTGATGGAAGGTAATGCTAAAATCATCAAATTTATTGCAAGAGATGAGGCGTTACATCTAGTTGGAACTCAATGGATGATTAATCTTATGAATTCAGGTAAAGATGATCCTGAAATGAAAGAGATAGCAGAAGAGTGTAAACAGGAATCTATTCAATTATTCTTAGATGTTGTTGAGCAGGAAAAAGATTGGGCTAAATATTTGTTCCAAGACGGATCGATGATTGGATTAAATTATGATATTTTAGTTGGATATTTAGAATTCATTACTAATGAACGTATGGATGCAATAGGTTTAGGTAAACCGTTTCCTAATAGAACAAGCAATCCTTTACCATGGATGAATAACTGGTTATATTCTGATAATGTTCAAGTAGCTCCACAAGAAGTTGAAGTAAGTTCTTATTTAGTAGGACAAATCAATGCAAAAGTGGAAACAGAAGATTTTGAAGGTTTTGCCATTTAAAATCCAATATAATGAAATAGAGCGAAATTTCGCTCTATTTTTTTATATCTAAATATTTTTGTTTTTAAAAAGAAAAAACCTGTATAAAAATATACAGGTTAAAATTCTCATTGAGTCTTATTATTTTTAAGGTGTAGCTGAACTCTACTAACACATTTTTAAAAATTGGCGGAGAGTGTGAGACTCGAACTCACAGACCGACTTTTAATCGATCTACGGTTTAGCAAACCGCTCCTTTAACCGATTCAGGCAACTCTCCTATGGTGCTAGTGATCGGACTTGAACCGATAAGCCTCGAAAGGCAATAGATTTTAAGTCTATCGTGTATGCCATTCCACCACACTAGCTAAATAAATTGGTGGAGGTAGTCAGGATTGAACTGACAACCCTTTGCTTGCAAAGCAAACGCTCTCCCGATTGAGCTATACCCCCGTATTTTAAAATTGGCGGTGCAGGTAGGGATCGAACCTACGACCAATTGGTTAACAGCCAACTGCTCTACCTCTGAGCTACTGCACCTAATATATTATTTTATGGGGAGATGTGTGAGACTCGAACTCACACCTTCCAAAATCACAATCTGGCACTCTACCAATTAAGTTAACATCTCCAACGATTTACTTTCTAAATAAGTTAAAAAGATGGATTTAAACCATCTTTATATTTATATTAAAGTTTCAAAAAATTAATTTGGAGCGGTGGAAGGGATTCGAACCCTCGACAACTGACTTGGAAGGACAGGACTCTACCAATTGAGCTACCACCGCAATAAAATTCTTTAATCAATTTATGTTTTATATTCTAACAAGATTTTTTAAATGTGTCAAATGTTTTTTTTAAATATTTTTTTGTAAAAACACTACTTGATTATTTTCTAATCATTTCATTGTAATTTTAACCAAAAGTAACTAACGTAACTTCGAAGCGTGGATTATTTTCTGCAAAATTAGCAAAAATATCACGAACTCGTTTAGGATCGCCTCCTGCTAAACCTGCTCCGATATAAGGAAAACCGACTTTAATTTTTTCTTTATTTTGAAGTTCTTCAAGGTGTTTTAATTTACTTAATTTATCCAAACAGGAAAGTAAAGCATCTTCTTCAAATGGAATTTCTCCATTAGGTCTATTATAAATGTTTTCTTGCGTATAAAAATTTAAAATAAAACCATAATCTGTTTTACAGATCGAATAATCTCCTAAACGTTTTCGTCCTAATGGAGTAGAGAAGTTTTTATCTACAATAAAAACATTAGGGAAGTGTTGTCTAATAGTTCGTGCAATACCTGCTCCCATTAAATTCTTGGTGTTACAACCATGAGCAATCACATCAAACTTATGTTCTTCAAACATGGCGATCAAATCGCCTTTTACTTCAATTAAACTCATATTCCTTCCTTAAAATTAAATTTTTTATAAAAGTATAATAACATAAAAATAATATTTGTCAATAGATGTAAAAAGGTTTTAGTTAATAAACTAAAACCTTTTTTTGGAATTCGGTCGTTTTTTACGACAACTGTCATTCTAAAATTAGAACTCCAATCTAAAACGATAAACGGCATAGGTCTATATTTGTATTTTTTAAAAGGTTACTCGCCTTATGCAAAGCAATATATTCCTTTATTTTGATAGATTTTAAGTTTTTGGGAAACAAGCTTCTATCCGCTAAAACCAGAAGATGATATTAACCGAACCAACTTCAGCTTATTTGTTTGTTCTAATTATATTTACTTTCGAAAGCAAATAAAATTAGTAGCTGCCACAAACAAGTAAAACACAGACTATTAAAATGTTATTATAAACTTTTGGGTAGCTACTCCCTAAGAATACAATAAAATTTTAAGCAAGCAGTAGATCAATCTTCGACATATAATCTCGTCTTGTCTATTAACCTCTATTATTTAATTTATTGGATACTGTTTATCCAATAAATTTTAATAATGAAGATTGTCACCACTCATATAGGTTGTTTAGAGATTTTATACAGATCTGCTCTCCAAACAACGAATATATAATATCAAAAACCTTCAAACTTGTCAATATCTTTTTTTATAAAAAAATAAAAAAACCTCAAATTACTGAGGTTTTTACTAAATATTTTTAATTACGTTTCTGTGAAGCTGCAAGAATTTTTAAAAGTTCTAAGAATAGGTTAATAATATCTAAATAAAGACTAATTGCAATATCAATAGCATTATCAACCGTTGGTCTTATGATACTTGCACGATAAAAATCATATCCAATATATAAAGCAAAAAGTCCTGCTGCCAAATAAGAAAGCAATCCAAAGTTTAAAGCAGGAATGAATAAACCTAAAATTCTTAAAACAAGAAGAGCTAACAATCCAATAAATAAAGCTCCTCCGATTTTTTTATAAAAATCAGGAAATAAAACTCCTGCAAATCCTTGTGCTAATGTAATAATAGCAGTTAAGAAGACTGCCTGTGAAACAACCGTATCATACTGTTTAGCGTAAATGTTAACAATAGGACCTAATATAATAGCTGTCCCCACAACTACTAAATTAAAACCAATAAATGAAAATAAAGGTTTATCACTTTTAGCAGAAATAAAAATCCCTGCAAAAGAAGTAATTAAACTGGTGATAATAAGGGTGATATGATATTTTTGAACATCAATATCTGCAGTCATTAATCCAATAATAAAAGTTAAAGCGAAGCCATAGGCTAAACAAGCACCAATATTAAAGAAAAAACCTCTACGAGAGATCTCTCCTTCTTCTGCAGTATCTTGCCAAACACCTAAATCCAATAGTTTTTCTGCCATATTTTTTCCTTTTGTTTGAAATATTAATTTGTTTGAGTATTTTATCAAAAACAACTGTAATTGTCAATGGCAATTGTTTTTTATAAAAGCATTGACATTACGATTGTTTTAGTGTAATATTTGACTTATATAATTTTACCATAATAAACCGTAAAACCTCTCGCTTTAGCTATGTGGATATAAGGTTTTTTTAAAAATAAATATTGTATTATTTAATCCACTATGGTATTATTCAACTTATGAATGTAAATCTAATATGAAAAGTTATGTTACTCACCTACAAATATAAACTTTATCGATCTAAAAAGACCAAACATCTCGATGAGCTTATCAATATTGCAGGTAACATTTACAATCATTGCATCGCTTTACATAAAAGATATTATAAACTTTATCATAAAAGCTTAAATAAATTCCAACTCCAAAAACATCTCACCAAATTAAAGAAGTTAGGTAAGTATCAAAACTGGAAAAATTTAGGCTCACAAGCGATTCAGCAAATTACCGAAAGAATCGATCTGGCGTATCAAAAATTCTTTAAAAAACAAGGTGGATTACCTAGTTTTAAGAAGAGTATCAAATACAAATCTTTCACGTTAAAAGGAAACGTGGGCTATAAATTAAAGGATAACGTTATTTGTCTTCATGGCTATGATTTTAAATTTAGCAAGAATCAAACGATAAAATTTGATGATAAAATTAAAACCCTAACAATTAAGAGAGATAATCTCGGTGCTTTTTATATTTGTGTGAGTTTAGAAACCAAAGATAAAAATCGTATCACAACAGGTAAAAGTGTGGGTATGGATTTTGGACTAAAAACGTTTCTCACACTAAGTGATAACACAACCATAAATTCACCTTTAATTTATTTCAAATCTCTCAAGGAACTAAGAATCAAACAAAGAAAACTGAGTTCAAAAAAGAAAGGTTCAAATAATCGAGTCAAAGCCAAGTTGGAATTGGCAAGATTTCATCAGAAACTTGCCAATCAAAGAAGAGATTATTTCTTTAAACTGGCGAATGATTTGGCTAAAAAATATGATTCGATTTTTATTGAAGACCTCAATTTGAAAGCGATGGCGAAAATTTGGGGTAGAAAAATTCACGATTTAGCTTTTCATGAATTTATCTATATTCTTTCCAACAAAACCAATGTGGTGAAAATTGATAAATTTTATCCGAGTTCTAAAACCTGCAGTTGTTGTGGGTATATCAAAAAAGATCTAACCCTCAAAGAGAGAGTTTTTGATTGTCCTAACTGTAAGTCAAAAATAGATCGGGATTACAACGCCAGTTTAAATATTTTCAGAGTTGGGGCATCAACTCTTAGTGGAGAATTTGTCAGACCTACGAATGTGGGCTAAATTTGTTGATACTAGAAATCTCTGCGTTTATGCAGAGGTGTATGTCATAAAATCATTTTATAAATAGGAGTTAAAATGAGTGATTTTAAATGTATTTTTTTAGATGACGAAAGAGATTTTTATGATGTTTTTTGGGTGAAATATCCAACCGCTTTAAATGATGAGAATGTAAAAGTGGTAAGAAACTTCTTTGATTTTTCAAAAGCAGTAAAAGAAAAACTATTCAAAGCTTCTGATAAAAAGAAAGCGTTATCAGAACTACTTATTTCATTCGATCATGATTTGGGTGATTATTATTATAATAATGATTTTTTAAATTTTTCAAAGTTTGTTGAATTAATGAACAAAGTTTGTGAAAAATATAAAAAAGGTAGTTTAACTGATGTGTTCTTTTACTATTTTCAATATGTAGATTTAAACGAAAAAGATTTTGCAACATTTATGCAAGACAATATTATTCCAGTATTAAATCAAATTGTAGGGAAATTAGAAAAAGAAGAAGCTGATAGTTTATTAAACTTAGTAAATGATTTTTCAAAATCTTCAAAACTAACAAGTATGTTAAAAGATTTAAAAAATGAAAAAGGTTTACAATTTGAAAACTTTTTTGAAGTGATAGATTTTGCAGAAAACTTTGAAAAATACAAAAAGGGTAGTGAACTAACGGGAGAAAGTTGTTTACAATATCTTTTAGATATTTTATTAGATAATGTTGAATATTTTCAAGTGAAAGAAGGTTTTAAATTAGAAAATTACTTCGTTCACTCACAAAATTCAGTTAAAAAACCTTACATGTTAGGATTGTTAGAAAATTTTAATAAATTTATTAAAAGATAATAAAAAGGTTGGGGCTTTAAATCTCCAACCTTTTTAATTTGTTTTGAAAATATTTTAAAAGTCCTGTCGCTCTAATTGCTAAGTCCTAATTTTTATTTTCATTTTTATGATATAGTTTTTAACTGGAAAAGTCAAGGTTGAAAGTTTTACTATCAAATTTTAACAAAATACTAACTTCACTAATTTAACAAAATGTTAGTGTTTATTCTATCTCTTAAATATTACATTCCTTCGAACAATTTTATAGTTTCAATTTTATATTTATCATTTAGCGAAAATTTTTTCAACAAATCTATTTCCTTATTTTTATGAAAAGAAAGATAATTCAAATTACATTTGTTACATAAAGTTTTTATTAAGTTATTTGAATTAAAAATATCAAGTTTTTCTCCGCAGCACTCGCAACGATTTTTATACTTTAATGAATAATGTGTTGAAAAATCAGTTAGAAATGCCTGTTCTTCTTCATTGGAGTAATAAAAAAATAAACTCTCTGTTTTTAAATCATCCTCTATATTTTTACAAATTTCATTTAAAAGATTGCTTTTTCTTTCTCTTAAAAATCTCCAATTTACTCTTCTAGGAGAAAAAATCTGTGATAAAGTAAGATCGAAAGACATTCTTATATCTCCTATTTAAACTAATTGTTTTTAAAGAAATAAATGAATTTTTGTAAAAATGAAAATATGGAAGATTGTTTATTTATTTTATCGGTGCTAAACTCTAATTTTGAAGGTGGATTTTCACGATCTTTTTTAAAATAACCTTTAAGTTGATTTTCATTTTTAAGCAAAACTTCCACTTGCTCTTTATTTAAGTTTAAAGTTTTTTCCTCATCATTTTCTAATAAAAGTTTTAAAGCCTCTACTTGCTTTTCAAGTGAATGGTATTTTTCCTCAAATTCTTCATCTTTAAAAATAAATTCAGGCTGTTGTTTTTGTTCTTGTTCAATTAAATTTTTTACAGAATGTTCGAAAACAGATTTTAAATCTTCCATTGTTTGAACACCTTTACCAATGTTGGATTTTGCCATTTTATCAGTGAGTTTATCTAATGTTAAATCACAATATTCATCTTCCCAATCTGCAAATGGATAAAAACGTTCTCCAACCCAGCCTAATTTTTCCTCTTCAAAATAACCAAATATAATAGGATCTTTATTTCGATTAATAATTTCTTTTTCTTCAATAGTTTCATTATTCTGTCCTGTAAAATCAGTGTAAAGGATAAAATATTTATCAAACAAATTGAAACTTTTAACTTCCGCAATACGTTCTACAATTTCCTGTGGGATGGTTCGATGGTAACGTTCCAATTCAATAAATTTTATTGAATTTCTTGGTTTTACATATTTAACAAAATCAAGTAAATCTTTCTTTTCAACGAATTGATTAATTCCTTTAATATTTAATAAAATTTCTCTAAGAATATTTTTTGAATTAAAGTGGATGATTTCCAATAGTTTTCTTTGGTTAATTTTTTTAGCATTTTGAATCTGCCCTAATAAAAACTCTAAAGAATAAAATAGATAACAAAGCTCTGTATGAGAAAATTTACTTTTTAAAAAAGCAAAATATTCGTGCGGTTCAATACTTCTATTTTTATCGGAAGGAGAAATAAAGTCTGCAAGTTCAGTATGGAGTGTAAAATCATTAATGTTATTTAACCCATGAATTAAATTAGAGTTTATAACACGCCCTTCCTCTTCTTGCAAAATGCTATTGCGAATATCATCAAATTTTAATAAAGTGTCTTTGGATGGTTGATTCATATCTTTCCCTCTTTAAAACCGTAACAAAAATTTGACATAGTATAACATAAGACCTATTATTAATCAATACATAAAAATAAAGGGCATTTTAACCTGCCCTTTATTTTAAACTATTCTGAAAATGTTAATTTGTTAATGTATTTTTTATACCATTCTGCTGCTTTTTTAGCCACTAAATTAGTAACACTTTTAACATTAATACCAGAAGACAACATCGCTTCAGAATGTTCTTTAATAATATCGCCTTGAACCCATTTAATGAATTCTCCAATAGATTTACTATCCATTGGAATTTGCATTTCTTGAAGATACTGAACTCCTTGCTCAAAACGATTTTCCGTTGCATACAAATCAACCGCTTCTTGAACTTTTGCAACTTTTTCAAAATCAACAGGTGCAATAGTTTTTACCTTAGAAACTGCATGTTTTTCCCCTTTAACTTTAAAGCGAATTTCTCCAAAGTCAAAGTTTGGTTGTGCCATTTTCCAAACAACCCCTTCCCCTACCCCTGAAATACCGAAAGCTTTTCCAAATGGGTCTTCTTTTTCAACCATGTTTGTGATCTCTGATAAAGTTTCAGAAGCTTTATAAAACCCCTTCTCATCTAACTCAATAGTAATTTCATAAGGTTTTACGATCTTACTAATAGGAAAGATTCGCAATTCTTCATTTAAAAGTTCTTCTTGAACTTCTAATGGTAAGAAAAAGCGTTGGTATTCTACATTTTCCGCTTGATGAAGTTTTCGATATTCTTCACTAGGTTTTTTATAAACTGCTACTTCAAAAGGAGCAAAGAAACGTTCCATTTCACTAATAGCCACGCCTTTTTGAATACCAATTCCTGCCCATTCTCCGTAAACCGCAACAGATAAAATAGATTTACGCTCTTCTTCTGAAAAGGTTTTGTAAACTTTTTCATACATAAAATTAGTAAGAAAATCTCTAACTTTAGGATTATAGGCGAATTGTGAAAAATCTAAATTATCACTTTCAATTGAAATAACACGAGAACGACTTTGAGGATAATAAGCAAAATCGGTTTCACTATCAAAATTCAAAACAACACCTGCGTTGCTACCGTGAAGTTTAATAGTTCCAATAAATTTAACACTTAATGCCTTATCTTGCATTTCTCCATTGGTGCGATTAACATATTTTTGATAAATTTTTAATGACTTAACTGCATTATTAAATTGTTCAATTGATGGGAATTTATAAAAAATTTTATTAGCCATATTTTTTCTCCTATTTTAAAATTTCAATAATATAAACTTCTTTATCAGATATAATCTGATCTTTTCTATTTACCAGAAGAGTTCTCTTCTTATTTGTTGTGTTTAAATATTGATAAAGTGAAAAAGGCAACTTAATCTCTGGCACAACAGTTTGCATTTTACATACAAAATCCAGTTGTTCCCAAGGGTAAGTTCTTCCCCAATCTTCATCTTCACCATAAATTTTATCTCTACTAACAATAAAAGGGTTTGAACCATCTTTTTTAGTAGAAATTAACATTGAATTTACTTGTGAAAGATCGAAATCTAAAAGTTCTTTAACTTTTAAACCTAATCCACCACCCCAACTATCACATATAACATTTACAATAGCAAAACCTTTTAAATGTTCGAATTTTTCCATAATAATGCTCCAATTGGTTTTAAGTAGTGTGTTTATGATAACAGGAAAAAATAATTTGTCAATAGTTAAATATAAAAAATGAAGAGATTGACATTTAGAAGAAATAAGGTAAAATAAAAGTTTCAAAACCAATAAAAGGACGTTGATATGAATGTATTAGAAAAAATTTTCCAAAAAACAAGTGAAATTGAAGTGAAGTTAGAGGGAATTAATCAATCTAAAAATGATTTTAGTTGTTTTTTATACAAAGAAGTTGAAGGATCAAAAAGTTCTTTAATTAATTTTATTTTAGAAGTGGTTAAAGAGTTGAATAAAACAGATAAAACTCAATTAATTAAAAATGGAAGTTACTTAGAAGTTTCTCATTTTTTTAAAGACAAAAACGGTAGAAATAGTGGTTTTGTTTCACATATTAAGTTGAATGAGTCTTTTTATAAAAAATCAGAGGGCGAGCAAATTGTTTATTTATTAGGAGAATTTGAAAAAGTATTTTTAAGTGATAATGAAGTTTGGGATAAAATTCAATTAATTAAAGAAGAGATTCAAGATTGTTTTAAACAATTAAATAAAAACAGATTCAATCTTAATTTTAGTGGTGGATTTGATGTTAAAACTCAAAATAATACAACATATAGTTTTTTCTTTGAAGATCAGAGTGTAGTAGTATTAAAAAATGAACAAAAGGTTCTTCAATTAGAAGAATTAGGTAAATTATTAGAAGGGTTTTATAGTGGAAAATTTAATTCAATTTTTAATTGTAATGATAATGAAAATTGCAAGCAGACTTTTTTTAGTTGGTTACACCAAAAAGGAAATCAAGTTTCTGTCCATAAAAACCTATTTAATCTAGAAGGGGTGATTTATCATAAACTATCTAACGTGAGATTTAATGTTTTAAATGACATTGAGGAAAATCATTTAGAAATAAAAGATTGTGTGTTTAGTTTAAATGCTTTCATTGATTTTTTACAGGAAAGATGGAGACAGACGACTTGTGATAAAAAAGATTTAATTGATTTTATTGAATTGATGTAAAAATTTAATAAATAAATGTTGTCTATTTTATTTTAGTAAAATTAAGTTAATGATAAAAAGAGTATTAAATATGGAAAATAAAGAAAAATCATTAAAAACCGAAAATAACGAAGCTCAAAAAACAAAAGAAAAAATTAAAAAACTTATTCCTGCCATCGCTGCTCTTGCAGCAACACAGGGGAAAAATGTTTTAATAAACGCAGATCCAAATGCAGATAGTTTAGAACCTAAAAATGTGAAAAAATACCCTGCTCCTAAAAAAGATAAGAGAAAAGTGTTCTATAGTTGGTAAATATGAACAACAATGAGATTTTAAACAGAGTAATAAAAGCCACTCTTCATAATAAATCAGAAAATGAATTGGATAATATAGATAAGCTTGTTAGATATGTTGTTAACAATGTTATTAATTGTAATTTAGAACAAGAACCTACAATTTGTCCTACAAATTTAAGAGAAGATTACTCTGAAAGGAATCGAAAGTTAAAGAGAAGGTAAATAAAAAACCAACAATTTTTTGTTGGTTTTTTTATATTTTATTATCTAGTTGATAACAACATCCATAAGAATTTAGTTTGATCTTTAATATATCCAACTAAGGTATCAGAAATAATACTTAACTTACCATAGTTAATAGAATCATTGTAAATCTCTAACATACGTTTTTTCTCTTGTTCAATCTTCATTAAAAGTTCAGATTGAGCAGCAATAAAAGTTTCAGTATATTGAATTATCTTATCAACTATTTCATTTCCATTGTTTTCAGCTGACAAAGTGCTGTCTTCTTTAATTAAACTATTTTTTAAACTATCAGTAATAGTAATGTTAGCGGAGGTTAATCCAACACTTAACAGTAATTCTGCAATCTCATCAACTTTATCATTATATTCCTCATAAAGTTTTTCAGTATGTTCGTGGATCTCAAAAAAATTACTGTCTTTTACAAAAAAATGAAATCTTTGAACGTTATAAGAAGCAATTCGATAAGTGCTTAATAAAGTATTTAAGTCTGTTTGAATGAAACATTTAAGTTTTTTATTTGCCATAATATTTTTCTCTTATATTTTTAAACTTTTTATAAAATAAGGATTTTAATAGTTTTTAACAATCAAAAACAGACAAAAATTGAAAGTTTTTTACGATAGTTGCAATTGATTGTTTGTTAAAATTATATTTTTATATTAAAAGTTTGTTTCATTACTATGGAAATGAATCTATATCTTTACAAAAGTGAATGAGGTGGTGAAAGAAGAGAGTTATTAATGGTGAAAAAAATCGGTTTCATTACTATGGAAATGAGCCTACTTCTTTTTTTGTTGTGTTTTTAAAAGAAATTTTAAGAATTGTTATTGGAGTTATTACTGTTAATCAATATACTTTTTGTTATCTTTTTAAAAACAAAAGTCTCTGAAAGGTTGTTTTTACTAGGGGTTTATGTTAAAATATAAAAATCAAAAAACCGCTTTCATTACTATAATAAGGATAATATGAAAAAAGTAACTGCAAAAAGTTTAATTGTAAAAAAAGAAATTTTATCTGATTGGTTCTATTATTTTAATGACAAAATGTTGTTAGGTAGATTAGAGAAAGATGTTAATAATGAAAATGAATATAAGAGTAACTACAGAAGTTACCTATCAATTAATTTTGATAGAAAAGAAAAACGATTAGATTTGAGAGCCTTATCAAATCCTAAAAAACATAAGGAAAGATATACGCTTTCAGATATTACTGAGAGTTTTTATTCCAAAGAAAATGTTTTAATGGAATTAGAGAGATTGGTTAAAAACCCTACCTATAAAAATGTATTGGTTAAAGATGAAGGGGTTTCTTTATTTGATTTATTTGATAGTTGGTTTTCAGAAAAAAATACATTTAAGAAAGCACTGCATGATTTTAATTTAGTAAAATATAGTGATTTTTTACTTTATAAGGAAAATAACCTAAAAAAAGCAGAAAAGGAATACAAAAATGGAGGGGATTCAAAGGTAAAAAATATTACAAAAGAACATTTTTACAATATTTTAAAAAGTAATATTGAATGTAATAGTTTTAATTTTGCCTCAAATTTAACAAGATTTAACGCTGATATTAAAGAGCTTCAAACAACAAAAAAACAAAATTCTTTATTGGAATGTATGTTTAATGGTATTATTAACTACTCAAATAAAGATAGAGCAGAAAAATATAAATCTTTCATAGATTTCTGTGCTCCGTTCTTATGTTGTTTCCAATCGGAAAAAATGTTGAGAGAAATGTTTATTGAACAAAATGGAGGGGAATTTAATTATAACTTGAATAAAAACTTTAATTTTACCGAAGAATTGTTTGAAAGAGAAAATTGTAAAGAGGAACTTCGTTCTTTCATGATCTTTTTTGTTAAAATGACAGAATTATTTAACAAGGGTAAGGATAGTTACAATTACTTTTTTATTGGAAGAGATAAAATTGATTTAGAAAATCCTTTATTTGGCGATCTTATTTTATTCTGTAATTTAAATGAAAAAGAAGTTAACAGTAATATATTTGAGTTTAATCAGGAATTAAAAGAATATATTCAAGAGAATAAGGAAAAACCAATTGATTTTAAATCATTGAAAAGCTTTTTGAAATTCATTTACACATTTGCAGTTTTTAAAAAAGAAATTGTAAAATTTGAGAGTTTTGATAGTCAAGTAAAAGATATTGAAGAGATGAAAAATTTTGCAAATTTTATTGACGAAGTGTTTTCGTCTAAATTTATTCAAAATTTTAATAGTTTCAATGTGGAATATTTTAAAAATATTCAATTTTTGACGACTAAGGAATATTCTATTAGTGAAAGTTTTGTGAGATGGTATGGGATTTCTTCTGATAAAAGAGACAAGACTATTTTTAAACAATGGTTGTTAGAAGAAAAAAATAAAGCTTTATTGAAAAATATTAGTTTGGAAAAAGATAAAGAAAAAATAATTGAGCCTTTATTGGAAAGATTGAAAAAAGAATTAAAAGAAAAAAGAGAGATTCGTGGTAGAAATTGTTATACAAATTCTGGCAATTTATTGTTAGAAGAAAATAGTGTTTATCAAAAATGTCTAATTATTTCTGATTCTGAAACACTACAAGAGTTCTTGAGATATGGTAGAGAGATTGTTGAGTTATATAATAATAAAGAATATTATGAGGCTGAAAAACTCTTTTTAAAAATGAAAAGATTTTATGAAAAAACAGCCAAAGAAAATATTGTTAATAAAATTATTTATGAAACAATTTTAAATCTAGAGCAACCTATTTCATTAGTAAAGAACTTTTCTGTTAAAATAAAAAGAATGGTGAATGATTTGTTTGGTGAAGATAGTGAGGGTATAACAAGAATTAATAAAAAGATTATAAAACATATTTTCCCTGATTTAGATGTAACTCAATTAATGAAATGTTATTTGAAAATCAAAGGAAAGGGAAATATAAGAACTTCTATTAATAGTTACTCAATTCAAGATATTCTCAATCTTTTCTTTTTATTTGAAAATGTTAGGGGGTTAAAAGAAATAGTGCTTGATTCTTTTAACTATAAAGATAAATGGTATGAAATCTTAAAATCAATCAGTTTAGTAAAAAAAGATGGAGAGTGGAAGGTGAAATGGTTAGAAGAGTTTCTAACAGAAGAAAATTCATACCAATATATCTCACATAAAATTTTCAAAAAAGAAAATAAAAAAGAAAGTTTAAACGATAGAAAAATTTTTGCCTTTTACAATTTATTTGATAATGCAGATGGTCTTATGGAGGAAGTTTCTCAATACGGTTTTATTAGTAAAAAACATCAAAATATTTTATGTTTAGTAAAAAATAATAAAGCCAAAAAAGATTTATTTGAAAGATATTGTTTAGGTAAAAATGAGGGGAAAACAAAGGTTGCCAAATCTATTTTAGATAAAGCAGATCGCTTTTTTATCGATGAAGAAGAATTAAATTTAGAGTTGGTAAAAAATAAAAAATATTCAGTTTTAGACCTAATAAATTTAAACGATGGTTTGTATTTAAATAAAAATCAAACTTTTTTAAAAGATTTAATTAAACAAAGTTATACAGAGGATAAAATTAAAAAAATATATTCTGTTGATATGGCTTTTGAAGATTTTTTGAAGATAAAAGTTAATATAGATGAGAAAAATGTTTTGCAAAAAACTACTGACTTGAAAGATAAAATTGAAAAAATGGATTTTGAATATTTTTCTATTATTTATGAAAAAACAATAAAACAATTTTATAAAGAACTTTTAAATACAATTTTTGTTGAAGAATATATTTTTAATAAATCGTTGAAAAAATTAAAAAGAAAATTAATATCTATATGGACTTCATATATTCTTGAAAAGGAAGTTGATAAAGAAAAATTTATTAAAAACGTTCGAAGACAAATAAATAATAGAGTTTGGTATTTAAAAATTGAATACTTTTTAAATAAAATGGAAAGTATGCGTTCCAGACTTTTCTCGGAATGTAAAAATTTAAAAGACAAAGATAAAAAACTTGAAAATAGAGTTAAAACATTAATTTTCTTGAATTTTATGGCTAAAATACATTCGTTAGCAACAGGTGGAGCAGAGCATAAATATAATAAAGCGTTTAAAATTTATAGTCGTTTTATTAATGAAGAGAAATACCTTAATAAAAAAGATATGATTTATCGAAATTCTTCTGAATGTTTTGAAGAAAATTTATTGGATTTTTCTACCGTAGAAGATTTGGCGTTTGATAATGAAGATTTAACAAATAAAATGGGATTTTCAAAAATTGAACAAATGAACCAATATTATCATCGACAATTAGAATTAGAGGCAATAAGAAGAAATGAGAAACGTTTAAATGAAATGAAAACACAATTGGTTAAAAACCCTATTCTCAAATTCTTAAAAAATAGCTTTAAAGATAATTGTTTATTAACAAAAGAAGACCGAAAAACTCTTAAAAACAATAAAGATTTGAAAGAGTTTAAAGGGTTCTTGCAGCCATTAACATTAAAAGAAATACTTGAGGGAAATGAAATCTTAAAAGACCTTTTACATAAAAATACAGAAATTAATGTAGAAAAATTAATAAAAGAGCAGGAAAATATTTTAATTTATTTTCCTCAGTCTGAAAAAGATTTATATTTACAAGGAAATGCTGCACATTTATGTGTGCATAGTAATTATAAGAACAACGTATTATCTGGAAGATATTTGCTTTATTATTCATATTTTTTAGAAGATAAAAATGATATAGATAAAGTAAAACATTTTTTAAGGGAAGATGATTATGCTACCTTATACAATAAAAAAGAGCGTAATCTAGATGGTAATCTAGATCATTCAACAGTTGGGGTTGTTTTAAACTTAAACGACAACACTGTTCGATTTGAACAGGAAAAAGAGGTGAGTAACCATTATGTTAAAAAAGATACTTTGATTGATTTAAGATTGTTATTGGTAAATTACTTTAATGAAATTCTAATTGAAGTTAACAAATAATATAAAAGCCACATAGTTAAAATGTGGCTTTTTAATTTTAAAATGTTTTAAATGAAACTAATAAAATCTTTTAAAAAAGGAATTTTTTCGTGCTCTTTCTCCCATCTTGCATTTGTTGTGCTTGATTTAATGGTATTTACTTTAATTTTATCAATTCCAGACAATAATAAAGCTAAACTACATTGCTCACATGGAGAAAGAGTAACAAATAGTTCGAAATTTTTATTAGCTAAATAACGTTGATTAATTTCGTAAAGGCAGTTTTTAACCGCATCAATTTTTAAACTTTTTAAAACAGGGAGAGAATGTCGAAAATTATTTACTGATAAATTATCAACATATAAATTTAGAAGTTTTTCCGAAATCTCATCAAATCCAAAACCTAATAAAGAGTAATCTTCTTTTAAAACTAAGCAATAATTTTGGTAACAAGGATCATAATGTAGAGCAAAAGCTTTATGAGTTGCATGTGCAAAATCTTGCTCTTTAGCTTTTAAAAAGTTTTGATAAATTTTAAAAGTCTGTTTAGTTGCATTATCAAAGTTAAAGAAAAATTGATTAATTTTATCATTAGCATTTTTGACAGAAATAACACTAATTAACTTCTTATTATTTCGAATCAAAAACAAACAATTTAAACCTAAAATTAAAGAATCGATATAAAACTTAGTTACTTGATTTAAAGAAATATAGTCTGCCTCTTTTTGAAGTAAATCTTTAAAAATAATATCCTTCATTTCCTCTAAAGATAACTCAGGAAATTTAAGTTTAAACATCTCTTCATTTGAAATAAAAGTTTCAAAATAAATAGTTTGAATACCCGTTGTAATTAAAGCACGAATATCTTCTGGATGTTGAATGTGTTTAACAATAGCAGATAGACTATTTACATTAATTTCTGAACGAACATAATTTGAAATTAAATTACGTTCTGCGTGTTCATAAAGATAATATTTATAAAAGAGATTTAAATTATCAACAGAATTAAATTTTGAAAAAATTTTTTCACAAACCGCTTTAATATTAAAAATATCGTGAAGTTGAAGTTGACTTGATAAGATCTCATCCTTAAAACAACCATTACAAAGTGTAAGGGTTAAATCGTTTTTACATAGATTTAAATCTCTAGATAGTCTAGAAAGATTTTCTTCTTGATTAATTCCATTAAGTTTAAAACCTCTCGGAAGTCCATTATAACCAATGCTTATCAACTGCCCGTCTTTATTAAAAAGAGAAGCCCCAACTTGTGTGCTAGGATCTTTGGAAAAATTTTTAACATTGGTATTTAAAATAACCTGTTTCTGCTCTTTAAAATTAATCATAATAAACCTATTTCTTATTTCACTTATAAATAAAAACCTGATTATATTATAACATTTATCAAAACAATGTCAATACACAATAAAAAACTTACAAAAATAAAAACCGCACAATTAGGCGGTTTTAAGATTAAAAGTTTTTATGTTATTTTGAGCTAAAAACAATATTACTTTGACTTGCTTTTTCTAAATCTTGAATCAACCCTTCTATATCGCCTTTATTAAAATAAGAACTCCATTCTGTTTTTTTAGATTGAATAAAAGAAATACCTTCTGCCACTATATCATAAATTTGCCATTCATTTGTTTTAGAATTTTGACGTAGTGAGAAATAAATTTTTACAGGACTTGCAGCATTAGTGATAACATCAACTCTTGTTTTTACAACCTTTTCATTATTATAAGGGGTTGGAACGTATTTTATTGTTTGATTCTTATATAATGTAAAAACCTGTCCATAATTAGTTGCTAAATATTTTTCTAAAACACTAAAAAATTTCTCTCTTTGTTCTGAAGAAAATTTATTGTAGTAATTACTTAAAATTTGTGAACCAGTGTATTTAACATTACTGTGTGATAAAACATCTTTTTTAACTATTTCTTTTAAAACATTAGGGTTTGATTTAATTTCATTTTGACGATCTTTTAAACTTTTAAATAATTTATCTCCAACGACCTTAGTGAAATCATTTGGATCTTCAATAGAACTTTCTCTCTTAATAATATCCTGTGGGGTTGAAAGGGAGGCGAAGGAAATATTAGGTTGTAATGCTAACAATGAGCATCCTAATACGAAGTGTGTAATAGCCTTTTTGATTTTCATTAATCTTAACTCTTTATAAAATGATTGGTTTATTATATCAAAAAATGATTTTATAACAAACACTGATAGAATAGGAGGTTAAAAAAGGAAGTTTTTACACTTCCTTTTTATTAACGATAATATATTTGTTGAGTAAGAGCATCTAACTTGTTGGCATCAATTAACTCAATAGGTTTACCTTCTGCAAACTTTACTGCATCTCTTGAAAAAAATGAGGTGGTAACAATAATTACTTTACTTGCTTTATAATGGTGTAATACTCCAAACATTTCTCTAACAATTTGAACTCCAATAGGTTGAGAGTAGAATTTACACTGAATTAAAATATCCTTCCTAAAAGGTCTAGATATAATAACATCTTTTCCACCGTCTCCAAAAATACCGTCTTTTTTAGATTTTTTTACATTCTCTCCAAATCCTACACGTCTAGCAGAATTGTAGCCTAATTTTCGAAAAAGATAAGCTACGAAATGCTCAAAAGAGGTAGGATTTAGGTTATTTCTTATATCATGAATATTTTTTATATATTTAAAAGAGTTTGGAACTTTTACTTTTCGAGACTGATAGTCTCTATAAAAAATTAAGCATAAATAACAAATTAAAATAATTTCTAGGGATAAAACAACTTTTTTAGGAGTTGGTTTTGAAAAAAAGAGAACTAATATTTTATTAATATGGAATTTCCATAAAAATAAAACTTGCTCTTTAATATTAAAAAAAAGATCGAATTTAAAACCAAAGAATTCAATTGGTTTAATTAAATCAAGTTGTAAAAAAATTAAAAAGATTAAACTAAATAACAGGCATAATTGTATAACTCTTTTTGTTAAATAATAAAGATAGGAAATTTCTTTCATTTTTTATTTTTTAAGGTATAAAACCTTTTAAAACATTTTAAAAGAAATCTAGCATATAAAAAAAAGATTATCAAGCATTAATAATTGATAATCTTATGAAAATATTATTCAAACACACATAGGTAACGAAGTTTAATTTGTTCTAAATCATAAACAATCATTTCATCGTTAACTAATTGATAAATATCACCGCCATGACAAACATTTCGAAAACCGCCATAAGCATGGGTTGAATCGTAATTTTTAACAGGATAAAACCCTTTCTCTCTTCCACGCTCTGTGTTATTTAAGGTTTCAGGAGCTTTTTTATGACTTGCTTGGAATTCTTTTCCCATCACAACATCAGATAAAAACATAAAAGTTTTATTTTGTCGTCCACCGCCCCAATAACCGCTAGAGTAATTAAGGGATTTTGTGCTTTGGTTAGAGAAATAAACTCCATCGCCAAACATTCGCCCTGTTACATTGAAAGCATTGCTTTTCGGAATAACAAAACCACTTTTTAAAATAGATAATACGTTAAAACCTTGTGTGCCATGCCATAATTCTTGAACATTACCTAATTTATTGGCAATCTTTTCAAATCTACTTTCTTTTGAGTTTTCATTTACAATTTCATAAACTTCTTTTAACTCAAAATGATAAGATTGGTGGTTAGATTTTTTACCGACATTAAATTTTTCACGAATACGATCAAGAATTTTCTTATCAGTAACAGGTTTTAATTTATGTTTAAAAACAGTAGGAATTTCTTCTGTCTCTTCAGTTTTATCTGTTTCTTGATTTTTTTGCTCAATCAATGTTTCATAAAGATCTACCGCATTAGATAAAGCCTCTAAAAATTCGTATTGTTTATTGAATTGTTTTTCAGTAACTAAAAAATGTTTTTCCCAACCACTACTACGACCTGCATCTTGTGGAATAAGCATTAAGTATTCTTCTAACATTGAAAGATTTTTACTATCTTCAATATATTTTTCGCCTTTTTTCTCAAAGGCTTTTGCTAATTTTTCTAAAACTTTTAATGCAGAACGAATATTATTTTTAGTCACAACTCCAACTGCTGTTTTCACTAAACCATCATCTTTAACTTCAATCATTTTACCTGAAGTTTCACTAATATGATGTTTATTGATTGAAATTAAGAAATCAATAAAATCTTTTAATTGTTCATGGGTAACTGATTGCCCTTCTTGAATTTCGCTAGGGATAATATCTCTGTAGGCTACTTTACTAAGAGAATGGTTTTGTTGAGCAGATTTACTATCTGTTTTAATGGTATCAACAATTCTATAACCTTTGTTGTATTTTTCACGAGCTTTATTTTCTAAAGCATGAAAACCTTTACCAACTTCAGTAGTAGTTCCTTTTAACCCTACTCTACCATAACGAGCAGTAACAAAATCATTCTTCATACTAAGTTCATAAAACTTATTATTGTTATTATTAATATTTGTTAATACCATCATCAAATAATCAGTGTTAGGACTAATATAAAAAGACATAAAATTTCACTCCTTAATGCTTAATTTATGCAGGAATTATATAGGAAAACTCACCAACTGTCAATAGTTTTTATTAATTTATATAAAAAAATCCACGTTTTTCATTAAAAAAGAGGGTAGAAAGTTAATATTGACATTTTGTGAAAAAATGATATTATGAATGAAAATTATGAATGACAAAAGCGATCACATAAAGGAGAGATAATGGGAAGTTTTAATGTTGGTTGTGCGATTACTGATGGAATGATTATTGAAGGTGAAGTTGTTTATTTGATACCAATTCAAAAACAATCATATGTAAAAGCAAAAGGAGAGATAACATACAAGGATAAAAAATACAACGACATTCACTTTAATGCTCGTCCTGTTTATTTTGACGATAATTGGAAAATTGTAGCTCAACCTTTTAAAGCAGTTTATGCAGACTATGGTTTATTTGAGGTAGATGATAATATAGCATTAAAATCATTTTATTCATTTTTAGAAGAAAACGGAACTTCAATCACTGTTGGTGAAAATGAATATCATGACACACCGTTTAATTTAGAAAATTTCAAAAAAGAAAAAAATGAAGAAAATAAATTTAAAATGGTTATGGAGGCAATAAGAGAGCAACGATTGTTTGCATTTAATGTAGTAGGAAGTTTTTTAAAAAGACAAGAAATTACAGGAATTCAGTTTGCAGTGGTGAAATCAACTGTTATAAAAAATTTTTTAAAAATCTATGAAGAATCGTTGGAATTATCTTCTGAAATTTCAAAATTAGAAAACGAAACAGAACTAACTAATGATAGTAAAGAGAGATTAAAAGAACTTTACGAGATCTCTAAAAACCATCCTATTGGTGATTTATGGAATGTGAAGTATATTCTACAAAAAATTGAATTGTTAAAGTTTATTGAAAAAATTGCTAATAAAGAATTTCTGAATGAAGAAGATTTAGAGGAAATTTTCGAAATGTTAGAGAAACACCAACATTTAATTTCTAATGATTTTCATGAGCTTTCGTTTGCATATTATAAAAAAGCTTTATTAAATTCAAAAGAAATGGATAAAAATACTCTAATTAAAGATATTTTAAAAGATTTTCAAACATCATATATGCGAAACAATCCGTTAAAAAATATTATTGAACAACTTTTTAGTTATACGGGTAAAGAGTTGTGTCCAGTAGTTTACAAAGGACAGGATGATAATTATTTTAATACACTTCATTATCTTGTTCAAAAAGAGTTTGAGAGAAATCAGAGAATGAAAGAAGAAAATGATTTTTAATTAAAAACAAAATATTAGATTTTTAAAAGAAAAGTTTTTATAAAAATCAATCAAGAAAAAATCATAAAATGAATTATTAAATAAAACAAAAAAAGGAAAAGAAAATGACAGAAAATGTAACAGTATTAATTTATGGTAAAAATGATTGCCCTTATTGTGAAAGAGCAAAAGCACTTGCTGCTGAAGTGCAGAAAAGAAATAAGATTAATTTAACAGTTGATTATCATAATTTTATTGAAGAAGGCTTAACAAAAGAAGAGATTGCGGAAAAAGTATCTGCTACTTCACCTGTTCAAACAGTGCCACAAATTAAAATCATCAAAAAAGATAAGGAAGAGTATATTGGTGGTTTTGCAGAGTTTTACGGATATGTTTTAAGAACAGACTGGTTAAAATAAAAGAGAAAAATATTATGTTGGAAAAACTTAATTTCATTAAAACAACATTTAATTTAACAAAAAATGAGTTAAAACTTATTCTTAATATTAAATCATTTAAACAGATTGATAAAAATAATTTTAAACTGTTTAAATTGTATTGTTTGGCAAAAAATTGGAGTGAATTAGGTTTTCCAAATGAGCGAAGAATGTTGTCTAAGAAAATAATGAATGTAGAAAGTGTTTTTGATAATCTTTTAAAAGATATAGATAGTGAAAAAATACTATTTTATGGGCGTTTTTTGCTTAGAGAAGAAAATATAAAAGGCAAAAATCAATCAAAACTATATTAACTAAAAGAGTGCTTAAATGAATTTATTAAAAGATAAGAGTAGTGAAAAAGAATTGTATAAAGAAAGTATTTTTATTGAGTTGTCAGAACGTCTGGAAATGGAAATGAATGATAAAAATATTAGTGCTACTGAATTATCTAAACTTTTAGGAAAAGAAGAATCGTATATCAATATGATTTTAGAAGGTATGGTGGATGTTAAATTAAGCGAACTAGCTTATATTTTTGCTTTTTTTGATAAATTTATTGGAATTATTCCAATTTCAAAACATGAAAGAATAAAAATTATAAAACAATGAAATTTATAATTGCTTTATTAATTAACTTGCTTTTATCTGAAACAACTGTTAAAATAACAAAATAATTAAATAGATAAAAAGCGTATGAAAACTAAAAATAAAATATTTGCAACTTTATTATTAACTTCTACTTTATTAATTAATACACAAGTGTTTGCAAAAACATATAAGAGAAAACCACAAGTTGAGCAAACTCCTCAAAGAGCATTAATGTTATGTGAATTAGGTTCAACAAAATTTGATGCTGCATTTCGTGGGAAAGAGGTTGTTGATAAAGAAGGTAAAAAAGCAGAATATTATGATGATATTTACTTATGTGATTATCAAGGATTTAAGTTTACCGCTACAACAGATGATGAGTTAAAGAAAATCATTACAGAATCAGGATTAAAGTTAATTGATGTAAAAACTGCAAGCTTTAAAGCGAATCAAAAGTTAATGATTTTAACAGTAGAACGTTAATTAAAAATTGTTGAAAATGAAAATTTTTAAAAATTTTAAAATAGCAATAAGTTAAGGAGATTAATGTGGAAGATACTTTTATTTTTTTAGAGAAGGATAAAATTTTAGGAACAATTATTAGTAGTAAGATTTATTTTTGGTATGACGGACCTGTGACATTTAAGGCTTTTGATGAATTTGGAAACTATTATTTTTGTTATTCGTTAGGTTATGACAAAGAGAATGATTCTGAAGATTGGTTGTTAGTAAAAACCACTGAACAAAATATGATTGAGCTAGAAAAAAACAAAATATCAATTACAAATTTTGTGATGGAAAATTTAAACAAAGGTAATGTTTACTTAGTAAAATTTTGCGAAAATGAAGATACTGTTGAATTATTGAAAGAGGAAACATTTAATTTTAAAATGCCAGAAAAAGACATATTTTTATTTCCATAATTTACCAATATAATATTTTGTTTTTATAAAAATACAGGTTTTAAATTCAATACAAAAAGAGTGGAATTTTACTTCCACTCTTTTTAATTTTAAAATTAAAGAAGCATAAGATTTAAATGTTTGATTCAATTAAAATTGAAGTTTTAAATGGTTTAAATGGATCGAATGTGTTTTCAAAACTAACTTGTTTTAGTCGTTCTTCATTATATCCACCTATTTCATAAGTAGAAAGAATGTTATATTTAATCATATTGAGAATTTCTGGATATTTTTCTTCTTTAAAAAATAATACTTTACCTTCTTCATCAATAAAAGATGGCAACAAACTATTAGTTTTTATTCCACAAGTTTCACGCATATTATAGCCAAATTTACCATCAAGTGTTAAACCAAGTGTTTTAAAACACCATTCTCCACAATCTTCATAAAGATTTTTTGAAAGCTCCTGTTCCAAAATTTGCGGAAGATAAAAGCCAAAATAATCCTTACCTTCACTACTTAAATAATTCTCTGTGTTAAAAAAGGATTGAAAAACCATAAAATGTGGTTTGTTCTCTAGATTGAAGAAAATAAAATTATAATCCATATAATCATTTAAATTTAAAGGGTTTTGGATGCGAATTGTTTCAGTATGAGTAAACTTCAAACCAATTTTATTTAATTTTTCTTCTTTCAACTGTTCTGAATAATAATTAGGATTAATTAAAAAATCCAAAATTTGTTTATTTAAATGATTAATTTTTTCAAAAATATTAGCATCAATTGAATATTCTCCGAACATATGAAGTGCCTCTAAAATAAGTGGAACTTTATAAGTAGGAATTGGATTAGCAATAAACTTAACTTTTCGCCCTGAATTGTTTCGTAAATTCATTTCAGTAAGCATTTTATGTTTTAAAAGTTCCATTTTTAAAACAAAATTGTTCTTTTTAGTTTTATTTAAAGAGCCTGCTCGAAGGATTAAATATCTTGTAAAACGTTTAATAAAATGTTTTTCATTTATTTTATTTTCCCATCCTGATAAAATACCGACATTATTTAAATCAGTTATAAATTGTTTTTTAAGTGATTTGTATTTTGATGACATAATAATTCCAAAAGTATTAAAATATAATGGATTTTAACATAAAAGCTAACAAATGTAAATTAAATAAAGAATTTAATAGGTGGAAGTAAAAGTATTGACATATACAGTGTATTAAGGTAAGATAACGTCATTAAATAAGAGGAAAAAATGAATAAAGATCAAAAATACATTACATTATACACAACTCAATCTTATGAATGGTTTTTAAAAGAGTTTAAAAAAGGGCTTTTTGAAGCTAATGAATTATTTCTTGATGAAGATTTTAAAAAAGGGTATGAGTGGTTGGTAACAGAAATGCATCGAAAAGGAGTGAAGTCTTTAAAAGAAGATCGTGAACATAAACGCTTTCCTATTTGGTGTTGGTATAGGTTAAATGGAAAAGAAGATTTTAAATACATTCAAGAAGCCTGTGCAGATTATATATTAAAAAACAAAGCGGTTTTCTTGGAATTAAGAATTCCTATTGAAAGAATATGTTTTTCTCTATATTGTGAATGGCATTGTGTTTTAAATGATTTCCCTTATTTTGAAAATGATGAAGAATATGATAGATATGATTTGTTGTCATTGAAAGAAAAAGAAGAAATTAAAAGAAAAAGTTGGGAAAAAATTATTGTTGATGAAAAACATAAGAGTAAAGATATTCAAGCAACGATTTTTGATTTTAAATTAGAAGAGATTGTGAGATTAAAATTTTTTCAGAATAAGTAAATAAAATTATAAAGGGAGATTAAAAAAAATCTCCCTTTTTATTTAAATTGATGATAAAGTGTTATTAACAATAAATGAAATTATATAAAAAAATAACATGAAACCAATTTTATATATTGATATGGATAATGTGATTGTTGATTTCAAAACAGGAATAGAAAAATTAGATCAACAAACATTAAAAGAATATCAGGGTAGATACGATGAAGTAAAAGGAATTTTTTCATTAATGAAGCCAATTGAAGGGGCAATTGAGGCGGTTAAAGAATTAAGTAAAAAATACGATATTTACGTCTTATCAACTGCTCCGTGGAATAACAGTTCTGCTTGGAGCGACAAAAACGAATGGATTAAAAAATATTTCGGCTCTGATGAGAATTCTATTTTATATAAAAGATTAATATTAACACATCATAAAAATTTAAATGATGGACAATTTATTATTGATGATCGAACAAAAAATGGAGTTGATTTGTTTAAAGGAGAGCACATTCAATTTGGTAATAAAAAATTCCCTAATTGGAATACTGTTGTAAGCTATCTTATGGCAAAATAACATATATAACAAAAATAAAAACTCCAATTTTTAACACTAAATAATAATGTTAAAGATTAGAGTTTTATCTTTTTAAATAGCTTCAATTTCTTTAATTTTATCCAAAACTTGATTAATATTACCAATTAAATATGTTGGAAATTTGTTTTGCGTTTCTTCAATTTTATCAGTGTAAAAATCTCCATCTAAAATAGCTCCAATATGAACTGTTTTATTAGTCAACTGATCTTTAAAAGGAGAGTTTGGAGCATAACGTAAAAAGTTTAAAACATCTTCATATTGATTGTTTTGTGCTCCACCTGATTGTTTAGTATATTTGTGAGTAAATACATAAATGTTGTTATCACTCTCTAAATAGAAATCAATAGCCTTTGAAATGCTTCTACTTTTACTTAAACCAGTTGAGTTTAAGAATAACCCACAATTATTTTTTTGACTAAGTTTGCGAACTTGTTTAAAAGTAGGCAATTCTTCAGATAAATATTTGATAGCAATTTGCTCATGCAACCCTTGTTTTAAAGGGTTTTTAGCAAAAAAACTTTGTAGATATTCGTTGGTTCTTAACTCTTGAAAGAAGTCTTCTAGGTCTAAACCATACACTTCACAATGCGAGGTGATTTTTTGTTTTAAAGATTCATCTTCAATTTCTTCAAAAGTTTCTGCTTTAATTAAGGTTAATTGTAATTGAAATAAGTTTTCTTTACGTTTTTCACTAACAATATTCTCATAATCTAACATTGACATATCTAACTCTCTTTGTTTTAACTTTTATAAAAATCAATCAGTTCACTGATTTAATTGACTATATAATACCACTTTCTCAAAAAATGTCAATAGATATTTCTATAAAAAATAAAAATAATTTAAAAAGGTCTTTGGAGCAGGTTTTTAAAGGTTTTTTGTCGCAATTTTTTAAAAGAGTATTTATGTAACAAACTATTTAACTTAACTTTTTTTAATAAAAAATCAAAGAAAATGATTTATTTTTATTTTTTTATTTATTATGAGAGAAGAATAAAACAAAAGCTAATAAGGTTCATTATGAATAAAATTTTTAAAGTAAAAACCAAAAATGGATTAGCTGTTGTTACCTCTGAATTGGCTAAAAACCACTCAGTAGTAAAAACAGTTAAAGCATTAGCAGTAGCTTCTATTGCAGGGTTAGGGTTAGCCTCACAAGCATTAGCGGTATCTGTTGGACAGTTAGACGATAGTGTAAACTGGCAAATTGGTTTAAGTGCGGACGGTCAAACAGTAGCAACTAATGGTTCTGGAAGACAAATTCTTAACGATGTTCAACCTACTGAAAAAGTGTTGTTCTCTTCAAAAGATGGAAGTTTAGGAATAAACTTAACTGATAGAGATAGTGGTCCATCTTCAAGAGACGGTGTTACTGTGTTGGATTTTAAAGTAAGTAAAGCGATTAGAGATCAAATCAATAACGCTGAAGCGGAAGCTAGAAAACACACTACTGTTGTTCAAGGTGGAAATATTAATGTTCAAGAAGGAACAAACGCTGCTGGTGGTAAACAATATACTGTTGGTTTAAATAAAGATGTTAATTTAGGTGCAGACGGTTCTTTAACTGTAAATAACACTAAAATTAATCCTGATGGTAAAATTACAGGTGTAACTGATGGACAAGTGGATGCAACTTCAAAAGAAGCGGTAAATGGATCTCAATTACACGCAGTAGAGCAAAAAATTAAAGCTCCAAATACTGTTTCAACCACAAGTAAAAACGTAGAGTTAATTGAAACTGCTAACGCTGACGGTGGTAAAAACTATGAAGTCAACCTTAAAAAAGATGTTGATTTAGGTGCAGACGGTTCTTTAACTGTAAATAAAACTAAAATTAATCCAGATGGTAAAATTACAGGTGTAAAAGAAGGTGATGTTAATGCAACTTCAACAGATGCAGTAAATGGTTCTCAATTACATGCAGTAGAGCAAAAAATTAAAGCTCAAACAACTGTAACTACATCTGATTTAAATTTCAACATTGTTGAAGGAACAAATGAAGCAGGTGGTAAAAACTATGACTTCGCTTTAAATGACAAAGTAACTATTGGTAAAGATAGTCCAATTGAACTAGATGGAACAAAAGGAACTATAAAAACAGGTGATATTACCATTAACGATGAAGGAAAAATTACAGGTATAAATCCTGCTGAATTATCAGAAACTTCAAAAGAAGCAGTAAATGGTTCTCAATTACATGCAACCAATCAAAAAGTTCAAAAAGTTCAAGACCAAGTTGATATGGGATGGAACTTAGGAGTTGAAGGTGTTGACGGAGGAGAAGCACAAGGTGAATTATCTAACGTTCAAATGGGAGATACTGTAACTGTTCAAGCAGGTAAAAATATCGTTATAACAAAATCTGGTTCAAAAGTTAAAGTTGCAACAAGTGAACGTCCAGAATTCAAGAGTGTAAAAGTTGGAAAAGTATCAGTTGACGGTGAAAAAGGAATTGATGCAGGTAATACCAACATTAATAACGTAGCACCTGCTGAAATCTCTGCGACTTCAAAACAAGCTGTTAACGGTTCTCAATTACATGCGACTAATCAACGTCTAGGTAAGTTAGAGAAAAAAGTTAATAAACTTGGAGACCGTATCGATGGTGGTTTAGCACAAGCTAATGCTATGGCAGGTTTAATTCAAGCTACAAGTCCAGGTAAAAGCTTAGTTTCTGCTTCTGTTGGTGCTTATCGTGGTAAACAAGCGGTTGCTGTAGGTTGGTCTGGTATGTCTGACAACGGTAAAATTATCTATAAATTAGGGGTTGGTGCAAACACTGCTGATAAAGTTAACTTTGGTGGTAATGCTTCAATAGGTTATCAATTCTAGTATTAATACTAGTTTGTAAAAAAACAATATTTTCTGGAAAAGTTACTAGACTTTTCCAGAAAAAGAAATTAATATTAAAAAGAGTAAAACAAAGAGTAAAATATGAAACTTACAAAAACAACAAAATTATCTGCATTATTATTAAGTGCATTAGCTTTAACAGCTTGCGGTAACTTATCTAACGTTTCTAAAGATGGAACTACTGAAAATCCTGTATTCCCTGAAATTAATAAAAGTGAATGGAATCATGATGGTTCACAAAAAGGTTCTTGGGTAAACTGGGATAATGTTGCTCAAATTGAAAAAGGTATGAACAAAGATCAGTTATACAACTTAATTGGTCGTCCACACTTCGCAGAAGGTTTATTTGGCGTTCGTGAATGGGATTATGTGTTCAATTATCGTGAGAACGGAGTTCATAAAGTTTGTCAATATAAAGTATTATTTGATAAAGACATGAACGTTAACCAACAATGGTGGTTGCCAAATGGTTGTGGTGGCGGTGATCGTGTAACTTACACTTTAAGTGGTGATTTCTTATTCGATTTCGACAAACATAACTTAACCAAACAAGGTGAAGAAGTCTTAAAAGACTTAAGTGGCAAAATTAAAGAAATGACTGATGTTAAAGAAGTTAAAGTTGCAGGATATACTGACCGTTTAGGTTCAGATTCTTATAACTTAGCTCTTTCTAAACGTAGAGCAGAAACAGTTGCTAACCGTTTACAAGAGTTAGGTGTAAACAACTTATCTGCAGTTGGTATGGGTGAGTCAAATCAAGTAATCGCTTGTGATGACGTTAAAGGTGATAAAGCATTAAAAGAATGTTTACGTCCTAACCGTAGAGTTGAAGTATCTATCTTCGGTGCGAAAGTAGATCAAAATTCTATCACTGAAACTCAACAAGGTGCAGGTATGCGTGGACCTTCAATTATGTATCAACGTCAACCATTTGAACATAAATAAGATTTAATAATCTAAATAAAAGGCGAGATTTTTATCTCGCTTTTTATTTTTTAAATTAACCACTACATTACATTTAAAAAACAGTGCAGTGTTGTTAGAAAAAAGTTGATTGAGTCTTAAAGTTGTTCAACATTAAAAATGTTAATTAACTCTTCAAAAATCTCATTAATTATATCAAATTCCCTTTTAGATAGTGAATTTTCAGAATATAGAGGTAAAAACGAAAGCCCTAAATCTTTAATAAAATAAGCGAAATTGATTAAATTGGTAATTTGAATAAAAACAACAGGATCATCTTTTAAAACTAAATTGAGATAAACAGCAAAATTCTCTCTATCTAAATATTTTTTAATAATAGGACTATTAAGGATTTCTGTTCGTTTTTTATCAACAAACTTTTGAAGGTTGTTTTGAATTTGTTCTTGAGATAACATAAGACTCCAATTAGATATTATTAACAAAAGTTTTTCATTGTCTAGAAGTATATCAAAAAGCCAATGTATTGTCAAATAGAAATAGAAAAAAACTAACTAATTAAAAATCAGATAAGAAGGTAAAATTTAAGAAAATGACAGATATAAATAATAGGTAGGAATAGAAGAGATGGGTTAGATGCGAATAATAAAAAAGCTATTAAGATTAACGTTATAATGTCTTAATAGCTTTAACTCTTTCTTCATATTCATTTTATCTTTTTGACGTTTGCTTTTATTTGATTTCTGGTGAACACCGCCAGAGAGTTGTTGCATCGCTAAAATTGTAGAGTTTCTAGGTTTTTGCGATTCAATATGAACAATATTTTTATGCTCTGAAATCTGTTTTGTTAAGTGTGTTTTTGTTTTGTTTTTCTTACTCATTTTAAAATTCCCTTAATTAAATTGCTAATATAACAATGTTATTATATATCAGAAATCTACTAAAATCAACAAATTAATATAAACGCCACAATAAGTTAAGTTTAATCAAAAAATAAGAAGTGGCATGTTAAAACAACCACTTCTTAACTTAGATTATTAGTTTAATAATGAAAAAACCTGATTTGATAAATTTACTAACAACGGATGTTTTTTAACAGAAGAAAATATTTTATTTACTTCTTTTTTATTTAAACTCCATAGAGTTTTTTCATTGAAAGAAAGTAGCTCGAATAAGATATAAATAACTTCAATTTTACCACATTTATTTGGTTTAATGCTACCATCTTTCATTTTAGAGTAAATTCCATAATCTTCCGTATCTGATTTAAAATAGTATTGCGTTAATATGTTGGAAATATATTCTAAATAATTTTCACCAAAACATTTATTGAAAAAATCTTCCCAAAAATCCATTAATTCTAATTCAGATTTATGATTATTGGCAATTAAATAATCATTAATTAAGTTAATTAATAAGATAGGATTGGTTTCAAAAAGATCTTTAAATGGCACTTTAATAGAAACTAAATCATTCAAAGCGTATTTTTGTAAGATGATCTCTGCAATACGTTGAAAGAATTTATATTCTTCATCATCAAACAAATAAAATAAATCCAAAATCAATTTATCTATTAAAACATTTGATTGATTTAAGAAAAATTTTTCAAACCAATTATTTTTACATTTCTCCCCTAATACTTCCTCAAACCAATTAAAAGATTCTTTGCTTAGTTTTGCTGAACGAGATTTAATGTAAGAGGTTAGCATAAATGAAAGAGGTTGTTTGAAGCCAAGCTCTTTATAGTTATTTAATGTTGTTTCTTCTTCAAGTAATTTTAAATTTAACGCAGTTAAATAATATTTTTCCATTTTTTGATACTTTTCTTCTAAACAACTTAAACCTCTTGAAGCTAATAGATTTCTAGTATTAATATCAGTTTCTAAATTAATTGCTAAGTTGTATAAGTCTGGATTGAATAAAAATTTATAAAACCCTTTAAACTGGTTATTAGCTAACTTTTCGACTGTATTATATTTTCGATTGTTAAAGTTTTTATCATAATCCTTATTTCGGATAAAAAAATCCATTAACGATAAAAAGTTTTTGTTATTAAACTTAGCTTCAACATTATCTTGTGAAAAAATCTTCTCAACAATAACATCAAAATCATACTTTTTAAAAATTTCTTCAATTGGATAAAGTTCAGTTAATCGATTTAAAATTAAATTAATCAAATCCACTGAGTCAGAATATGAAGAAAAATCTGGAAATAATTTGCCTAAATAAGTGTAGTTTGGTTTGTTATATTTTTCCAAAAAGTATTTAATTTGAATTGATGAATAATAACTAGCACTCATAAAAATATCTTTTAAATATTTTTGTGTTAACCATTCTTTTGGAAATTCTTCTTCAAAACACAAAGAGATTAAACTTTGGCGAGAATAAAAAGCCTCTTTTACAGCTTCCCCTGATTTACCTTGATATTTAAAAGGAGAATTGACAACAAGCAATAATAAAGAATAATTATTGGCGATTTTGCAGATAACTTCTTCTGTTAAAAGAGATTGGGGAATATGTTGGATAATATCGATTACTCGATTCATATTTATTCTTGCAAATAAAAAATTATCTTTAGAGTAGCCAATATATTGTGGAACATACTCATAAATCCAATCTAAATCTAATTTTCCATTTACTTGTTTAAAGACACTACCTTCATTAATAAGTAAAGAATGAGGAACGATTTCGCAAATATCACTTAGGTAAATTTTAAGTTTTTTCAAATCAGAAGAATTCATTAAATTCCAAGCGTTTTGCATAGCCATTGAGTTTTCATATTTCTGGAAAATTTTCTTCAATGTAGATTTGTTAATCCCACTGCCGTGTTCACGATATTGTTGTAATAATTTTAAAATACAGTCTTTATTAACAGATTCTTTTGAAAGTTTATTAAAACTAATAACTTGTTTTAAATAAAGATTACGCTCAATTTCTTTATATTGTTCTTGTTGATAAATTGATTTTGGAATGAGTTTTAATTTTTTAATATCGAATGTGATTAATTTTTCAATAGTGGTAAAAAGTAAAGTTAATTCATCATTTGGTAGAAGATTAAAAAGATCTACTCCTTGTTTCTTTGCGGTCTTTTCTAGTTCATTAAAAGTTGTTGAAAAATCTTTCAAAGAATCTGCAGTAACTAATGATGGATTGGTTTTTACTTGGAGATTAAAATTATTTAATGATGGTTTTAGTGTGATTTTAGACATAACATTTTTCCTATAAATATTACATTAATGTGGTTTTAATTTTTTCTTTTATAATCTGTTAAAAATGAAAAAATATCGAAATAACTTGACTAATTGTAGCAGTTGAACTAAAATGTGTCAATATCTTTTTATCAGCACAGGTCTTTCAAATACTCAATCAGGAGATAATATGTTAATCAACCAATTTGCTAAACGTTCATTGTTATGCTTATCTGGAGGAGTGGATTCAATGGTTTTATTTGATTTAATGGGGAAGGAATTAATTAAATCAAATATTAATGAATTACATATTATTCATGTAAATCATGGTTCAACAAAAGACTGCGATAAATATGAGGACTTTGTTCGTTCTTCGGTGTTTGATTTTCAGAAAAAATATAATGTTAAAAATGTCTTTTTAACAATTAAAAGATTAAATTTATTAAAAAATAAAGAGGCTTTAACAGAACTTCATTGTAGAGAAAAACGTTATAATGAGATTTTTAAATATTGTGTAGAAAATAATATTAACGACATTTATACCGCTCATCATAAAGATGATTTTTTAGAAAATAATTTTATCTCAGTATTTAAAAATAGAATTTATTCTATTTTAATGCAGGAAAAAGTGGTTAAAGTAATTGAAAAAAATAGTAAAAATAAAGATTGGGGATGGGGAAATTTTAATAAGTTAAACGTTTTTCTTCACAAACCATTTTTAAAAAAATATAGTAAAGAAGAGCTTTTAATATATTCAAAAGAAAACAATATCCACTTTATTCAAGATGAAACCAATTATATTGCAGACAATGTGAGAAACGTTTTAAGAAATGGTTTATTTAACCACTTAAAAGACATTGTAGGATATGGGAACTATATTAATTCAATGAACTCTTTTTTTGATTTTGTATCAACGTTAATTAGTTATCAAAGTAAAATAATCAATAAAAAAATTTTACCGCTATTTAATTTAAAAGAATTTAAAAAAGGCGAGCTAACATTGTGTGAAGCAGAGTTAGAGTTAGAATTAATCGAAAACTATTTGCTAAAAGATAATTCGATTGAAGATCGTTTGTTTTTAGTAGAAATTGTAAATTTGTTTTTCTTTCAAAATAAAAATAAATACTTGAAAGGTAAACAAAAAAGATGTTTAAATGATTTTTTTAAAGAACCTATTGACAACAAAAGGGTTGTGTTATATAATACAAAAACTGAATATTTATCAGTTGATTTTAAAAAAACAAATAAATTCACAATCACATTATCAAAATAAAGTCGAAGTGATGGAATAGGCATACATGTCTGCCTTAGAAGCAGAATTTTAGCGGTTCGAGTCCGCTCTTCGACACCATTTCCTTAAAAAGGGATTATGTTTTTACCATGTTATGTAACAGTTGCACATTGTTGTTTCGGTTGCTTTAAATGTATAATTCATGATCGTGGCGTAGCCCCTGTCCCTAGGGTTTGTAGAAATACAATCGACTTAGAGTGTCAAGCTACGTCCTTGTTTTTTTCTATAGACTGTTAACCCTACACAAAGAAATACCACACCACCAAGCTGGTTGAGTGGTTAAAATAATCTTTTTATTTAATTATAAACCAACCCCAACCCCAACTCCTATTGAAGAACAAGCGGTTAATGTAAAAGTTATAATTGCAATAAGAAGGGATTTTATATTCATAGTTTTTTATTAGTTGTTATTTCTTTATTTATACAAAATAAACAATAAAATAACTATTTTAAACAGAACAACACGGTTACTTCCATATGTAATTAACTAATAAGTAATAATTTATCTAAACAGGGTGAGAAAAGAATAATAAAAAACGCCTCTAATTAAGAGGCGTAAATATTTTTTAATTAATTAAAATTCAACATGAAATTACAATGATAAAACAGATCTTGTAAGTAGTTGTTAAAAACATCAAATTCTTTTTCATTTAAATTTTTATATAATTTTGAAGATTTTTTTAAATCTTTAAAGAAAACAGAAATGTCAGAATTATATTCAAACCATGTTTCTAATTTAGTAGAGTGAATACTATGTTGAATAAACTCTACTAGTAAAATATCTTTATTTAAAAATTCATGTTCAAAAATATTTCTAAATGTTGGAGATATAATACTTTCTTTTTCTGTTAACTTAGAATGGCAAAAACAATAAACATTATCTTCAACCTTATTAGTTAGAAATAATGTGTTTAACATTAACAAAACTTTTTCTTTATAAAAATAATCATTTAAATTTTCCACATAATGTTGTTTCATGCCAAAAACCAAATCTAATACTTCCTCTTGATTTAGCTTATTATTGATTTTTAAAGAAAATACAAAAGCAATAATAGAATTTAAGTCTTTAATTTCAATTAAATTAAACAATAATCTGAAAAATATTTTACTAGGAATTTCAAGTAAACTTTCCATATTTACATCTTTCAAAATAATATTTTGGCTCTTAAACGTTTTTTTATAAATATAAGTTGTTTTTAAATTAAATGGAGAAAAGAACTTTTTCAAAAAAGCAATATTTCCATTCAAAATCAAAGTAAAAATACGATCTTGAACCTCTGCTAATTCAATTGTTTTTTTATTCCACATAAATTTTTCTAAAATAATTAAATCACGATAACTTAAGAAAAAATTCTCATAAGAACTTCTACAATCATAATATAACTTAAGTAAATCTTCTTGATCTTTAATATAATCATTTAAAAAAATAGCTAATCCCATTTTGCTAAAATGAGTATTTGGTTGAGAAAAGTCTTTCAATGGAAAATCAGTGATTTTTTCATACTCCATAAGTTCAGCAAAAAGTTTTAATACTAGATAATCATCATTCTTTTTCAAAATAGTAATACTATAATGCCCTTCTGATATATTTTTTAATATTTTTAAAATTTTTGCCTTAACATTTTCATCTCCAAACAAAGCAAGATAACAAGCTAATGAAATACCATTTTCTTGTAATAATTGAATTAGATAATCATCTTTCATAAAAAAGTTTAAGCTTCGCTCAAAGTTTAAGAGGTTTAAAAGCCCTAAACCGAACAATACTTTTACTAAAGATAATCCGTCATATTTTGAAAATGAATCTAATTCAAAAAAACCATCTGGAATATCAGGAAGAAAACTATTATTTTCTACAAATTCTTCAAACGAACGATTGGATAATAAAAGGTTGTCAGAATAATGAGATTTTTTAATTCTATCCATAATGTATTTTTTAGGCATAAAAATAAAATTTTCCTCTTCTCTTTCTCTTACCTTTTCTTTTAATAGTTGCGATAAGGAACTCAAATAATATTTTGAAATAGTGAATGTTTTAATGGAAAGTAATTTATACACTTCCTTTAAAAACAAACTCAAATAACATTTTTCTTTAATAAAATTTAACTGATAATCTTCTATTTTTTCAAATAACTCTGGTAACATTTTGAAAAAGCGGTCATGATAATTATCATTATCTACAATAAAGGTTGTGAAATGCGTTTTACTTCCACCTTTAATAGAATTAATAAGATCATTAATTTTATTAGGCTGATCTAAGAAATTTTTTAATTCCTTATTTTTAACATAAAAGTAAGAGTGATCTTTGCAGAAATAATCAATAGATAATAATTGCTGTTCCTCTAATTCATATAAAGACTCAATCAATAAAAGAATAACTAATTCAACTTCAAATTTGGGAAGTTTATCAATATTTGCAATATAGATTTCTCGAACTTCATATTGTGTATGCTTTAAAAAATCAAATTCGAACAATCCAATATCCTTTAAAAACTTAACAAAACTGTTTAAATCTTCAATGCTATTAATTCGTTTTATTAAATTTGGGATAATGTATTTTTTAATATAAGCGGTTTGATTATCTTCTTTAAGTGATAGTAATAATATATTAATTTCACTAAAAAGTTTTGCTTTTAATAAATTAGGCAGGTATCTATCTAATACAAATGTTTGAACAATAGGCAGTTTAAAATATTTTACAATAAAATCTTTAACTTCTGTAAAATCAGATTGAATATAACGGTGGTTAGATAATCTTTTTGAAGTTTTTTCAATAAATTCTGTAATTTCTTGTAAGTTCTTAGTGCGGTTAAAAATATCAAACATAAAATCTCCTTTTAACTGTAGTTTTGATTTTCAAAAAACATTTTACCAAAAATATAACCGTTAGACAAGTAAAAACTATTGACATTTACATTGAGTTAGATATAATAAGTGTGTTGAAGATAAATAAAGGAGAGTTTTAAAATGAGAGAAATTACTTTAGAGCAAGCAGTATATGCGAATAAAAAACTGTTTAGCGATACATATCCGTTTGAAATTGTAAGAAAAATTTCTGATAAAACTATAGAAGTTAGGGAAATGAAGGCGGTTTTAATTGAAGGAAATTATGATAATCAAAGTTGGAAATATAATTCAGAAGAAAACAATCCAATTATAAAATTAAGACTAAGAAAGAAAGGTGGTTGGAAAGATAAAAAGGGTATTCGTTATAATTTGGATGTTGAACCTATGCGTTATCACGATTACTCGTTCTAATTAAAAGGCAGTTTAAAAACTGCCTTTTATATTTATTGAATTCTCATAAAAGTAATAAATCCATTTTTAAGAAAGCTGCCAGTATCAATGAAATGACAGTTTCCTAATTGAACAGGTTCTTTAATAATTGAGTGTCCAAAGTAAAATTTATCTGCTCCTTTGATAATAGAGTTATCTCGACTATCAATTCTATCTCTACTCCACAATATAATATCTATATCTTCATTGGAAAGAGGGAGATTATATTGATATTCTTCAAAGGGATAATTCGCATGACAAACCACGTGTTTTTTGCCATTAGTTGTATTAATTTCTAAAATTAATGGTTTTGTTGAAGATATTTGATTTAACTTTAATAACGCTTCCTGTTTTTGATTTTCATTTAGATTAAAAAACCAATCGCCTCCAAATCTACGCCAAAAAATTTCTGATTCTTTATCTCTAACGCCAGAATATGCCATTAGTTCATGATTACCTAAAATGCAGTCAAACCATTTTTCATCAATTAATTTTAAAACTTTAAAGCTATCTTCACCTCGATCAACCAAATCTCCTACAGTAATTAATAAATCTTTATCAAAATTAAAATTAATTTTATTGAGACTTTCAAACAATTTATCATATTGTCCGTGAATATCTCCACAAATATAAATTTTTTCAAAATTTTTACCTTCAATCTTACTGTAAAGTCTTTCTCCAAACATTCTTTATCCTTTTAAATTAAGTGTGTTATATCAATAAGTATAATCAACTTAAAGATTTTTGACATTCAATAATATCTTCTTCATAAATTACTTCACGTTCAATTAAAAGTTCAGTTAATTTATGAACAAATTTTTCATTTTCCATTAAAATCTCTTTCGCTCTTTGGTATTGTGTTTTTATGATATTTAAAACTTCCTGTTCAATTTTATTTTTTGTTAAATCTGATAGTTTATTTAAATCATCGTAAAGAACCATTGAGAGATACTCGTCTTCTGCAAAACCATATTTAACGATCATATTATTGGCAATTTTAGTAACTTGTCTAATATCTCCACTTGCTCCTGTTGATATAGTTTTTATAAACAACTCCTCTGCAGCTCTACCGCCTAATGTCATACAAATATCGTCTAATAATTGTTCTTTGGTAACATGTAGGTTTTCTTCCTCTGGATAGCTGTATGTAATACCTAATGCAGTGCTTCTAGGAACAACTGTAACCTGTCTAACAGGGTTTGCATGTTCTAATAGGTGTCCTAAAACAGCATGTCCAATTTCGTGATAAGCAGTGGAACGTTTGTCATGATCGTTTAATTTAAAAGTTTTAATACCTAAATCAATTTCCTCCATAGCTTCCCTAAAATCATTTAAAACAACTTCACGTTTTTCCCTAAAAGCAATAATTAACGCTTGTTGAAATAAATTAACTATTTCGGCAGGAGAACTTCCATAACTCATTTTAGCAATTATTTCTAAATCATTATCACTTAATTTTGTATTAAACTTAGTTTTATTGAGATGTAGAATAATATCTAAACGTTCTTTTTTAGTTGGTAGTTTTAATTCAATTTTTCTATCAAAACGTCCTGCTCTAATTAAAGCTTTATCGAGTTTATCTAAAAAATTTGTAGAACCAATTACTAAAATATCTCCGTCATTTTTAATACCGTCCATTTGAATTAAGAATTCATTAATGGTAGTTTCACGTTCCGAGTTATTATCTCCATTACGAGAACCTAATGCATCAATTTCATCAATATAAATAATACAAGGGGCATTTTGACGTGCTGTTTGAAATAATTCTCTTACTCTTTTTGCACCAATTCCAACGTATTTTTCAACAAAAGAACTTCCTGATAAAGAAATAAAAGGCATATTAGATTTTTTAGCGAAAGCTTTTGCTAACATAGTTTTACCAACCCCAGGTGCTCCATACATAATAAAACCTTTTGGTTTTGAAAGTGGTAAGTTTTCACTATGGTTTTGAAATATATCAACTAATTCATTTAACTGTAATTTAGCTTCTTCACAACCTTTTATATCTTCCAAATCAATATCAATATCATTTGGCTCAATAATAGAGAAATGACTATTTCCACTATTGATAGATATTGTTTTTAGATTTTTTGCTAATAATAAAACATCATTCAAAGTAATTTCTTTATTAGAATTTATAAATAAACTTAATAGATTACCTAACATAGAATTTACTTCAATATAAGAATATTTTGATAATTGCTCTAATACATTATCTGGAATAGGTTTATGTAATTCAATATCAATTTTACTAATTAAATTTAACCACTCCATTTCAATATATTTTTTCATCTGCTCTTTTGTCATAGGTTTTAATTGGAAAACCTCAAAACATTGTGTAAAGTCTTTTGAAAGTTTACTTAAATCATTAGCAGTTGCAATATGATTAATATGCTCTGCATTATATCTAATCGAAGTAGAAACATCTAAAACATTAGAATTAAGTTTTGGATCTACAACCTCAATTAATGAGGGCAATAAATGAGAGTTCTTATCAACATTATAGAACGACATAAAAAAGTTAGGATGATCTATAAGTGAGATTATCTTTAATAAATTACCGCCTTCTGGTTGAAGGGATAAAGAGTTAAAGTAATCTGCTGGTAAGGTTTCACAATTATAAATAAAATGGGTTAGACCAGAATTTTCCTGAAAAATTTTTAATAAAGAATCTACAAAAAGCTTTTCACGCCCTATATTTCCAACTAGTAAAACAGGTTTGAATTTATAATTATTAATATTCATTTGTTGTAGATAAAAGTCCACCACTTCACTAAACTCTGGAAAAGTAGTTTGTAGTTCAAACATTTTTTCCTTAAAATCTTCTAATTCTAGCGATATTGGTTTTTTTATATAAAAACCTTTTAAAATAGCATTAATAAAGGGTTTTCTGAAAATAATAGGGGAGAAATCATTGATTATAAATTTTACATCAGGATTTTTTAAACGAATAACTTCTCTACACCATTTAATAAAATCAAAATGGTTAGAGTTATTGATCTCATTAAAAGGATTTACAATAAGCCCATGTTTAGTTAATTTTTTAAGTTTAGAAAAACACTGAATAAACTCATAAGTATAAGGTTGACTATTTTTATAACTCGTTGTAGAAAAATCGAGATCTTCTAATTTTTTAGTATTAAACAAATTCTTATTATTTGAATATAAAAAATCTAAAAACTCTTTCATTTCAAGCATTTTTTCTTTAACTAATGAAAGAGGTTGTTTTGAAAAGTCTTCCCATTTTTTAATATGTTTTTGATAATCTTCCAAACACTGTTTATTTGTTTTTAAATGCTCTGATAAAAACTGTCCAAGTGCAATAGAAAACTGTCCATCATGAAGAGTATTCATTTCAACAATATCAAATAAAAACAAAAGTGATGAGTGATGAGTTTTTTTAAAAACCTCATCTAGTTGGTAATAATAAGAGCCTAAATAACTACTTAATTGCTGACTAAAAGTAATATGAACATTATCTATTGAAATTAATTTAGTTTTATCACTTTTCTGTTGAAATAAAATACTAAATTCCTGTAATTTCTTATAAAACAATAATGTAGCCTCAATAAAATTATTATTAGAGGTAAAAATTTTTAATACATCAAATTTATTACTTTCAAAAAAATTCTCTCTTATACTGCAGCATTGTGAATATTTTTCTAAAACCTGTGTGAAAGTTTTGGTTTCATTAATAGAATTAAAAATAAAATTATTTAATCTATCTTGTTTAATTAACTTTTTAAATCTTTTATCATAATCTTTCTTACTTTCACTCAACAAAGGAAAAACATCTTCCAAAAGAAGATTTAATAACAAATTTTCTTGTTTTTTACTTACTTTAAAAGGTTTTTGTTCTGTTTCAAAAATTAAAGAAACTTCTTTTTCAACTCCAAAAAGTTTTGAATAAGTAATTAAAAGTTTTAAATCTATTTCTTTTACAATACTTTTTAAAAATGTTCTATTAGAACTCAATAGGGAATGGAACAATGTTCCATAAAATTCTTTAGTGTTATTCTCTTCAATCGAATCAAAATTTGGTAAAGAAGATAATTCCTCTGGTAAAAAGGTTTTAATTAAACAAATAGTATTTAAAATACGGTTGGTAGAAAACAAGTTATACTCTTTTTCAAAAGATTTTTTAGTAGGTAAGTTTTCTTTTAGAACATGTTTATTGGAATCCTGTAGTCTTAGATAATTAAAATCACATTTTTCTTGTTTTTCCATTTCCTCTCCATTTAAAAACCTTAAAAAGGTTTAATTAATAAATTATTATTTTTATATTAGTTAAGAATTTTATCATGATTAACAACAAAAGTCAATTCAACATTTTTAAATAAAAAAGAGCCATTTTCGGCTCTTTTATTTTTACATTTAAATTTAAAATCCTAATAAATTTAAAAAATTTAATTTCCAATTTGGAAATTTTAAATTAGGATATTGATTTAAAATTTCTTGTTTAAAACTTTTTATTCGACTTTGCGAAATCTGCCCTTGTCGATAACAATAAATATAAGCGTTATACAAGTTGGTTAGTTTTTCCATAGTTTTATAAACTTTTTTATTAACTATTTTAAAATCTTGTAATTTTAAATCTTCTTCTTTAATCACTTTTTTAAAATCATATAAAGAATAATGTCCTAAATTATCCAAAATAATATTTAAATTGCAAATACAATCAAAATTATGCAATTCTTCATTAATCTTGAAAACAGAGAAATCCATTTTTTTCAAAACTTCCCCATAAACTTCAATAAATTTAATTCTAAATTGAGTTTCATTAAGATTTGGTTGTTGGCTTTGTAAAGTAAAAGCTTCATAAATCTTATTAATATAAGCTTCTATTTCATCTTCACTAATATTAGGTAAGTTTACTGCTTCCTGTAAAAATGATTTTTCAAACTCATTAATAGGGGTGATTTTACACTTAACTTTAATAAAGTCAGAAACCTTTTGTCCTTGATTATTTAGTTTGTTATTTATTAAAATATAATCATTTTTACCGCCATATTGCTGTTGAATATTCAACAACTCACCTTTATCTGCCAATTCAATAAAACGTTCTGGCAATAATTTTTCTTTAACTTCTTGATTATTGAAAATAATTTTTAAATATTCTTCTTTTGTTTTATCAAAAAGTAATGAAAATAAGCGTTGAATTATTTCAACATAAATTTTTAAAGCAGTTTTAATAGTTAATTGTTCAGGTAATTCTTGAAAATTTTGATAATATTCATTAAGAAGAATCATAGTATCAACTTTTTTATACTGCTCTTTTATTGCATTGTATTCAGAAGACTTCATGTAATAGCGAAACTTAGAATACAATAAATCATCCACAAACTTATCAAAATCAACAATCTCACATAATGAATGTAATAATTTCAAATGGTTTTGGAATTGAGTTGAAATCAATTGTTTTTGGCGACTATTTTTACGAAAATTATCTAGTTGTTTTTTAAAGTTTTCTCCTAATACGGTTTGATAAAATTTAGTTAAAATTATGTTGTTTTCTATTTCTGTTAACAAATCGAGTAATTTTACAAAACAAGAGCTATCGTTTTTAGAGTTTATAATATCAACCACTGTTTCTACGTTTTTATGTAGAGAAAAACTGTTTATATCTTCTCCATTTTTAAATTTCTCATTATCTTTTAATTCTTCTTGATTAAGATCAGTAATAATTTTATTTAGAGCTTTTGAACAATAATGTTCATTAACATAATTAAATTGGGTAGTAAGTGCAGAAGATTTCTCCATAACTTTTTGTAGATCTAACTGTAAATTAGATAAAGTTTTTAAATGTTCAATGATAACATCTTTAAATTGAAGTTTATTGTCTCTATTTAAATCCCTAATTTTTTCACTTGTCATAAAACTTAATAAGCTTTTTTGTTTGGAAACTAAATTTTTAATTTCTTTTTGTTTACGTTCAAATTCAATTTGTTTAGATAATGAATCTAAATCTTCCCCTAATTGAGAAATCATTTCCTCATATTGTTTTTGTGAAATAGTATTAATAGGAACATAATCTTCTCCATTAATATTTGTAATTTTACTAATCCAATCAGATTTAAAATCAACCAATTTATGCTTATAAACATCAAAAGATCCGATGGTATGATAAAAATAAACATTAACCTCTTGTGTTAAGTTTCCATAACGAATACCACGCCCATTACGCTGATGAATACTGTCAGGTGTCCAACCGTAAGTTAAATGATGAATTGCCTGTGTTCCGTTTTGCAAATTGATAGCAACTTCTGCTTTCTCATTAGCTAAAACAATACGATAAATGCCATCATTATATTTATTTTGTATATCAAGAACTTCTTCTGGCTCATTATTTGTTTGTCCTGTTAAAACTGCTACCTCTGAAAAATTTAAGGATAATTTTTCTGCAATTAAAGCTTGAACTTTTAAATGAGAACCTATTTGATCTAAGAACACCAATTGCTTTGAGTAAGGTAGTTTTTTCCCTGTATTATCAATACCATTTGGTTGATTATGTTCTTTTACAAGTTGCTCAATAAAACTTGTTAATTTTCCACTATTATACTTAAAAGAAACTTTACAAAATTTAGAAAAAGCGTTAAATAACTCCAATTGCGTTTTATAATCAAGACTATCTAAAAAAACAGAAGGATTTTCAATTTTATCTTTCAACCAACATTCAACTTGAACTTCATATTCTATCAATCCTTCTTCGTTTATAATTTCTTTAAAATTTTTTGAGTTTTTAGAAGGGCGAACACGTTTTTCTTTATACGCTTTCTTATTAAATGTTTGAATGATATCATTAATTTTACTTAAAAAGTCTTTGTTCTCTTCAATAGGAGAAAGATAATAGGTTAATCCTTGCTCTTTTAAATCATCATCAATAGTTAAACGTTCCATTTTTCTAATAAAATTAAAAGGCGAGGCACTAATAACTGGTTCTTCTTTATACTCTAAAATAGTAGGTAAAACAACCTCATTCCATTCACGAGAGTTTAAAATTTCTTGTAGAGAGTTTTCATCTTTAGCGAAGACAACTTTTTTACTTAATGAATAAACCTTCTTATATAATTCAATAGCTTCCTTTTCTTCCTTAGATAATTTACTTTCAATAAAAATTTCATTTTTATTAGGAAGAGTAACATTGTCTTTAACTTGCTCATGTGTAAGAAAATCGATTATTTTAAATAAAGCTTTACGCAAAATAGTTAAGTTTTTAATACCTTTAAATTGGTTAATTCGTTGAGTATTACCGTCAACTGCAGTATCTTCATCTAAATCAATTTCGCAGGAAGCTTGTAAAAAATCAAAAGAATTTTCAAGTCCTACAAGATTAGATAGATTTTCTTCTCCAACAATTAAATTCAACATAGAGTAATACTCTAATGGAGAATTTGTAAAGGGAGTGGCAGATAATCCATAAACCCCATCTTCTTTTCCAATAGAAAATTTATTTTGCTGTCTAATAAACCAACATTTTACTTGTGCATCAATACCTTTTGCAGATGTTTGAGGTATAGATAAATATTTTGCATTTAAATTTCCAAATACTTCTTTTGAGTTTTTATAAGCATGAAACTCATCAATAACAATACTATCAAAACCAAAGTCTTCGAAATAAATAGGTAGCTTGGTTTTACTTTGTGATGAAAGTTTTTGAATTCTATCTCTAAAGCGAGTAGCTTTTTTGTTTTCAATAGAAATAGCAGCACTATAACTGCTATCTTGTTGTTCTAAATATTTTAGATATGTGTTAATCGTTGTTTCTTTTAGTTTTAATCTAAAAAAATCCTCATGAGTCATAAAAACTTTTTTATATTGGGGTGATTGTGCTTCAATTAACTGTTTGTCATCTTTTTTCTTTAAATTAACAAAGTAGCAATCAGAACTATCAACAAAAATAGCAGGTTTATTTTTGTCTCCTAATGTAGATTCTTTATACCAATTACTTAACGCATTATTAGGCACAACAAAGAGGGTTTTTTCTTTTAGTCCTTTATTTTGCAAATTTTGAACTCCAATTAACCCCATAGAAGTATTATGAGTAACGATAAAATCATTGGTGATATAAAGATGCGATGGATGATCGATCATAATACACTGACATTCTTTATCGCCAATTTTTTCTACTTCTGTAATAGTTCTCAAAGTTCTTACATGTTTAATTGATAAAAAGTCATTGTTTTTATTTTCTAATCTAAAAGGTAAAAAACCAAAATAAGGTAGAGTGATTTTTAATGAAAATAATTTTTCAAAATAAGAATGTTGAGGGAAATGTTTTACGGTGTCCATTTCCTTAATAGAACATATTCCACCTAAACTTAAAACAATGTTTTTAATATCTGCTGCTAATTTTGCGGAAAAACAGTAAGAAAAAATGCTTTTACGTTTTTTATCTACTTTACCATTACAGTCTAAAAAACCTTGTAATAGATGAACACGTTGCTCAATGCTTCCGTTTTGGTATATTTCAGGAATAAAGCGTTGCAACATACCTTTATTGTGAAGTTGTAAATTTTGTAGTTCTTGATTGAAATAATCTTCTTCATTTAGCCAAATGGAATGAATATCATTAATTTCAAATGAATATAATGGATCGTTTATTTTTTTAATGTTGGAAATAATTGATTTAGAAATCCCAATAATCTCATTACTAATAGGTAAATATGAAGATTGCCCTAACATAACACCAATTAAATAAGGATCGATCTTAACTTTTTTACTTTCAAATTCTATTGGTAAAACAGTTGGTATAGCATGTTGCTCAATAGGATTTATATCTTTTAATTGTTTTACAGAACCAGATAATAAGGTTTTTACTCCATTTTGAATATTATTAGCTTTACTATATTGGAGTTCTGGAATCGTTTGAGTGAACCATAGGTGTTCTTCACAACATTCTGTATAAGATCCATCGCTAGTGTAAACTTTACAGATAGGTTTCTTACCTTGTGGAAAGATTGCAGTAATTTTAACCTCACTTCCGTCATACGCATAGACTTTATCGCCGACTTTTAACTCTCCCATTAAACGCCAACCGTTTGGAGTTAGAATTAAAGAAGATAATGGTTGAGCTTTTCCAAGACCAACATCTGCTGCGTTTACATGTAGCATTGAGTTTTCTAATTTCATAATTCTAGGAAGTTGATAATCTTCAATTTTCCAATCTTTATGAACATTGTAAAATAAAGGGTTAGATAAAGATTTTATACTTTCATCCTCTTCAACTGGCTTATCAATTTGATTTTTTTCAAACAACTTTTCAAATTCAAGTTCTCCCTGTTTTATTTTTTCAGAAATTTTATTAATGATTAAAGGATTATTATGAACAAAAATATTAAATTGTTGATTTAATTGTTGTTGAAGTTCAATTAATTTTAATTCCGCTTCTTCTTTATTTGGATAAGAAAAAGTGCCAAGAGTGAGAATTCCAGTTTTTATATAGTTTCCAATTCTAGAATATAGTTTTTCAACAATAGAAGATTCAGATGATTGGGGAAAGGTAATTGCAAATCTATTTGTTTGAAAGTCAAAAGACATTTTAAAATTGCGATCAACAAATTCTTGTAGAAAAAATAATTTTTGTTCTAAATCAATATAAGGTGAGTTTAATTTAAAAATAGCTTTATTTAAATTAGACATTTTTATAATTTCTCCATAGTAAGTATATTTTTATAATAGCAAAAGACAAGGGAAAATTCAATAAAAAACGGTTAATTACAAAAATCAACCGTTTAAATTTAAGATTTTGCTTCAACCTGCTCAAAACCTTGAGATTTTAAAAATTCAATAATATTAAATTCCTTTGGTAAGAAAGGGGAGAAGTGCATAGCTCCATAAACAATATAAAAATCATTATTGCTTTTTAATTCTTTTTTCAAATGAGAAATTAAATGGTTGTTTCTGTTGTATAAAATAATTTCAGAAAATGATTTAAAAAGTTTAGTTTTTAATTTGTTGTAATATTCTTCATTTTTCACTGGATTTTCTTTATTGAATTTATCAATTGAAAAATTCTGTTGGTAATTATTTTCATTTTTATGAAAATCTTTATGAAAAATATTTTTAATCATTAATGTCGGTATGGTTTTATTTAATTTTGTTTTTAATACAAAAATAGTTAAAAGTTTAAACAACCATCTTTTTTTCAATGATTCTATTGCTGTGTTAAAATCTTCAACTTCGCCAGTGCCACTTATGACAAAGTGTTTTTTAAAAGTTTTTTTAATTTTTTTAAAAATACTTTCTTTACTTTGTTTGTTTTCTTTTTGATTTTTTAAATGGTGATTTAAAAATTCTTCTGATAATTCATAAAACCCACTTAATCTTAAAATTCCCTCTATATCTTCAATATAAACATCAATATTATGAGCGTTTTTCATTAAAGGTATTTTTGAAAAATCTTTTTCAGATTCATATTTACTAAAATCTTCTGCTCTATTAAGAAACAATTTCGCATTACTTTGCACTTCCAAATTGAAAATTGAAGCGATTGTTTTATATGAATTAGAAAGTGAAAAACCTTTTAACAACATTAAGTTGCCAATAAAATCATCAACAAGATTTCTTCTAGGGTTAATATAATCTGCAGTGTTTTTAGGCGAAACTTGTTCGAAAAAGATTTGTCCTTTCGGATGATTTTTGTTAAAGAGATCTATATCTTTTATAATCTCTTGATAAAACTCACTATCAGCAACATGAACCATAGGAGTTAAAAATACAGTTTGTTTGGTGTTATTGTTTTTAAAAATTAATTGTATCATATCAAAAATGTTCTGAGATCAAACATAAAAAGTTTTTTGGAATTTTAACATATTATTTTAAAGTGTCAATAAAAAACTCCAAATTAATGGAGTTTTTTAATTTTAATCTTTTTTGATGCTGTCTTTTATAGCTTCTAAATAAAAGCGTTTTTTCAATAATGAAATACTTTTATAAAGTTGAATGGATAGTGAAATAATAACACATAAAAGGAATAAAGACATAACAATTTTCAAAACTAACGGAAGGGGAAATCTAATCGATAACACCTCAATAACGATAAAAACCGCTAAAAGAAAACTGTAAGAAAAAATTTTTAACATACTAACTCCTTTGAAAAATACTTTGTCTATAAGAATATAATAAATTTTAATGATAAGAATATCAATACAAAAAGGGGGTTTTCCCCTTTTTATTATTTATTCTTTAACCGCAACATGTTTCCAAAGAGTTGTTTTTGCCATATCTGATTGTTTTGGTTTAAACTCCTCAATGCCTTCATTGATGTTGCGAATTGAATGAAAGTCTTTAACAACTGCTTTTAAGTTATGATATTGTGCTTTCATAGGTGAGAAACCGTATTTACGAGCAACTTCTAAATTATCATCTTTATCGTCATAAAAAAGATGTGGGATACGATTTTCCTCACTTAAAAACTCTGCTAGTTTACCGTTTTTTAGTTCGTGATCTAATTGTTTAGAATCTTCACGAGAGAGAATAAAATCAAAATTAAGATTATTTTGTTCAAAATAACGATAATCGCCTTCTCTTAACTCACGAGCAGTAACAGCAATAACAGTAAACCCTGCTTCTTTATAAGCATGATAGAGGTGATAAAGTGGCAACAAAGTATCTTTTTGGATATATTCCCAAGTAGATTTTGCAACCCAATCTTCAAGATAAAACTTACCGTCTTCACGATAACCAGAACGATGAGAACTATCAATTAAAGTTCCGTCTAAATCAAAAGCGATAACTAAACGTTTAATCATTTTTTGATGTTCATTTAAAAACATTTTTTCTAACTTCTCATTATTTTTTTTAGAAGAAAGATATTTTTCGATTGAGTAGTTTGCGTTTTTGTTTGTCATTTCGATATTCCTATAAGTATAATGTCTTAGTATTTATTAGTTTAATTTTGAATGATAGAATTTATATGCAGATTTTTCATCTAAAAACTCTTCTTTTTGAGCATATTCATTTCCAATAAACAAAAATACAATATATTTACCATCTTTTTGAGTTAAAGTGTAAGAATGTTGCACTTTTTCTTGAACGATTTCTTTTTTAACTTCCTTTTCAACTTGAACAAAACCACTCTTAGAAGCTAACAAAGTAGCTCCACGCATTAATTCTGGGTAAGGGTTATAAGCAGGACGTAAACCATTTGTTTTACGAGAATATGAACGATTTTGTTTTTCAGTATTTTTAGTCATTTTCAACCTCTTTTATGGAAATAAAAAAACAAAAAGGTGCTATTAAATTATATAACCATTTAAAAGCACCAAATTGTTAATGAACAAAGTAAGTTTAATACTTACTATCTTTTCTGTATGTGAACATTATAGCTAAAACAGATAAAATGTCAACACTTTTTTTAAATTATTTTTCTCCTTTTTGAATTTCAAAATTCAAATCGAAAATATCAAAAAGATTTCTAAAGGTTGAAGACATAAGAATAAGGTCTTCCTGTTGTGTTAAGATCTCTTTTTCTTCTTTTGAAAGATTGCTTAAATCACCTTCATCAGAAGAGTTTTTTTCCTCTCCAACAAACTTTAATTTTTTAAATAAACCATTTTCACAAACAGTTAATGTTAAAACATTATTAAAATTAATACCTATTTTAGAAACTTCCTTATGTTCAACAACCTGTCTCAACTCTTCTTCTGCTTCAATTGAGGTTTCTTTACAAGAAATCACTCCATCATCAGAAGTTAATTCAAATTCATTTAAAACGCCAATTTCAGGAATAAGGCTTTCCTTTAACAGTAATGAACGTAATTCAGTAGATAATGTTTTTTTAAAGGAAACGGGAATAACAGGAAGAGTTTCTAATGTTTTTCTTAAAAACGCTAAAATATCTTCTGACTGTTTACTAGAACCAGAATTCACATAAATCATATTATTAGATAAATCAATAATAAGATGTTGGTATGAAAACTTGGAAAATGCTCGTGGTAATAAAGAGGATATTACTGCATCTTTTAAAGTTTGTTTTTCAGTTTTTTTCAACTTACGTCCTTCTGCTAATTCTTTTTCTTCAATTTTATCTTCCAATTCTTGTTTAATAACTTCATTAGGAAGAAGTTTTTCCTCTTTTTTTATTGTGAGTAAAATAGCTTCATTAACAAAAATCATCTTATCACTTAACCAGCCGATTTTTTTAACCTCTGTCGGTTGGCATGGGGAAAATTCAAATTCAGAAAGTTTTTCCTTCCATTGTTCTTCTGTATAGCTTAAATAAGGTAATGAGTTGCTTGTTAATAAGTAAGGGACAAGGTTTTTAAATAACATAATTTTAATTAATTGGTTAATAATTGAAAATATTAAAGCATAAATAGTATAAAAAATCAATGATATTTTTATATTTAATTACTGTAACTACAAAAAAAAGGAGAGGTTATTTATATAATTAAAAAAGGAAATGAAGTTTGAAAACAAAATAAAAATGGGAAGAAATAGATACGAAATACGAGAAGAGGAAGTTTTAGGTTTAAGAAATGAAGCTAATATGAAAATGGAAGAAATATATGAGACTTTCTTAGACGGTTTTGAAAGTAAAGATGAGTTATTTGAAACTGAAAATGATAATAGTGGACTTCTTAAACTATCGTTAGATAAATTAAAAGAAATAAATGTTTTTGAAAGATTAGAAGAAATTAGAAAACAAACGCTTACAAGAATTGAGAATGGAGCAGTTAAAAGATTATTGACTGAATCTTTTACACAAACTATTTTAAGCGAACTTTTAGTGGATGAACTGTTAAATGAAAATAGTCACTTAGGAAAAGCTTTTGCAGAAACTTTAAGAAACGATCCAGAAGCCGAGAGTATATTTTATAGAGTTGAAAACGAAGGTAGTGATTTATTTGAGGAATGGACTAGAGATTTTATCTTAAGAAATTTAATTGATAGTAGTGATTTTAAAAATTACATTGAAATAGAAGATAAAAAAGCAGTTGATAAAATTTTAGAAGAACAATTTCAATCATTCCTTGAAAATAACAAAATGTTCGTAAAACTATATTTTTTAACAGAAGATCGAAAAATAGGGGTTTTTGCTATTGAAGATTATCCGATAGAATACTTGGAAAATTTAAAGGATAAAAATAATATTAGACCGCAATATCTATTTTCTTTAAAAGAACATTCTTCCCCATTCACAATTAAAAAAGGAGATAGATATATTGTATGTGAAGAGGGAGGAAGTGAATTAAGAAGAGTTCTTGAAATGGGGAAAACTGTTTACAAAAAAACAGGAATAGAATTAATTGCAGAAGATGATATGAAGTTGAAAGTTTATCAAACCGTAAGATATTTAAGTAAAGATACTGATAAAAACATTATGAGAAAAGATTTTATTTCTGCTGGATATACACCTAATAAATTTAATAGAGATAGATTAACATTGAATGCACGTCAAGAGATAGATTTAATGTTAAAAGAAAGTGAAGAAAACTCTGTTTTGTTTAATCAAAAACCAAAAATTTAATAAAAATATAAAAAAGGAAGTTTATTTTAACTTCCTTTTTATATTGGCGATTACTTGTTTTTATTTTTAAATCAAAATAATATAGTTAAATAAGAAAAATAACATAAATAAGATTTTTATGGAACATTTAAATTTAATTTTATCATTTTTAAGCAAAGAAGTTATTGCAGTAATTAGTGTGATATTGGCTTTTGCAATATTAGTTTTCTATTCATTAAATTTCGACAGAGGACATTGGTTAAAAATATCAGCATATTATTCAGGTCTTTTAGGAATAATTTATGGAGTCTATAATATATTTGAAAATAATTTATATTTTCTAATTTCATTACTAATTGGATTAATATTGGTGATATTTTTACAGAGAGAAGTGTTTAATCATAAATATGCAAAAATTGAAAAATTTGAAAAAATAATTTATACACTAGTTATTTTGGTGGTAAATGTTGGCATAATAGCTTTAACCTTATTGGAATTTTTTATTTAAGTAGGGTGGAGTTTATGATGAAAATTAAAAAAATAAATATTATTTTGGGTTTAATGTTTTTTTTGCCATTAAATGCACTAGCTAATGTTTCTAATACAGGTGCTATAAAAAATGAAGAGTTTAGTAATAAAACGAGTGCAGAATTAGATATGAACCATCGTTTTTCTTTAAGTAAAAATAGTTTTGATTTAAAAAATGATTTGTTTGAAATTAAGATTGATAAAGAAGTTTCATTTAATAAAAGATATGATACCGTTGAGTTTTTAGAAAAAAATTTTGCAATAGGTAAGACTGAAGTTGAGTTAGATAAAATTAAATATAATGGAATTTTTGGAGAAGTTATTGCAAAAAATCAAGAAGAATTTAAACAAAAACTAAAAGAAAATAAAAAGAACTTAAAAGTTAAACAAGAAAATAAAGCAAAAGTTATAGTAACAGAAAACGCAAAAGAATATAGTAATAGAGTTAAAGAAATTTTAAACAAACATAATGTAGATACTAATAAAAATATTTCTGCCTTCATTTTTAAAGAAGATCAAAAAACAAAAATATTAACGGTTAGCAATAAAAAAATATCTATTCAAAATTTAAAATTGTAAAAATAAAAAACCTATCAGAAAATTGATAGGTTTTTTGTTTATAGGAATTTAGAACTTGTAAGTAACAGAAGTATTTAGACTACCGTTGCGTTTATAACCATTAGATTTTTCCAATCCACCTGTTAATGTGAAATCAAATTTATTTGCTGATATGTTAAAACCAAGGTTTGTGGTAAAACTATCTTCAAATTGATATTTAAATTTATGATTATTTAACCAAACATTACTGTCGTTACCTAATGATTTAGAGTGGTAATCAATAGAAATCATAGGTTGAAGTTTAACATTTTCAATTAAATCAATATCATACTTAACATTTAACCCTGTTGTTAAAATAGTAGGATTTTGACGTTTAATTTTAACGTTAGCTTGCTCTAAATTAAAATCTTTACCTTGAATAATGTAATGTTGAACTCCTAAATAAGGGGTAATAGTAAAGTTATTAACTTGATAATTAATTCCACCTAGTAAACCAAATTTTATCACATTTTGATTAAATTTAGCTTTTAAGTTATCTTGGTATTTATTGGTAAATCTACCATAACCTGCTTCCCCTACTGTAAAAAATCCATTTTCATAAGTATGTTTAGCAAGAATTTCAAATAATTGTAAACGTTGTTTTACTCCCATATCATCATCTAGAGCAACAGTTTCACTTTCGCTACGATTATCTGATAAACTAAAACCAAACGAATCTTTATCGGAAACTTTAAATAAACCTCCAATTTGAGTTAAATTTTGCTTATCTTTTGAATCACGGTAGTTTTTATTGTCTGAATGTTTACGGTTATAAACATAATTTACCCAAACATCATCTTTAACATTACTAATAAGTTTGTTTTGAGAAGCTTGTTGAATTTGCTGTAACATTTCTTGTGAAACGGTTGAGGTTTCAACAATAGAGTTAGAGTATTTACTCATGTTATCTCTTTGTTTTGGAGAAACAATCTCTAATTGATTAGTAGTATTATTAGTTGGTTTAACTTTTTCTACTGTTTCAGTTTCAACTTCTACTAGTTTAGGTAAAGAAGCTTCATCTTCAACAATTTTACCATCAACAACTTTCAATCCTTCTTCTTCTGCACCTTGCTTATCATAAAGTTTTGTTTCAGATAAGCCTTTTGGAGTAGGAGTATGATCCTTTAATGTATTAGGATCGATTTTACTTAAATCAACTCCGTTACCAAGTAAAGTTTCTTGTAAAGCTTTTCTTTCTTCGGGAGTTAATCTATCTAAATTATATTGAACATTAGTTAATTCTGGATTTAAGATTTTACCATTATTATCTAATTGAACATTAATTAAACCTATTGATTTTAATTGTTTAATTAACTCTTCATAGCTAGGAGTTTTATAATTATTGTCTGCTAATAATTTTTTAATAGGATTTTGAACCTTACTATCAGTGAAGTTTTTATGTAGTTTTGAAAAGTCAGGAGCTTTGTAATTAGGATCGATATTTTCTTTAATTACATTTTGTTTTTCTGCTGTTAAAACGCCATTAGCAAAACTATAACGATAAGCACCTGCATCAACATGACCTTTATCTAGGGTAAAGTTATAATTTTGATTTGGCTGTTTTACTTCAATAATAGAAATATTGCCTTTATTTGAAATTGGCTCTCTACCAGAATCTAATAGAGAAATCTCATAATTACCATTAACAGTTCCATTTAAAACAAGTTTATTGGCAACCATTTTAGCTAAATCAGTTGAGAAACGAAACGAACCTTCACCAGTAAGACTGTTATTTACAGTTAAAGTATTAAAGCGAGAAAATTCACTATTAGGATTTAAATTAACAACAGAACCCTTTTTCATAGTTAATTTTCCAACAGAACTGTTATCGTTAAGAGTAACAATACTATTACTATTTAAGTTTATAGTAGAATTGTTATCACCTTCAAAAGAGGTGTTTAAGTGAGCTTTACCAACATTTAATATTGCATTATCTCTTAAAACAACACGTCCTTCATAGCGAGTAGTAGGAATAGTAGAATCAACTTCTTCTGTGAATTTTTCTGTTGAGCCTAAATTCACGATACTATTGTTTTGAGCAACAATATTACCGTTTACTGCAGTTAAATTACGGTTAAAATTAATTTTACCATTATTACCAACATAGAAATTTGCTGCATTTACAATTCTATTTTGCCAATCGGTATCTACTGTAACAGGCGTAAAACCATTTGTTGTAACGATAGAAGCATAAGGAGTAGGAGCACCAGAGAAGGAAATATTTGCATCACTGATAGCATTAACGTTTCCTTTTAAATTAATGTTACCACTAAATTTATATGGAGATTTACCTTCAACATTTAAATGTAGAACACCATCATTATTAACAAAATCATTAATATCGAAAGAATTTCCAAAACCATTAAAATCTTCTGCCTCAATAATAGTAGAAGGTAATGTATAAGCTCTTGGAGTTGTTCCAATATTACCTAAAAAAGTTCTTTCTACATTAGTAGTTTTTAAATTTAAAGTGGACGGTTTATTTTTATTTCCGTTGATAATAGTTGCTCCGTCATCAGCATGTTTGATTAAATCAAAGGTAAGACTATTACCATTTAAATCTAACGTTCCTCCACGATAATCAAAACGATATTCATTAGCTTGCTTATCATCTTTTAAAACTGCTTTACCTCGTCCACTAGCAAGAACAACATTATTAAAAGCAACACCGTTATTTTGTGATAAATAAACAGTTCCGTCACCAATACTAATATCACCTCGGTTAGAACCATTACCAGATACTATTAAATCACCTGAACCTAATTTTGATAAACGATCTCCTGCTGGATTTTTAACTTTCCATTCAACAGATTGATTTGGAGCAACATAAATACCAGAACCTACATGGGTAGTATCATTATTAATTCCTTTAACAGTGCCAGAGGTTAAAAAATAAAGTCCACCTGCTCCTTGGTTAATGTTTTCATTTAATTGAATAGTTGTGTTTTTACCTTTAATAACAATATCTTTACCATTATTAAGATCGTTTCCATTACGAACATCAACTTCAACGGAATTTAATTCACTAGTAATACGACTCTTACCTTGTCCACTATTAGTCCAAGTGATAGGAGAAGTAGAGCGAACGTTTAAAATAGCTCCCGTATCGTTTTGTTGGTTTTGTTTCAAGAAATTAAGTTGAGTAATCATATAGTTATTTTTCGTTGTTCCATAACCATAGTATTGAGCAATATTGCCAACAATAACCCAACGTTTTAACTCTTTATCATAACCTAATAAAGGACTTCCACTATCTCCTTTCGCCCCGTAAGAAACAAGAGGTCCATATGAAGTGTCTGCATTTTGAACATGTCCAATAACAGTTCCTACCATATCACCAGTATTATTTAACATTTTTAATGCTGTTCCACCAGTAGGAAATTGATAGGCGTTCCATTGAACGGTTACATGGTTTTTATCTTGAATAGCCTGTGTTCCTGAACCTGCTCTCGCATAAGCAATATATTTACCACTTAATAAATCTTTTGCGGTTAAATTTTCAGGTAATTCTGCAGGTGCAACTTCTGTCACCATTTTGTGAAGACGGGGAGTATTGTAGTCTAGGTTATCATGATCGTTTTTATCGACCATAATATATTCATAAGAGTAAATTCCATTTTCATGATTAGGTTGTCCAAATTTAGTTCCAACAAAATGGTTGGTGGAGTTATGTTTTACACTAGCTATATATTGAGGAGAAACAAGTCCTGATAGATAACGATTGCTATCTACAAAACTAAAATCAGGCATTGGAACATCTTTTGGTAAAGCAGTTCCTAATAAATTACCACTTTTATCATAAACTGGAATATTTGTAGCTCCAACTTGGAATTTTCCTTTATTTTCTCCAAAATCACGAAAGATCTGATAATCCACATCAGAACGAACAACAGAGGCTTGTGATTGGCTAATAATTGAGGAAGCAACAAAAGTTGCAATAGAGGCAGCTTTAAAAATCTGCTTTAAATTATCTTTTTTATAAGTCATATTTTTCCCTTATTGATAAACAATTATTTTTGTTCTACTTATTTCAAATTTGTTGTGTCTTTTATAGGATAAGAAATAAAATGTTTCATTTCCTTATGAACTACCACGCCTTAAAAGACGTAGCTTCGGCAATAGCAAGAGCTACAACCCCACCTTGTTCCAAGGTGTTTAATTGTTGAAAACCTTTTAGTAAAATATTTCTTGAGGCGTTTTCATCGGCATTTAAAGTCAATCCACATTTAACACAACAGAAACTTGCTTGT